>Ga0302277_1002024_pt1 | contig 14630 bp, 11 predicted proteins | sample III_Bog_N3_1_FD_198759 | JGI IMG/M metagenome (GOLD analysis project Ga0302277, IMG submission 198759) | Peat permafrost microbial communities from Stordalen Mire near Abisko, Sweden - III_Bog_N3_1 | ecosystem: Environmental > Terrestrial > Soil > Wetlands > Peat | place: Sweden: Abisko... | reverse complement strand
GTAGGAGGTCACGGAAGGCGCATACGTGATGGTCTGCGCAGCCGGGCTGATCGTGTAGTTGACCGAGACCAAAGTTGCGGCAGCGTAGTCAGTGTTACCAGCCTGTGTTGCCTGAATAGTGCAGGTTCCTGGGGCAACCAGAGTTGCCGTCGTACCAGAGACCGTGCAGGTCGCGGGGGTGGTTGAGGCGAAGCTGACCGTGAGGCCAGATGTCGATGTCGCGCTCAGAGCGAAGGTTGTGGTTGACAAGTAGGTATAGGTGGTCAACGAAGGCGCATACGTGATGGTCTGCGTATCCTGATTGATGGTGTAGTTGACCGACACCAACGTTGCAGCGGCGTAGGTAGCGTTACCCGCCTGCGTTGCCTGAATGGTGCAGGTTCCGGGGGCGACCATGGTTGCGGTCGTTCCAGAGACCGTGCAAACGCTAGGAGTCGTCGAGGCGAAGCTGACCGTGAGACCGGAGTCTGCCGTCGCGCTCAGCGGAATCGTGCCGCCGGACGAGAAGCTGTATGTGGTTGTGGAAGGCGAATAAGTAATCGTCTGCGGGGTCAGGGTAATGCTGAAGTTGACCGTGACCGGTGTGGCGATGGCCCAAGTGGCTCCATCACCCGCCTGCGTTGCCTGAATGGTGCAGGTTCCAGCCGTGAGGATGGTCGCCGTCGTGCCTGAGACCGTGCAGACACTGCTGGTGGTGGTGGCGAAGCTGACCGTCAGGCCGGAGGTCGCCGTCGCGCTTAGAGTGAATGTACCGGTCGAGAGGGGATAGGTGGTTGGGGAAGGCGTCCACGAGATGGTCTGCGCAGTCAGGCCGATGCCGATATTGGCCGAGACCGACGTTGCAGCAGCATAGGCAATGCTGTTGTTAGTGCCGGCTGGCGCTGCTGCCGTAAGGGAGCAGGTTCCGACAGCGACCTCAGTTACCGTAGCAGTTGATATACCGCTTGCCAGAGTTGAAGCAGCAACCGTGCAGACGCTGGTGGTCGTGGAGGTGAAGTTGACGATAAGACCAGAGTCCGTCGACGCGCTCACACTAAACGTTGTGCCAGAGCCGAAGGGGTTTTCCGCGCTTGGGGGCGCAAAGGTAATGGTCTGCGCAGTCAATCCCGTACTTGTCAGAGTAATGACAGGATTGAAATTACTAGGAGCGAGAGGGTATGTCGTCGTAGAAAACGAAGGAGCGTTGTAACTGAAATTTGCGGTAGAGGTGAGTGAGCCTATTATTCGCGGGGTAAACTCAAAATCCAGATTACAGCGGAATCCTGGCTGTAATGAACCAGTGAAAACGCTGGTACAGGTAGGAGTGATTTCATCAGTCGTATCGTGAATGAAGTCAGTCGAGTCGGAAAGAGTCATGCCAGTTCCGGTAAAGGTTGCCGGAAGATTTCCCATATTGTTCAGGGTTGCGGCAATTGCAGCCGAGGTGCCCCCCAACAAGGTCGATGTCGGTGCCAGTGCCGACGCCTGGCGGTTGACAACTAAAAAGCTATATTGGCTTGATCCACTGGGGTAGGTAGCTTCAATGATGTTGCCATTGGGTTCCGCCCAAAGACCACCTGTCCTGCCGCCTCCGTTTACCAAGTAAAAAGTATCCGCAGCGTTTAGTACGCCATTTTCGAGCGGGATCCTCCCTGTAGCAGACTGAGCAGAGTTTCCGAACCATACACTTCCTGAAGCGTCGAAGGTAACTCCCCAAATCGAAGTTCCAGTTGAATTAGTGTAGCTCGTAGCATTCGCACCTGTTGCCGGGTAATACCAGACCGTCGTCCCAGTACCACTGGTGAGATTGCCAAATTGATCCACGGCAACTGTAGTGCAACCCAACACGGTGGAATTATCATAGGAAGTTGACGCAGTGCCGGTAGTTAATGCACTCCCGATGTTGGTTGCGGTTGTTCCTGCCGGAAGCACCATTAGGGGATAGGGACTGGCGCTGGTGTTGCAGGTATAGATATTGCCAGCCATATCGACTTTCGCTCCACGGGCCTTCGTAGCACTCGAGGTCACCTCCAACTCGTTCGCAGTGTCCCATATATTGGCATTAGTGCCGCTGACATACTCATAGTAAACACGCCAGACACCCACACTACCGTCGGCGATGTATAGGTTGCCAGCACCATCGATATTGACGTCATTGGGTCCATGCGTGGTGCTTATTGTAGTTGCCGCAGCAGGAGTTCCAGTATTTGCTCCAGCCGTAATCTGGGCTGGCGTATACTCGGTCACCACACCAGTGGCACTCTCGCCCACAAAGATATTTCCTGCTACATCCGCCGTTACGCCACGGGGCACTTGACTGGTTGCCGAAATCGTAATCGTCTGTACAACGCCTGGATCAACGGTTAGAGCCGAACCCAATCCAACACCTCCAAGATAAATAGTGCCGGAGATGAGGTTGGCAGTAGCAGCAGTGTTCAGTGCTCCGTAGAAGACAATCGCACCTGGACGCGGGCCAGGACCCAACGGATCAAACGTTAGATTTACCGTACAGGTCTGATTGGCGGCAGTCGTCGTGCCTACAAGAGCATTGCAGGTCCCGGTACCGAGATCGGTATAGTCGTAGCCTGTAAGACCTGTAGTCACAACCTTCATCGCCGACATCGCAAATGCCGTACCAAAGGTCACATTGACGGTAAACGCCTGACTGGTCGTACCTACGGGCAACGATCCGAAATTGAGACCCGTCGTCCACAAATTGCCTGTGTTCGCGGCGTTACTAGTCCCGTACCATTTGCCGCTCACCGTATAGCGAGACACGCCTGCCGTGCCGGCGATGTATAGAGTGTCGCGGGTATCAACGGCCAGCGAAACCGGAGCGGCGACAGAAGCCAAATAGACGCTTGCCGTCCCTGCGCCCGTGGCGCTATAGAGAGCCTGTACGATCCGGTTGTTCCCTGTATCCGCAATATAGATTTCATTGAAAGGACCGGTTGCTACACCCTGCGGCGCGCTCAGCGTCTGGCTGCTGGCGATCTTGACTGACGCAGTTACAGAGCTCGAAATCGTTGACGCTCCCGATATGAAGTAGACGGCATTCGCGCCCGAATCGGCAACGTACACATTGCCAAGTCGATCCACAGCAATCTGCTTTGGAGCGGTAAATCCGGTCGCAATGGTGGTCTGCGTCCCGAAGGTGCCCGGCGTTCCACCGTAGGCGACCCTGACTACCAGATTATTGGTGGCATCGACGATATACACGTTGCCGGAGAGATCCACGGCAACACCCGTCACAGTGCCAAGACCCGTCCCAATCGAAACCGGCGCGGCGTAGTTCGGCGCCCCATTGGTATAGACGTACTCTTGAACGTAATTCGCCAGCCCGCTGGCGACATAAACATTGCGCGAGGCATCCACGGTTACTTGCGAGGCCGGTGCCAGCCCAGACAGCAAGGTCGAAGCAGAGCCGTTGCCACCCTGCACTTCGAGCAGTTTGCCATTCGTGTTATCCACGGCATAGACGTTGCCGATCGGATCAACGCCAACACCCGCAGCATTTCCACCCGTAACCGGCGTGATGACACTGAGCGAATTGCCAGTGGCGGGCTGCGTCGGATATACGATGTTCGCCGCATTGCCAGACTGTGCGCAGAATAGCGCTGCCAAAACCACCACTGAAGTGAATACCGTTTTCACGAACTGCAAGCCATTCCGCATTGTTCCTGCTCCTGTACCAAGCCTGTGTATCAATCAATCTTCGATCAAAGAGGAATCGCGACCCACTGCGATCCTCACTTTGTCCTGCTCTCAAAAACTTCCGTAAAACAAACTCCACAACGTATTGAATGCGTAAAAATCGCCGAAGTGCAAATTTCAGCCTGAATTTATAGCAAATTCACGAATTGACCGCACACGCAGAATTTCCTGATGTGTGTTCGGCAGAAGCTATCGTGCATGCATATTGAGTTCTTGTCGTCCGAAAAAAGGTATAGGACATGCATAGGGCCTGTCAATGAGAAAGTTATCCTCCGACATCAAGACTCGCTGGACAAGAGTCGGACTGGTGCGACGAGCAGTCTCCGTGTATTCTGGATGAGTACGTGTCGCAGGATACCCGATGAGTGGGGATTCATGCGCTGTACCGGGCGCATAACTCAGCGGTAGAGTGCCACCTTCACACGGTGGAAGTCGTAGGTTCGAATCCTGCTGTGCCCACCATATAAATCAATAACATACGGAAAGTAATTCAAAAACAAGATACGTCGAAAGTACGTTGATTCTAAGCGGCGGCGTTTTCTCTCCTCTCTTTTACCGTCCGTGGTCGCTCCATGAGGACGTCTACAACACGGCTTTGCGCATCACGTTTTGCCGTCGTAATGGCTCTCGTATAGACATTCATTGTGGTTTGGAAGTTTGCATGGCGCATTAGTTCTTGAACAACCTTCACGTCTTCCCCATTCCCCTTCAGCAAAGTGGAATAAGTGTGACGGAAGGTGTGCCAGCCAACTCGCTTTGTGATGCTCGCACTTTTGGCCGCCGGTTCCAAAAAACGAGTGAGTAGAGTGTTAGCCCAAGGTGGCATTCTTCCCGCCGTCCATTCACTTGCAAAGACCCAATCTGTGGCTGTGCCGTAGGTGCAATCCTGCCGCCACGCCAACATTGCGTCTACTGTGACTTGGTCGAGTGGTACGGGTTGCCTAGAGACCTCGGTCTTGCACTTACCTACCCGACCATGAACAACGGATCGGGACACGTTCATCTCCAACTTTGCCCAGTCAATATCCGACCACTTTAGTCCCAATACTTCGCTGATCCGAAGTCCTGTGGTCGCGCAGATGACCCCCATGGTGCGAACTTTCTGCGGAAGGTAAGTCATGAGCGCACGGAACTCGTGGGCTTCCAAGGTCTCAGGAATATGCTCCCGCTTGGCACTCTGCCGGACAGCGAGTAGAGGGTTCTCGTTGTTCCTCAGCCATCCGTTGCGGATGGCATGTTGGTAAACGTCACTCATAACATACTTGAGTTTGGCTTTCGTGCTGCCCGCCAGTTTCAATATTTCCAGCCAACGCTCTACTGCTACGGAAGTGATGTCCCGTAACACCCCACCGCGGAAGGATGTGTACTTGCAGATTGTTGTCGTAAACGTGCTTTGTCTTGTAAGTCTTCCGTTCGGATTCAACCGCCATATCGAGTTCAGTTTTGCTGTAGTGCTCAACGACTTGCTTGAATGTCATGGCAACGACTTCGTTCTGAAGAGCTTCCTGGTTTATGGTCAGGCGCAGCGCATCGACGGCAATCCAAGCGGCTGATTCCGTTTTGTATTCCTTCACTGTGCCTACGACGTGTGATCGCATCTGAGGTTTACCCTTTGGATCGATTTCTCTCCATCGGAAAATCCATACGTTTGGCCCCTTCTTCCGCCGAACCTGACTAAAGAAGCCGTGTTGGTAACGTGGTCGTTTCAAGAGAATTCCCTCTCATTCCGACCCCGGTGGCTACCTGATTCTACCGCTTTGGCTTGAATGCAGGAAGCCAGTTCTGAGAGTCGAAAGCGCCATGTATGACGCATTCCATCGCCGAGTGGATACGCCGGGATCGAACCTCTGCGAGCGAGAGTTAAAAGAGTTTTGCGCGGTACCCCAAGGAAGTCAGCAGCACGCTGACCGTCGACGAATTGCTCATGCGTAAAGTCCATTGGAAGTTGCATATGAAACATCCTCGATTTGAATTCGGTTCACACACTCACCTACCAAGAGGCCGTATTCCAGCGAGTATCGCATAATGCCGTGTACATTTCAATACTTCCGACAGAAGGACATTCAGAGCAAGCTAACTTTGCTTTCCCCATCTGTGAATTCGCACCTTCACTACTCCTGCGGTGAAATGTGGAGACAGAGATCTCCTCACCCATCACGAGATAACCCGCGATGGGCGACAGGAGGCATGCACATGATATTTGCGCTCTGATTAGTCGGCGGGCTTCTTCTTTCGTGGCTTGCTCCGTTTGTCAGCCTTGGCTTCCAGAAGAAGGTTCTCTTCGTGGTGGCGTAAGGCTGTCTTATAGACCAACTCCCAACTGATAGGCAGCGGTTGTTGTAGTCCCTGGAGCTTGACGATTGCAAACTCGGGTCTGCTCTCTATGAAGATTCTGCGTTTCTTTCCGTTGTCGTTCACCGAAGATGCGGTGAAATAAATGGTCTGTGCCTTGCGCTCAATCAGGTAAGCCATTTGCAATTTCTCCCATAACAATCTCACGTCCTGATTCTTACTCTGGATGAGATTGTTCGTTCGGGCGACGGGTAAGAGAGATTCGCCGTCGCGGTCAAGGGTATGAAAGATGGAATGGGGCCCTTGCTTCCGCCATCTATCGTTCTGGGGCGCTTTGCTCAGTAGCGCAATATAAATGGAATATAGAACAACAGAGAATGAGGATTTGCATTGTCATCACGGTGTTTTGCATGCGCCCTCCATATTCCGGTTCTTGAAGCGGTCATAGTTGGACGAAGCAAGCCCAAAAACGATTCAGAAAATGTTGTTTATTTTCTGGCCCATCCAAGGCTCATATTATGCCAGAACATTGCTCATTTACGGTTACAAAATGATTGAGTTTTCAATATGACCATTGCTCATGTAGGCAAGAGTATCTCGATCCCCCTTTCCAAGCGATGACCGCGACTGGAAGTCGGCACTATGGAGTCCGTATCCACGGCCAGCATGATGAGGCGTCGCAGGTTTGCGGACTGCTGAGCTTGGCTGAGTAGCGCAATCGAGTCGGCTGCAAGGTCGGAGTCGCGTCCCATTGCAGACTCAGGCTGTTCTTTCGTGCCAACTCCACAGCAAATTCATGGAGAGCGATTTCGTTTCCTGCGAGGAACGGCTGAATCGCTCCGAGGTCGTAGAGGTAGGCTGAGGCGCTGTTCGCCCATTCTTCAACACTCAAGCCCTTGAGGTGATTCTCACGGATCAATCGGTCGAGCACGCTATCGAGAGATTTCTCCACCTGAGACGCAGGCACATTGCCGCTGTCGATTGAGCGCAAATCTCCAGCCCAATCGTAGAGGTCTTGATAGAGATGGTGGTGGATCGCCTGAAGGTGTGCGGTGTCAAAGCCGCCGCGTACAGGCGTTGCCTGTAGCTCAACAAGGCGAGCAGCGGCAGAATCTGCCGCTGCTCTCGAAAGAACGGCTGGATCGGTGATGCCGAGTTTGTTTCTGAGTACGCCGGTGCCGGGGATTGTGAAGTCGGTTGCGTCAATCATCTTCGGTTCTCTCCTCTCACGGGTGAAACTGTCGCGGGCGATTAGCGGAGCGCAGCCATGACCCGCGCCAGATAGCCGTTATCAATGCCGCGCTGGGTGTCGCCAGTGTTGTAACGAGAGATGGCGTGTCGGAGCGCATCTTGACCGGGTCCGTAGGTTTTGATCTCAAGCTGGTAGGCACTATCGAGAATCTGCCCACCGGCGCGGAGATTGAAGCAGGGTTCCAATAGCGACTCGGCGGACAGTCCACGGTGCTGGGCCTCCGCCGTGCTGACCTGCATGAGGCCCAAGTCAACAGAGATGCCGTAGTGCTCGAAGTAATCGAGCCACTCCAACGCCTCGCGTTGCGTGGCGGGCTGGCGTTTGAGTCGCAATGTTCCCTCCGGTAGATGCCACTGCTTGAGGAGCGCTCTAGGAAAGTCGATCTGCATGGCATTTGGGTTGCCGCCAGATTCAACGCGGATGATGGCATTGAGCGTGGTGAGCGGCACTGTCGGAAGGCAGCGCGACTGAAGGGCAGCAATGTCCAGACGTTGTGCAGGAAGATTTGCAGCAATGCAAAGTAGGCATAATGCGGTTAGGATTCTCATCGGTTGCTGGCCTCGTAGAGTGGAATGGCCCAGAGGTCGGCCCAATCTTGTGCGGCGACGTGTTGAATGGCTGGAATCGGTGTGTTGGCTGCCCAGTAAAGATTGGAGGGTGCGAGCAGCATCTCTGGATTGCGCCCGAAAGTTTCGATGGCAGGCCAGAACGTCAGTTGCTCGTAACAGACCAGTACCCCGGCGCGGCGATTCCAACCCCGAATGGTTGGCGGGAAGCGAAGCATCAGCGGAAAGCCGCTGCGCCGCTCGCCGATGTGCCACATGCCAAGGGGGACCGGTACTCGCTGAACGTAGGAGAGCCGTTCGGTGTAGCCACGCGAGAGAAGGACATTGCGGTTCGCTTCTGTGTTCGGAATCGGGATTGTGGTGCCGATCAGTAGGCCGGTGCGCTGTTGCTTGAGTTGCGCGAAGGTGGAAGCCCAGCGCGCTTCGTGCATTCCATTCCAATTTGGAATGATCGACTCTGGGAAGATGAGCAATGTGTCTGGATGGGCCAGAGCAATTTGCTGGATCGACTGCTCCTGCAACTCCAGACGGGAGTCAACTTCGTCGTGGGCTGTTGCTCCGCCGAAGTTGGTATTGACGGCAACAATATGCGGGTCGGGAACCGGACGATGGAATCGAGCGTGGGTCGCGATGGATGCTGCGATGATGACGATAAGCGTCATGGCCACATCAAAACGCCGGTATGCCGCTATCAAGATGATGCACAACCCGAGGCCGAACCAGCGGGTTCCGGGAAACCAATGGCCCGCCGCGATGAGCGGATGGGCGACGGTGACAAGACTCAGCGGGGGCAGCGCCAGAGCCGCGAGAGCGGCGATTGCGGAGAGCGGCAGGTAACGACGGCTGAAGAGACAAACCCAAGGTGCCGAGCAGAGCGCCACCAAAGCTGCCCAGAAGGCGAGGGGCAGTACGAAGTTGTGTCCCGCTTGAAAAAAACCCTGAGCGCCAGGAATGACGCTCCAAGTGGCGGCTGCGTAGTAGAAGACTGCACAGAGCGAGTCCAGGTGCCGCCGTGAGTGAAGGTAGACGAAGGGAAAGAGCAGGGCGAGATAATTCAGAGCGGAATCGCCGCTCCAGCCTGCGCCGCCGATTGTGGCGGAGGCGGCGAAGAGGATCGTGGTTCTGACCTGAGCTGGAAGATGGATGCTCGGCATTCTCCATCTCGCTCTGCTAAATGCGACGGCTGCTGTCTCTGAAATGTTCATCGCTTTCTGTCCTCTGGATCTGCGCGGTGATGTGCATTGCCCGGCTAATTCGGATTACTGGTTGGGTGGTACGACCGCTCTACGAGCAAGGGACGAATCCAACTGTGTACGGATTTCAACGGAATCGGTCCGAAGTACCGGGAGTCGAAGCTCCGGGGGCTGAAGGAGCTGACGACCCATAGTTCATCTTTCTGCACACGGTAGGTTCCTGCCGGGAACGGATGAAGCTGCCGCCCTCTCGAATCGTGGCTTATGGTTGCGGTATTTGATAGCGGTTGACCGTTGACGACGATGCCAGCGACTGAGGTCTCTACGATGTCGCCAGGCCATGCAACCACGGGCTTGATGAGGGGTGAAAAGCCATCTGGGCAGGTACGCATGGGGTCTCGATAGTTCGGCTGGCCCTTCATAGACGGCCAGCGAACGTCGGGGCAGAAGAACACATATGGTGCAGGATGATGCGGCGTATGTGTTGGATCTGATATTTCTCGGTAGATTCCGAACGGAGCGGAGTGGGTGTAGTTGAAGACAAGACCCAACGCAGACCACGCTATCATCGTGCCAACGGCAGCAACGGCGAAGGCAACGAAGGTCCAATTCAACCGAGCGAGCGCGCGAATGCAGGAGCAAAGGAATGAGCTAGACAGGCCAATCATGGATGCTCTCCTGAAGGAATGTAGGAATCTGCTTGGCGTCGTTGGTGCGGCGAATCTCGTTCTGATGGATGGCCGCCGTTTCCGATTTCGAGCTGGCGGCGATGCGGAATGCGCGAATGACGTGAACCTCGAAGATGGTGCCCACTTCGCGGGTGGCACTCTCACCATCGGTGCGTGGCCGCGGCTCGCGCCGGATGAGCTGGCCGGTTACGTGGATGTTGTCACCCTTCTGAAAGGTCTTGGCGACGATGGCGCTCTCTCCAAAGAAGGTGATGGGCAGGAATTGTCGATGCTCGACGGTTCTTCCCTACGTGTCGTAGAACCAGTTCTGCGCCAGTCGTGCTCGCACGAACTGTCGGCTACCAGCATCGGAGACCGAAGGCTGGTCGGTAAGGTTTCCGGCAAGAATGACCTGATTAAGTATTTCCACGGATCTTCTCCTCTATTGCTTGGTCTTCGACAGCGGCGTGAGCAATGGCCGCGATGTCGAGCGTGGGTGATGACGGTGCAGAGGGCTTTACTGGACGTGGATCAACGGCGGTCGAAAAGGTAGGTGGCTTCAACTTCGTGCGCGCCAACAGGGTTTCGTTCAAAAAGTAGAGACTCTGAACGCCATAGATCGGAGCGACGCCATTGATGAAGATGAGCATGTCGCCGGGAGCCGTGATCCTGCTGTTCGGATCGTTGGTGGCTTTGGTCGGCGGTTTGATGCGGCGTATCTCATCGACCGTGATAAGCGGACGTTGCACCTGCTCCACGCTGCGAAAGATGTGCTTGAGATAGAAGTCGGTGCGCTGGCCGCTGTAGTTCACGGTCTCCTTCTCAATGGTCATGTTCCCGCTCAACTCAGACAGATTCTTGCAGGTCTGGAGATTGTCCGTCTGGAAGGCGGCTTTGATGTAGCAGTTGTCGGTGATGGACTCATTCGGCCCGTACTCCTCGATGATCTGCGTGAGGGTCTGCGCGATGAGGTAGGGTTTGATCTTGTAGCCCGCCATAAGGCTCATCGCGGCGGAGAGATTTGGAATCTTTCTCAGCTCAGGAAACTCGTCAAGCATGAGCAGGAGATGGTGACGGTCCAGGTCGAGTTGTTCCATGAGGCGATTGAATATGAGCTGAAGCATAAGCCTGACAAGCGGACGCAGGCGGTCGCGGTCCGGCTGCGGAACCTTGAAGTAGAGGCTCATCGGTGTTTCACCATAAACGAGATCGCAAATGACAAAATCAGATCGCGAGACGGTCTTTTGTACGATTGGATCGTCGTATAGCGTCATCGGTGTGACGATGCTTGACTGAATGCTCGATGCCTCGCGGTCCGCGCGGTTGAGCTGGCGCTGGACTGCCTTGCTCACATAGGGATGAGTGAAGGTAGGCTTGCCGTTTACATCGAACCATTGCAGGCGCGGCGATGATTTGCCGCCCGGCATATGAACGGTCTTCTGCATCTCGATCAGCACATCGGTAAAGTCCATGCCCGGCTGGGAGTAGTGAGCAAGCACGTCGGGGAGCGTAGGTTCACGCGGCGAATCAAGATTCCGATAGACGTAACCAAGATGGATGATGCCCGCCGATACCAGATCAACAGCTGCGTCCTCAAAGTGCTTGTAGAGGCTGTCGTCGTCGCCGTGGCGAATGACGGCGTTCGCAATCGTCTGTGCATCGGCAATCTCGTAGTCAGTTTCCCAGCGAATCTCAGACAACGGGTTATAGCAGCAACTCTCATGCGGAAGGGTTGGGGCAAACTTCAAGACACGCTGCCCGATGGCGTGGCGGAAGCCGGCGGAGTGATCCCAATTCTCACCCTTCAGATCGTAGACAAAGACGCTCTGCCGCCATTGGCAGAGCGTCGGGATGATGGCGGATACGCCCTTGCCGCTCCGGCTGGGGGCGAAGAGCAAGACAGGCTCCGCGCCCGAATGCAGCAAGTAGTGGATTTGCTGCGTGTCGGGATCGCGCCATCCGCCGACATACACTCCGTCCGTCGCGTCTAGCAAGCCGATCTTCTCGATGTCTTCGCGCGTTGCCCAGGTCGCGGAGCCATGCAGGTTCATCAGGCTGTCGGTGCTCTTGCGGTCGCGGATGAGGGAGAGAAACCAGTAGGTGAAATACGCCAGAAAGAGGCCGCCAACAATGGTCGCTCCAAGGGCAATCCAAAGGTCTTTGCGGACGCCTGCGCTGATGAGGCGGCTGCCAGCGAAGTGTTTCCAAAGAACGAGGGCCGCAAAGGGCTGGAAGACAGCCGTGCCGTGTACCCACAGAATGGGATCGCCCATTTCGACGGGATTGTTGAGTTGAATCGCAAGCCATTCGGTTGCGGCGCTGGCGGCCATCGTGAATGCAACTGCCGCCCCGAAGACTGATCGGATATTCCAGCCGCCTTGCCATTGCGGACGGTTGGGGAGCACGTAACCTGGAGGAGCGATTGTGCCGTTCTTCATGGAATGCCTCCTGGTTATGAAGTGTACATTTCACTACAGATGTTTGCAAAATCAGACCTCTGGTTTCAAGAGTCCGTAAATTGTCCTCCCGAGATGTTGTTCGCCGGTCTATCAAACAAAACTGTGAACCTTGAGGATCATCTGCAAAAACACTGAACAAGTGGTATGGAGATTTTGCGTTAACTGACGAAGATAATCCCCAACTGCGCTTCTGGTTGGCCGACTAATGGAATGCAGCCTGATTTACAGATGATCCGGTCCTGAGGACTGGATAGCCAGGAACCTTTGGAGCAGACCTTCTCCTGTTATTTTTCAAGCTGCCGCTTTGTGGCTTCGTAGTCCATGCGGTAGGTCATGTTTTGTGGATCGCGCACATAGGCTTCCTGAAAATGCTCAAGAGCGCCGCGCGAATCATGATTCTTCAGAAGAGCTTGTGCCAAGTTGTGTTGGGATGTGGGGTTGTTTAGTTTTCCACCCACGCGAAGCCCGGCTTCGGTGCGGCTTTTGCAGTCAACAGACCGACCGACAGTGCAATAGGCTAAACCGAGGGAAATGAGATCCATCGGCTTGAGAGTTCCTGTCGGTATCACAGGTTCTAAAAAATCGATTATATTTTGAGCCGATGTTTGCTCATCATCCTCAATTGTCATGAACATGATTTCGGGATAAGCCAACATCGAGTCCATCTCGGCGTTGTGTGGCTCTTTCTTCAGTACGCTCTGAATTTCATTGTGCGCTTGGAGGCGAGTGGCCTTAGCCTTTTCCTCTTGCCCAGCAACTTCATATATTGAGGCGCGAAGATATTCAAAGTTGATTTTGTCGTCGGGATTTGCCGCTGTCGCGGCTGCAACCTCTGCATGCGCTTTATCAAACTTTTGTTCTGCTACATACACGCGAGCAAGTTGACGGTGTAGATTAGCTAGGGTCGGTTCCCTGTGAGTGGCATCCTGTATTTTCTTCATCATTATGTGGAACGTATCTGTTGATGCGGTGCCATGATATTGTGCGTTGTACACCGAAATTGCAGCGTTAATTTCGGATTCCGCATCGGCATACTTCCCAATCTTGAATAGGGCGTTGGCGAGCCCCTCATGTGGCCCCTCTTGGTTGCTGTCGAGGCTTAATGACTTCTGGTAGGAAGGGATTGCCATGGAAGATTGCCCTGTCCGAACCAGAGCATCACCGAGATTTTCCCAAACGCCAGCATCATCAGGACTATTTACAGTCGCCCTCTTCAATATCTCCAACGCTTCAGTATTGTAGTTTCGGTCTAAAAGTGTGAAAGCTAGCCGGTCGTTCATAAAGTCATAATCCTTGGGATCATCAGAACGATTTGCGTGGGACAGAACGAAGTGGTCCATGTTGATCGCATATTCTGGGTCATTGACAGCGGCAGTTGCCAGAGATCGCATTTGGATTTCAGCTTCATAATCATCTGGGTTGTTTCTGAGCCATGAGCCGTCTTCCTCCATCTCCTGGCGAAAAGCATATTTGGCGCTAAGGATTTTTATCAAATCCTCGTGCGCCTGCTTGTCGTGGGGATTGGTCTGGAGTCGAAACCGGAGCCGCATTTGCCTGTTGCTGTCGTCAATCTTTTTCGAAGATGAACCTTTGGGCGTCTTCTGTGCTGGCAGGACCAAAGGGAAAATCGTCAAGGAAACAATCGCAATGCTGAACCAGTAGGAAATCGGACGAGTGTTATGGAACATGGGCATCGTTTGCTCCGGACTAAGCCTTTTGGACTTAATGGACTGACAAAAAATTGTACACCTATATCCTCACGCTTCCATGTCCGATGATACGGGCCGAAAGGCCAAGGCCCTGCCGATCAACTTCCGCGAAATTCTGGGTTTACGCCCTTACCACTCGGCGACACCCCGGCCTCGGGTTCGGTCCATCATCCTCGAACGGAGCGTTTTGTTGAACTCCCCCATCCATCCTTTGTCGGACTCGCCGACCGAGAGATTCATGGCCCACATTCGGCGCACAATCGCATCAAGCGCCTTTCCATCGCGAAGAATGTCTTTGTCCTTGCCCGTCGTGGAGGCGTAGAGCTTGTCTGGATCGCTTCTCAGCCTGTCGATTGTCACCACATTTCCGGGTTCGAGGTCGCCGCGCGCCCATGCCGCCCGGAGCGTGGAATCGTGGCGGATAATCTCAATCTTGCCTTCGGTGTTTGCGTATTCCGGTCGAAGTGGGCCAGTGATTCCACTGGAAGCGGGACGCGATTCCGTTTGAAGCGGGACATGATTCCGTTGGGAAGCGGTCCGCATTTTGGTTTGGAACGGAACCGGTGATGGCGGGGTGGAGTCGGAGCAGGCGGCGTTGGTAATCCCAGGCAGATGTTTTCCTGAAGTCAAGGGAGAACATTTTGCCAGAACAGAGATTACCCATGAGAAAGACACAAGAAATCCTACGCCTCCATTTTGAATCCCAACTCAGCGTCCGTCAGATAGCAACCATCTGCGCGGTAGGCAAAGGCACAGTCCAGCGCTATCTTGAGCGGCTGAAGGCGGCGGGACTGAGTT
>Ga0302277_1002014_pt1 | contig 14666 bp, 13 predicted proteins | sample III_Bog_N3_1_FD_198759 | JGI IMG/M metagenome (GOLD analysis project Ga0302277, IMG submission 198759) | Peat permafrost microbial communities from Stordalen Mire near Abisko, Sweden - III_Bog_N3_1 | ecosystem: Environmental > Terrestrial > Soil > Wetlands > Peat | place: Sweden: Abisko... | reverse complement strand
TTGGGCTTGTAGAAATTGTGTCGATAGAGTTATGCCTAGTTTTTTTCTGGCTTGAACTGCGGAACGTCCGGCCTCAAGAGCGTCCCCATTAGCCAAAGAAAGAAGTCCGTTGTGAAAATGGGTGTGGCCTGCAAGGATATTTTTTATCTTCTGATTTAGTCGCCAAGAGATGGGACCATATTTTATATAATGGCAAAGTCGAAAAAAATTAAAGAGAATATAAGCGCATGCAAAGATTATGCAAACTAAGAAGGTCGTCGATGTGTTGATCTCGTAATTTTGCCATACGATGACAGTATTTCCGGGTCGATCGACGAGACCTATCCCTAAAGCTATGAGAAGGCAGAGTTTGAGTATAAACGTTAAAATCTTGCTCACTTCAATGAGTCCTGTTGAGATAGTGAGTCCAGTCCTGAGGTAACTATATCATCAGCAATAATCTTTGCTGATGTATTAATCTGCTCTCTGGCTTGCACATTCTTTATCCATTCTGAGAGTATAAGCTGAACGTTGGGGGGAAGCTTTTGAATTGCACTGACAGTTTCTTTTAAATCCATACGAGCTAATGGAACAGACACATTCGATAAAACAGGCATGTTTATTGGGGCGCCGATACGATGGATCACGACAAGATGTGACAATTGTGATTGAAGTTGTTCGGTCCACGTTTTCGCTACGTCTTTATCAAGAGCTTTTTCTATAGCAGGGACATAAGTGATGAATTGTTTCTGAAGATCATTTGCACTCGGAATGTTCTGATCGGCATAAGCGCCCAATGTAACGAGCTCTTTTTGAGTTTTCTCTGGAAGAAAAGAATTGAAAAGGAGCGCGGTCTTGTATTCAGAAGAAAAGCTATGCCCTGATTTTGCTGAATCTTGCAATTGTAGGATAGTAAGGGCCAAAGATAGTGCTCTCATAAGTTGTTGTTGATTATAGGATTCGGAAGGAACTATGTTGTGTGTATTGTTTGGATTTGTTGAAAGTGCGGTGGCTATTGCGGTCAATTTATTTTGTAAATCTGCAATTTGCTCGTTCTGATTTTCAAGGATAGTTTCCATTTTTTGATCATATTTTATAGACTCTTGATCTGGTGCAGGGAGATGACGAGATGGAAGCGGGGAGGGGATGTTTTCAGTTGCTTGTTGTGAATGGCTTGAGCCAAGAGTGCTTGATGTTAAATCAAGTTTTACAATGTAAAAAGTGGTGGACCCGATAGCGGCTAAAAGTACACATACCAAGATCAATGCAAGGAAAAGGGCTGGCCTCTTTTGTTTATGTGATGGGTTTAGAGATTCTGGTAAGGATAATGAATTGGGTGAAGATGGTGTTATCATAGGACCTCATATTATAAGCTCAAGTCTTTAAGTCTCGCGATTATAGATTCTTCTGTTGGTTCACTGGCTATAATACACAATTTCCAAGTTAAGCATGCAAGTGTGTCTCGAATGGGGACACTTAAGCCTATCACTGTAATCCTTTTACAATAAGAAGTCAGATGGGATTCTTTGAGTAATTGACATAGTGTTTGCGCCGTACGGACAGAAAAAACGAGAATAATGTGGAGTTTATTTTCCTTGATCAATTGGAGGGTTTCAGAAGAAAGCTCTTGTGTTGGATAAGCTTCATAAACGGGCCATAGAAAGGGGGTTAATCCTTCCTTCGCAAAATGAGCGAGAGCATGAGAGGAAATATGGCGTCCACCTATATGTAAGAGCTGTCCCTTGTTGAGGGGCATCCGTTCACGAATCAATCGGGCTAGTTTTTCACTATCACTCTCCGCGTTGTGTACATCTACAAAGCCATATTGCTGTGACTTAATCGAGGTTGGCGTTCCGACACAATAGCAAGGCAATGGAAACATAAAAGATATGTCCCGTGAAAGTGGAACGCTTAAAGCATTAACACTTGTTATAAGGATGGATTGTATTTTTTCTTTTAAGATAAGGGGTTCCATTGTGGGACGAATAGAGAGTAGGGGCTCTATAACGGTGTGGTAGCCAGCGAGTTCGAATTTATGAGCCAGATGTTGTGAGGCTTTTAGAGGGCGTGTAAGGAGAATAGTTGTCATATATGAGGCTTTGAGAGTTTTGTTGTAAGCGTAGAGGTTGCTTAAAGAGAGAAGATATTTGAAGGTACGACGCTTTTAAAGCGCTGGCCAAGTTCTATACCAACCTCTTCTGCATTCTCAGAGGGACCACTATGCATAAAACGCCAAAGAGATGTACCATCGGGTCTGGCAACGAGACCTTCAAGCGTAACAATATTATAGTCGTTAAGTTTAGCCAATGCTGCAATGGGCGTATGGCAGGATCCGTCTAAAAACTTCAGCATCGCGCGTTCAGCCGATATACATATCATCGTTTTAGAAGACTTTAGAGGGGCTATCAATTTATTTATGACATAATCATCACGACGAATTTCTATACCTATTGCTCCTTGGGCGGCGGCTGGAAGCATCATGTCTGTATCCATTATTGAAGACCAGCGATCCTGTGCTTTTAAACGTGTAAGACCAGCAACAGCAAGTAGTGTTGCGTCGGCGATACCTTGAGTCAGTTTTGCTAGGCGGGTATCAATATTTCCACGTAGCGGCACGATATTTAGATCGGGGCGCCTTGCTAGAATTTGCGATTGGCGCCTTAGGCTAGATGTTCCAACAATTGATCCACTTGGAAGTTCTTCCAGTGTGCGTGCTTTGGGGCTAATAAAGGCATCACGGGGGTCCATTCTTTCCAATATAGCTGCGATTTCAAGAGCTTCTGGGAGTTTACTCGCGATATCTTTCATGGAGTGAACAGCAAAATCGATGTGATTTTCAAGGAGCGCTTCCTCAATCTCTTTTGTAAAAAGCCCTTTATTCCCTCCTAACTCATTGAAACTTCTTTCTTTATGTTCGGGGCGCCAGTCGCCAGATGTACGGATCGGTACAATCTCGATTTCATATTCCTGGATAATATTTGGGGTCGACTCGATAATCTTTTTTCTTACCGTTTCGGCTTGAATGAGCGCAAGCGGGCTACCGCGTGTTCCTAAACGAATTGCTTTTCTCATAGCCACATGCTCAAAATTGGTAAGAAGATTTCTGATAAGGGTAAGTTTTAGCGTATTACATATTAATAGAATTTTTACCATAGAATCAATGAATTAGTTTCGTATTTTCAATGTATTTTACAAATATGGAATTTAGAATTTTTCAAAAAGTGGAGATTTTTATGACGATGAATTCAAACTCGAATATTAACGGAGCCGCCTCGTTCGCCTTCTTTGGGGGACTCACCTTTCGCTTTATCACTATTGGACTTCGTTTTGTTACCTTGTCCAGATTTAGAAGCAGGATCAATAGCTCGCTGCAACAAGGGCTTAGCCGCTTGAGCTTGAATGGGGGCAGCAGATTTAGCCACAATTTCATTGGAAGTTGTGGGCAAGGCGGGGGAGGGCAGAGGTGGTACTTGTATTGTCATGGCTTACCCAAAATGAGCAACTCATTATTCAGCAATTACAAGACATTATCACACCAAGACTATGAAGTATTATTTAAACAACTAGTCGCAAAATGTGAAGGAATCTTTAATCATTTAATGTTGAAATATACTTTAATAAAATGCGAATCAAATTTTTTTAAAAAGGAAGTTGTTTCACCGATGATTGTTGTAGTTAAGGAGGCCGTGCTATGAAAAACCGGCTCCAAATCGAAATACCATCAATGCTTGTCCTGGCTCAACAACATACGGAGCAGGCCCGCCTTGAGCTTGCCGGGAAATTGGCGGATGTATTTTTAACGGAGGAAGTTCTTTTAACGCCTCGTGAAGAAGAACTTGTTAATGACCTCATTAATTTGCTTCTCCGCAGTAAGAATCCCTTGATTAGGGCGCGACTTATTGAGGATTTTGCTTCATCGACCAAAATGCCTCGTAATACAGCTGTCATGTTAGCCTCTTCTTCCATTGAGCTTGCGCGAGATGTGTTAATTCATAATGAAACACTCACAGATTGTGATTTAATTGAAGTGATCGAAGAGAAAAGTTCTGAGCATGCACAAGCTATCGCGCAGCGTGCCGCTATAAGTGAAGCGGTTGCGGATGCTCTTGTAACGACGGGCAGTATTCAAGTTATGCAAGCTGTGGCTTTAAATTTGGGGGCAAAACTTAGCGCATATGCGGTTGATGTTCTAGCTCAGGCTGCTCGTTTTGCTGATGAGCTACGAGTTCCAACGATGAGCCGTCCAGAAATGAGCCTTGAATCAGCTCTTAAACTATATTGGTGGGTACCACAAGATTTGCGTCGCGCGGCTTTAAAACAATTTGGAATAAAAGCTGGTCAGCTTGATGAGGCCTTGGCTAAGACTATTGATGAGATCCTGAGCTATCACGTTCTCGAGAAATCTAACGATGCCATCATGGAGCAGATTGCCGACTGGTTAACGGAACGTCAGGCTGTATCCGTTCAGATTTTACCACAAATCTTGCGGCTCGGGCACTTTCGTTTGTTTAATATTTTATTGGCGCGTATGTCGCATATGCCGCTTCCATTAGTCGATACTATTGTTACCGAGTCAGGCGGACGCGGTATGGCGGTGGTTTGCTGTGCTGTGGGCGTAAACAAACCTCTGTTTGTGTCAATTTTCTTGCTGTCACGTGGATCAAGATCCGATGAGCAAATTGTTCATCCAAAAGAATTAAGCCATGCTTTAGCTGCTTTTGATCGTCTAACGGTACCTGTCGCTCAAGGAGTTTTACAAAGTTGGAAGATGGATCCAACTTATTTTTCAAAACGTCAAAACTCAGAAATGAGCCTTGAAGCATAGGGGCCAAGTTGTATTATTCGTCCTTGTGCTTGTGGGCAATTGGTTGAGTAAACTGAAGCTCAATGTCCCATGGAAAATAGATCCAAGTATCTTGGCTCACTTCTGTAATAAATGTATCGACGAGCGGGCGACCAAGAGGTTTTGCATAAACTGTTGCAAAATGGGCTTTGGGCATTAGTCGTCTAAGAATTTCAGCCGTGCGCCCTGTGTCAACAAGGTCGTCAACAACAAGCCATCCTTCACCATCGGCTACATTCTCAGGATGCTTAACGATCTTAGCTTCTTCGCGACGTTCAGGATGCTGATCGTCATAATGATAACCAATAATAGAAATTGTCTCAATAATACGTATATCAAGTTCACGTGCAACAATCGCAGCGGGCACAAGTCCGCCCCTTGTCACTGCCACCATACCCTTCCATGGTCCCATTTCAACAAGACGCCAGGCAAGAGCTTTCGCGTTTCGATGAAGTTCGTCCCAGCTAACAGGGAAATATTTTTCAGGAGATACTGGGCGAGGCATTGAATTCCTAATTGCCAGAATTAGCTGGCGACTTTGGTTCACTGCCCTTAATGGTTATGCCGGCTTTCTTAAATTTATTGATAACGTCAATAGCGCTTGCATTGCCATTTTCAGAAAGTCTGAGCGTACCCAAAGCTAAAACATCGACCTGATGTTGAAGTTTATTAATATTAGACAAAGGCGTGTCTTGTTGAACTCTCAATTGATGGAGGGTATTGATTTCACTTACAACTTCTACTGTCTGAAATACTTGATAACCCAATACAACTACGATTAGTAAGAAAAGAGGAATAAAATTTTTTTCTATTGTCATGATGTCCTCTATTTGCGTAGTTCTTTATCAAACTTATTGTTGGCAGGCGGGTTCTCTGTAATTTTTATTCCCTGTGAAGACAAAAGATTACGTATATCTGAATCGTTATTTTTGACAGTTTCATCAGCCAAAGCACTTACAAGAGATTGGTTGAATTGAGATAGGCTCGCCGCATTGTTAATATTTGCCTGCCTTTGGTTAACTTTTTGTCGTAGTTCGTGACTATTTGTCACAAGAAAAATGTTGCTGATAAACACTAAGACTGCCGCCCCGCTTAACACGACGGATACCCAGTAAACAATTTTCTCATTCATGGCTTTGACCTGTTATGTATGGAAAAATATGCCTATATATTACGATGAACCTAAGGTTACTATCATGGAGGTGCCCGATTCGCAATGTCGCAAGGGAAGATGTCTCCCCCCACTTTCATGTATCGCATTATACAATATGGGGGCTTACTTAATTAGCTTTTTTATTCATGAACCATTCGCTAATTCTTATCTATGTTGTGGTCGGTAGCGCGCTGACTTTTGACCTTGTAAATGGGCTTCACGACGCCTCTAACTCTATTGCTACTATAGTGGCTACAAAAGTTTTAAAGCCTTTGCATGCCGTAATTTGGGCCGCTTTTTTTAACTTTGCTGCTTTATTCTTTTTTGGAAGTGGTGTCGCTCGAACAGTCGGTAGTGGCATGATCGACCTTCAGAGTGTTACAACTTTTGTTATTCTGTCAGCTCTTTTGGGCGCTATTGCATGGGGACTGCTCAGCTGGTGGTTGCGCATGCCAACAAGCTCATCCCATGCCTTGCTGGGTGGATATGCCGGAGCGGCTATGTGTTACAGTGTTACACAGAATGGATATCTCGCTCTATTTAAACCCCTCTTATTTGCAGGATGGATTAAAACTCTTTTTTTCATTGTCCTGGCGCCCCTTTTGGGGTTTTGTTTAGCGTGGCTACTCATGTCTCTTACCCTTGTATTGCAGAAGAAATTTAGCAAATTAAAAAATGTACGCACTCTTAAAATCATACAACTTTTCTCTTCAGCTTTTTTGAGCTTAATGCATGGAAGTAATGATGCACAAAAGACTGCGGGTATTATTGCAAGTGTGCTTGTGACATCAGGTGCCTTTAAAACATTTGAGGTGCCGATGTGGGTGCTATGGATCTCGTACACAACCATGGGGCTGGGGACTTTACTTGGTGGGTGGCGTATTGTTAAAACAATGGGTTACGATTTAACGCGTTTACAAGCTAATGGAGGGGTTTGTGCCGAAACAGCGGCCTCCCTTTCTATTTTAGTATCAACATGTGTTGAGCTTCCTGTATCAACGACACAAGTAACAACAGGAGCTATTTTAGGAGTAGGGGCGCGGCGTAATATACGGTCTGTTAGATGGTCTTTGGCCTTAAAAATATTATGGACATGGTTGTCTACGATCCCTGCATCGGCTTTAATGGGGGCTCTTTTTATGAGGTTAGCGCTCTTATCTGGGGCTTCGTCGATTTCATTTTGATCAAACAAAATTTATGCTAAGTGTATAGCGAAACCATAGAAGCGGGTGTAGCTCAATGGTAGAGCTCCAGCCTTCCAAGCTGGCTATGCGGGTTCGATTCCCGTCACCCGCTCCAGTTTTTTGGGGTCTACTCCAAAGGTTGGGGCGCCTTGGGATGTTGATCATAGTTCTGTCACCGGCATGTGGCCACAAAGAACAATGACGAGCATTCGATAACAAAGAAATTTTGCGCCATTATGCGAACTCTAAAGTCAGTTCTGAAGCGGGGTTGTGCGTAGGTCTCAAAAGTTTAGGGCGTAAATATTTATCATTAAAGGCTGTCATAAAGTCAAAAAATAAACCGGGTTTAATTTTAAGGGCTTCCAAAGGTTGTAATAATTGGGCCCCATCATGATCGCATATTTTTGCTTCAGCTAAAGTATTGCCCAGTTCACAGCATTGATTATTGGGAAGTCCAACGAGAGCCCCCACTAAAGCGCCTGCAAGGGCTGTATCACCAGCTCCCAATCGATTGACAATATTTAAATATTCATTGGGTGTGCCTCTGACAAGCTCGTAACCATCTCTAGTAATGTAGTAGAAGCCATTTTTATCATCTGTAATAAAGCCTGTGGGATCACGATATATAGGATCGTGAGGAGACGGTTTAAGAATTGAAGACTGAAATTGCTTCATAAGTTCTCCGGGGGCTGAAGCTTTATCAACCCCATAAATGTAACTAAGTTCATCAAGATTTCCCAAAACAACATTAGTACTTGGTATTAGGAACCGAAAACGATCGGCATTCTGGTAAGCAAATTCCATCTTAGTCGGCAGGGCTAGACATAAAGTTTTGGCATGATTCCAGCGCCAGGTTGCGAGGGCGTCGGATGTATCTGCGCCTAGCTTTTGCCAAAGAGATCCTTCTAAAAAAGTAATATCCGAATCTCGAATGTGGCTGTCATCGAGAAATTCTTTGCAAAGTACATTCCTTGCATTGCCATCGTTTGTTATAATGGTGCGTTCACCTCCAGGAACTCTAATAACAATTGAATCTCCTGATTCAAGCGCATGAGTTTGCTTGGGTGGGATAACGGTGACACCAGCATTTTTAAAGGATTTGCCAATGACGTGCCCACTCCGTTCGTCAATAACAGTCTGGTAGGAGGTTCGAACACAATCACCCAACATTCTTTGTATTGTACAAAGTATATTGCCACTGCTACCGCCATGGGTACTTTTTACGGTTCTTTTCACAGCCTCTAGAATTGTACTAAAAGTTTTTATATCTACTTGTCCAGGACCATTTCCGACAGAATATTTTTCTTTAGGTACGAGTCTATACCTTGTCATTAAGTCCTCAAGTTCTTCGTTTACTTGAGTGACCCAATCATTATAAGAGACGCCAGCAGAATGGATGGTAAATACGTTCGCACGTTCATTCATAAAATTTCCTTCTTAGCGAATCTAAAATATGGAATGTACCTTATATATAAGCAACTATATCAAAAGAGCTTTGTATGGAAAGCAAAATATAGAGGGCTTAAAATTAACTTTTTATATTCTTAAGGTTAAATTTAAGGCCTTTCTCGTGTTAGTCTTGGTAGCTGGCCACTTTGTCCCTTGAATATAGAGCTGTTTTCTCATGAGTATTTTAATTATGAAAATATTTCCAACGTCCCGCCATTTTAAGTGGGAAATAGTTGTTTTCTTATATCTTCTATTGTCGGCGTGTACTTTGGGGAGATCGGAAGAGCAAAAAAACACAGGTTCCTTCGCGATGCCATCAATTGCGTCGGGCTCATTTATAGCCATTTGTTATAATCCTATTGAGGATATAAATTCCGATCATCCTTTAGATATCTTAAGTCTTGAGCATTTTAAAGAGCAGATGTCTTGGCTGAAAAAGGAAGGGTATAGCGTTATTTCGATTGATGATCTTCTGGCCGCACGTAGTGGAAATCATGCTTTGCCACAAAAAGCGGTGCTCATAACTTTTGATGATAGCTATCAATCTTTTTACAGAACATTTTTTCCTGTTTTGGAGGCGCTTAAGTATCCTGCAATTTTAGCGGTCGTTGATAAAAAAGTAAATACAACATCCGCTAATTTAGCCGATCCCTATTTAACGGAAGACCAGATGCGTATCATGAAAAAGTCTGGATGGATTGAAATCGCTTCAAGCGGTCATGATCTATACAAGGGGACTCTTGCAAACCCTCAAGGTGATATCGAATGGTCCGCTACGACTCTGTCGTATGATCAAAGTTCGCAGAAATATGAAGAAGCACAGGAATATATACAGCGGGTTGAAAATGACATTAAAGAATCTTCATTGTCTCTTATGCGTCAAATTGGAACAAAACCGCGCGTTATGGATTGGCCCCATGGAGCTTATAATGAAATCAGTGTTGAGATTGCCAGAAAATATGGCATGCCCGTTACTTTGACATTGGATAACGGTATGGCGAGTATTGATCATTTATCAGCTATTCCGAGAATTTTAATTCATGAGGATCTGGATGCGGATAAATTTTCTGAAAAACTTAGACAAGTCGGTCGAGTTATACCTCTGCGTATTATGCAGGCAGATTTAGACTATATTTATGATCCGGATCCTATTCAGCTCGACCGTAATATTGAGGCATTTGTTGCGCGTGTGCATGCTATGAATGTGAATACCATATTCATGCAAGCTTTCGCAGATCCAAAGGGAACGGGGGTTGCAGGTGAGACCTATTTTCCCAACCCCGTTTTGCCCATGCGCGCAGATATATTAAATCATCTTACGTGGCAATTACAATCTATCGATAATGTTAAGGTGTATGGTTGGCTACCAGTCTTGTCTTTTGATTTTAAACCAACGCTAACACCTGTAATGGCGTGGAATCCAAACACAGGTGAAGCCGCTGTCAATAATCTTGCCTATCAGCGAGCCTCCCTCTTTGACCCAGAAGTTCGTCGTTTGATAGGGAGCGTATATGAAAACATGGCTCTTCAAGCCCCCATTGATGGCGTGCTCTATCATGATGATGCAATACTATCTGATTTTGAAGACGCAGGTAATTTTGCGCTAAAAGCATACAAGAGTGCGGGGTTACCTGAGACGGTTCAGGAGCTTCGTTCTGACCGCAGAATAATGAGTAAATGGACAGATTTTAAAATCGAAGCCCTCATCAATTTTACTACAGAACTCGCGCAGAAAATGCGACAGCACCGCAGTCCTTTGATAACAGTAAGAAATATTTATGCTCCGCTTCTTCTAAATCCCAAGAGTGAGGAATGGTTTGCACAAAGTTATGGACGCTTTTTGAGTGCGTATGACTATACAGCCGTTGAGGCGATGCCTTATATGGAGAACGTTGATGAAGATGTTGCCTATGATTGGCTGCTTAATCTTGTAGAAGATGCTAAAAAAGTCGAAACAGATGCATTACAGAAGACTGTTTTCGAATTACAGGCCGTTGACTGGCGTAAGGCGAAGCGCAATGAGAGCCGAATTATTTCAACCACAATTTTAAGGGATCAAATGCGCTTGTTGGAGAAGCATGGTGCCTTTAATTTCGGATATTATCCAGATGATTTTGTAATAAATAGCCCTGATATTAATGTTTTAAATAAGGAAATGTTGTTGCCAAATTAAATTATCTGAAGTGCATAACAAGCGGTTGCTCCGTATGGGGTTAGATTGCATGTGCATTAAACAGAGAAAGTTATGGTCGTAATCTAGGCACTATAGTCCTAGCCTCGACCACAGGCTGTGTGTGTTAATGCGTAACTTATAGATATATAATAACTATTTTGTATGGAATGGTTTTGGCATGTTATTTGCTTAATGATTGATTAAGGATGTTTTAACCTGCTTAAAAGCGCAAGGAGCATCACTAAAAAAGGGTCTTAAGAACATGTACGATATAAAAAACATATCCATTTATAACGCTTTACAAAGCGCGTCAAAAGGGCTTCCGAGCAATCTCAGTACTCAGTCAGGAACAGATTTTCAAATAACACCTCTGACCAGTTCACCAACCCCATCTCTAGGTCGTGGGGTCTCTGCTTTAGCCTACCCATCTCTTGGCACACAGACTGTTTTAGCCTTGTTGCAAACACAAGATGTAGGCCAAATGACGGCTTATGGACATGGTGGCGGGACACATCTCGGCGGTCTAAAGATAATCTCAGGTTTAGAGGCAGAGGAAGTAACCGATAGCCTTGAGGCTCAACTATTAAATCAGCGTAAAAAAATGTCAAAAAGGATTAATCCCACGGAAATCAGCCTAAATGCAAAAGAAAATGGCGATGTTGAACAAAGTAATCAGGATCAAGGTGTTCGTGATAACAAGAAAAAAAATCAAAATTTGAGTAACTAATCCAAGAAAGAGCAGATTCGGGGTCCGCTTATAACTGTGGCCATAAATGTACTCTCATTAATTAGTGATAATTGGGCGCGCTCATATCTTGATATAAGGGTGGTGTTTTTTTGTTTTTTAGGTTGAGATAAGGTTAAAACAGGGCATATTTGCAAGTTTATAGAAGAGACTGCTATTTTTGCTGTGAGAAAGTCCTCGATATTAATATTGTTATATTATGAGTGCCCCTTAAGCTTAATTTTCGATATGTTCATAGATCCTTAAAATTTGGCTTGTATCGAATTTGAGTGATTTTAAAAACGGGTTTCAATGCAAAAAGATCAAGATTCTGCAACGCATCAAGAATTAGTAACCACAATACGAGCACGTGATCAGCTTTCCTTTGCTATTAGCGGGCTAGGAGGGATGGTTGTACTGGGCGTTGTGGCTTGTGTCGTGCCCTATCTTCTATCAGGATTTATAGGGATTTTTGCCAGTTTAGCTGTGACATTAATGATGTCAGGGGTGGCATTATTTATATGGCGTAAACTGGGAAAAGTAGGTTTTGATAATCAACAAGAGACACTTCTACGTGAGGCATTTCATAGTGTTCTGACTCCGCAGCTCATTACAAACAAAGCCGGAGAGGTTGTTCTAGCCAATCGTGCGTTTCGTGGTTGGCTCGATCTTGGAACACAAAATGCTGAAAACGCATTAGCTTCTAGATTCTCGGCTAGTCCTGCCGTCACGGCAGAGTTTCAGCAAGTTAAAGCTACGCTACAAAAAGGCCAGCCCGGGATAGCTGAATTACCAGTCATACGCGGTGGAAAGGTTGTCGAGTGGCGTCGAATTGTATCTCGGCCGATTGAAGGATTTCCTGATTTCTTTCACTGGAGATTTGAAGATATTAGTGAACGACGTCGCATGGAGCGAGCGATGCGTGATGAGCAAAATAAGCTTGTTGATTTTATGGCTCATGCGCCTGTTGGCATTTATTCTGTTGATCAGCATGGGCGTTTTCGCTTTGTGAATCAGACGCTAGCCGAGTGGTTACAGGTAACTCCTGAAGAACTTGTTAAGGGTGATGTTCGTATCCATGATGTGATCAGTGACGTGCCTAAAAATATTGCTGCTCACGCTATTGCGGCAGGACCGCAAGGAGAATTGCGTGGGGAATCTGTAATGAGGCGACGTAATGGCGAGCTTTTTCCAGTAGCTATGACCCAGACCATCGTGCTAGGCGATGATGGCAAAACTCTTCGCACACGTTCAATCGTTCGAGATTTATCACCTGAAAGAGAATGGCAGCAGGCTTTATCCGTTTCAGAATATCGTTTTCAAAGGTTATTTGCTGAGGCGCCTATTGGGGTCCTTTTGCTTGACAGCAAATATGTTGTGATGGAATGCAATCATGCCTTTCATTCGATTGCCAGAAGGCCACGTGGGGGTGTTGTCGGATCAGATATGGCCGAACTTATCGCCCCTCGTGATCGCCCTGAAACGATGGCTAAATTAGCTGAAGTGTTTAACGGCGCCGATCTCAACAAGCCTCTTGAAGTCGGTATGGCTGGTGATCGCGACATCATAACACATATTTTTGTTAAGCGCTTTGGCTTGGCACATAAACCAGAATCAAATAACGCTCATCAAGGACTGATGTTATATTTCATTGATGCCACAGAGCAAAAGCGCCTTGAAGTTCAATTTGCACAATCACAAAAGATGCAAGCAATTGGACAATTAGCTGGCGGTGTGGCTCATGATTTTAATAATCTTTTGACAGCAATGATTGGGTTTTGTGACTTGTTGCTTCAGCGACATAAGCCAGGTGATCAAAGCTTCAATGATATTATGCAGATCAAACAAAACGGAAACCGCGCGGCAAATCTCGTGCGACAACTTTTAGCTTTTTCACGCCAACAGACATTGCAGCCAAAAGTGCTTAATCTTGTGGATGTGTTGTCCGAGCTTACAAATCTTTTACGTCGATTGATTGGAGCGCAAGTTAAACTCGACATGGTTCACGGCAGAGATATTGGTCTCGTGAAAGTTGATCAAGGTCAGCTTGAGCAAGTCATTATAAATCTTGTCGTTAATGCCCGTGATGCCATGCAACAAAAAGGAACCGTTACAATTAAAACATATAGCCTTCATCAAGAGAAACCCATTTTGCGTGGTCAAGATGAAATGCCTGCTGGTGAATATGTAACAATTGAGGTGGCTGATACTGGTTGTGGGATCCCTAAAGAAAATATTCAACGCATTTTTGAGCCATTCTTTTCAACAAAAGAGGTTGGGTCAGGAACGGGATTGGGCCTTTCAACTGTATACGGTATTGTTCGGCAGACAGGCGGATTTGTAGGGGTCGACAGTGTTGTCAACAAAGGTTCAACATTCACCATTTATCTACCAAGTTATAAAAATGACGATAAATCAGCTTCGGAGCCACGTGTCGAAGAGGTCCGTGAAGACAAACCTGGTCCTGATCTTACAGGTGTTGGTACCGTGCTTTTGGTCGAAGATGAAGATGCGGTTCGGATGTTTTCAGCACGTGCGCTGCGTAACAAAGGCTATAAAATATTTGAAGCTCGTAGCGGTGAGGAAGCTTTAGCCGTATTGGATAAGGAGGGGGGCGACAAGATTGATCTAACGGTGACAGACGTTGTTATGCCTCAAATGGATGGCCCAACTCTTTATAAGAATATTCGAGAAAAATGGCCAAATATGAAAGTTGTATTTGTTTCGGGCTATACGGAAGATCGATTGCGTGAACAGTTTACCTCAGGCGAGACAATTTATTTTTTACCTAAGCCTTTTACACTTAAACAGCTGGCCACCAAAGTTAAAGAAGTATTGGGAAATGAGCAATAAAGTGCGCCTTTTAGGTTAAAGCCTTCTCTGTGTGCTCTAAATGTAGCTTTGGTTATTGACATCAGGGTATCGTCTGGTATTTGTCACCATCTTCGCATAGCAGCGTAGCTCAGTGGTAGAGCAGGGGAATCATAATCCCTTGGTCGGGGGTTCAAATCCCTCCGCTGCTACCAAAACGCACCTGTAGAGTCTAGGCAGATGGGTTACGTGGCAAGTCCCGTTTTTTGTTTTAGACGTTCGTAGGGTGTCTGTCCACCGAGAGCTCCGTGAGGCCGGTGAAGATTGTAGTAATCCTCCCATTCACGAAG
>Ga0302277_1002003_pt1 | contig 14718 bp, 11 predicted proteins | sample III_Bog_N3_1_FD_198759 | JGI IMG/M metagenome (GOLD analysis project Ga0302277, IMG submission 198759) | Peat permafrost microbial communities from Stordalen Mire near Abisko, Sweden - III_Bog_N3_1 | ecosystem: Environmental > Terrestrial > Soil > Wetlands > Peat | place: Sweden: Abisko... | reverse complement strand
GTTCCATCAAATGCATTAGTTGAGTTTGGCCGACGAGCCCGACATGGGTTACATTCTGTTGCCGTCGTAACCACTCTATGTAGTCTTGGTCGGATTTCTCGTGACCAGAAGGTGTCGTGCTACAGAAAACGTCGATCGTAAAATCAGAATTATATGAACGCAAGCGATCGAGTATAGGGGCAATATGAAACGCTCCACGCGCAAACGAACCAGCATAAAGTAAACAAGGTGGTTTTGTTTTTTTTCTACTCCTTGTCTCTCGCGATAAAATAAGTTCAGCTGCCAACGGATTCATGGCGTTATGAATTACGTGTTGTTGCCAATGAGGTCTGATTTCTTTTTGATTAATGCTTTGCTGCCAATGACTCACGAAGACAACGGCATCAAAGGCATCAAGAGCGGTGGTTAAGGGGGGTGTAAATATACTTTCGTGCATCCAAGCGATAAGAGGAACTGATGTGTTAACTCTAACCCATTGCACGATGTCATTCATCCATCGCCCACAAAATATGAAACATGAGTAGTCAGAATAAAGTGAGACATCGGAAAGTGATGATAACGGCAAGCTTTGTATGCCATGGCATACTTTAGGAGTATTAATTCTGTTAAAGAATGTGCACTCAATGCCTTGTGTTGTTAAAGCCCTTGCCAAAAAACATATTGCTGAGGTTGTACCACCGAGTGGTTCGTTTTGCTCGGGACGGTCTGCTGTATAAGCATATACTATATCAATAAATCCGAACTTCATGTTAATTGGTGTGCTCACAAATTATGTTTGATATTCCTTCTTTGAGTTAGAAGGACTTAATGTGTTAGACGCGCGCTCTTCTTGGTTTAGCATGCAAAGCTTTCAGAAGTAAAATATTGAAGAATTCATAATATTTACTCAATCATCACGAGACAAAAATCTTGATTAGCTCCAGTTGTAACGCAGGGGATGTTTAGGTTTGCGCGCTACAATGCGAGTATGTTGATAAGGATAATGCGAAAGGCAAGTTCGAAGTTTCTGAACACAAGGTTCAAATAATAGATTATTTGTAAGAATCAATATTCATAGTAACTATTTCAATGATTAAGTATGTATTTGTTAGATTAAAACGCTATTTCGCTGGAGAGACCATAAAATATGATGCCCACTCTTTCGGACAAGGGCGTGTATAGGGAGACTGTTCAGGAGGTATATATTGAAATTCATAAGGTATATTTTTTAAGAGTGCTGCAATTTTTGGATAAAGCTTGAAAAAGTCTTTGTACCAATTAGCCACAAGATCAATTTCTGTCCCATCCTGCTCGACAACGATGAACCTAGCCTCATTTTGCCAAGAGCTCTTATTGCGTCGCATCTCACACTCGGTTCGAACTTTTTTGACTTCCTGCCATTTATATTGATGAATGTGGTAAGAAAACCAGCCCCGGTTGTAGATGCCGTCTGTCGCCACACTAAAATGTCTTAAATCTCCCAAAGCAGCTAACGGATACAAAAAAATAAAGAAAGAAAGGGCCATTTTGAAGAGTATGGCATTTGATGTTCCAAATGAGCCGGTTCGATTTCGGAGGGCTTCGGCATTAAGGCGTAGTCGCAAAAAAGGTAAGAACCAAACCATACAATTTCCAAAAATAAGGCCTGGAGCAATAGATATAAGCCCGAGCGAGAAGTAATGTAAAAACCATCCAAACCCGGTGCTGCCATCTAAAAAGCTATCGCGGGGCATACCAATCCGTGCTAAATAGTCCAAAGGGATCGACAGAGCCCATACCGTGAAGACCATTCCAGAAACAGCAAAGGGTATAATGGCCAAATTCCAAAGACTGCGACGCGGGCGTGGTTGGTGTAGACTCATATCTCTTTGCCCTATTGTGCCAACCTATCTAAGGAAAATCCAAAATCTCCATCAATCCATGTATCTTTCTCAGATACAATGGCATGGGGTGGAATACTCGAGCTAGCGACCTTTACTCCGTCCTGCTTTTTAAGGGCTGTGCCAATAGCCATAAACTCAACTAATCCGTTGCCAATTTCAGCTATATACGTCTTCACCCCTACAACATCTTCGGCTCCTAACGCATCCGCTTCAGTTTTTAAACGTCCAATAGACACTTCGCGCGCGTCATGAATTAGTGTCGTCAATTCACTGACTTCACCTTTGGAGAAAGATTTAAATGCAGCCATAAAACCTCCAACCATGCCGAGTGAATATATTGATGTCGACATAAGAAGTTTAACCGGTGCATATCCTAAACTGGTCATCGCCCAAAGTTCTTCGCCGGTTAAATCACTTGTCACAGGGGATGTGTCAGCGCTGGCTGGTAAAGCTGTATTGCGTGCGGCTGTTCCTGTCATGAGCATTTCATGTGTTCCCAACCAGGGCAAAATAGTTGTTCGAATACCTACAACCGAATTTGCTTTTACTTGCTTTGCTTGAGCAACAACGCGTTCGAGGGCTATATGTCGCGTCTTATTAAAGATATCACTATATTCTTTAATTTCACCACGTGCCAAAGTTTTGAGTGCACCCAAAAGACCGCCGCCTAAACCCATAGAGTAGGCAATATTCCCGAATACATGGTGTATAGGCTCATAACCAGCGTCCATGTGGCAATAAAGCTCTTGACCACTGCCAGCGCTACTAAAGAAAGTACGGCCAGGTGTTTTTGAGTGGAGACAGGAACCAACAAAAAGAAATTCTGTGCTGCCACTGAACCCTCGTAGTTCACTTGTGACTCCAGCTATTCCTGTTGCTCCCTCTTGTTCGGCTTCTTTACACATGCGCGCAAAAGATCGTGCGCGTCCTTCATGAATAGCCTCCGTCACTTGTGGGATCTCACCTCCCAAGACATTTTTTATCCCGGCGCCAAAGGAACCTAGAAATCCCATGGAATTAACGCTGTTTCCGACAACAATTTCACCAGCTGAATAATTCTTGAGTGCAAGACAATAAATTTCATTTCCAGAAAGTCCGGTGACTTTAGCCATATTGTTCTCCTAAATAGCTTAATTGTTGCAAGAGACGGGTTCTTAGCAAGAGAAGGTGATAAGGTGCTTGGGGATCATCTGGTCTTTTCGAGTCTGTACCCACGAATGGGTCGAGATCATTTCTAATGATAACATCTTTAGAATTAATTAATGTTACGCAATACAATTCCTTCTCATTATACGCATGTTTTAAACATAAATGCCGTGAGAGATGTAATTATTGAGAAGTGCGGCAAATAGAATAACTGAAAATTGAAACAATGTTTTTTATGATTCCCTGCAAAAAATGAGAGCGTCCTGCTGATGTCTTGCATCACATATTATATAGAAATATTCTTTTGGGATTGATCAAATTATCTACCAGGAACATTTTACTTTCCTTGATTGCAGAAGACTTAAAATAATCAAGGGATGGGGGGGATTTTATTGAAGGTCCTGTGATATTTGACCCATTGCCTTGTTCGTACGAAACGAAGCATTGACTATAGCATATTATATTTTTTTTGGAAATGATTTGAAATAATTTCGTCCTCGGGATGATTGAATACCGAATTTTGGCAGGCTAAGTTATTCGCGTTTTATCTATTTATTTTGAAGAAAAAAGAAACATACAAAGCAGAATATATATTTCTTCATTTACACGGCTGTGAAAGCATATCTTTGACTTTACTCGAGGGTAATTACGGCGTAAAGCGAAGCATAATTTCGATAGAATTTTAGAAGAAGTAAAAGAGTGAAGTTAGGAGTAAGTAAAAATCATGTTGGCTCCCAGTGGTAGTCGATTCGATCTTGAATTTGAGAAACATTTATCAGACAAAGTTAGAGAACATCATGGTCATTATGTACACTGCCCGTCATGCATAGCCCCTGGTAAGCATAGTTGTTTACCACGTTTCGCTATTGAAGGGCAGAAGCCTGAATTTATGTTGTGGTTTGACCCTGGCGAGCCACATCATCCGAACGAAGTTTTTGGTATAAACCCAACGCGTGCATTTACTTTCACTGGGGCTCTTATTGCAGATAAAAATAAATGGGACTCTCAACATGCAAATTCCCATTTTGCCGCGGCCAGTTATGGGCGAGGTTTGGACATAAAGAATTGTGTCATATACGGCTCAAGTGAACACCCTATGGCACGCTATCTGGTTGATCATCAGGTCAGTACTTTGGGAGCAAAGAGCTTTATAAGTCCTTGGCTCGATAAAGCCAGTATAGTGTATGATGAAGTTAGAGAAACCCTCGGTTACATCAACGGCTCTGTCGATATTCACACCCAATGTAAGTTGGCGGCTATAGCGTTGGTAAAATTTAATGCGGTAAATATGGAAGCTGTTATCGGAGGTGATCACGTCATTGGGGTTTATCATGATATCGATACACATACACTTACCTACATTAATCCTCGTGAAAAGCTTATTAATTTGTTCAATGGCCAAACAAAAGATGATGTGCGCCCTCTTTCCCATAGAAATTGTATTGTTAAGCCCAGCATATACTTTCATTCATGTTGTGACTCGCGCGCAGGGGCGCGTCATTTATTCGGACCTCAGGTTATGAATGGTCAGTCAGTAGCTGGTTTTATCCCTCCTGATGACGTGTTGATTCATGGTCACTCTCACTCAGTGTGGGTTGAAATTGAGCATGCAAAGAGATCGGGTATAAATCGGTTCGCCGTGTTAGGGCATAGTCAATGTGGAGGAGCTGCGGGGGCTGTAAATATGCGTCTTAATAATAGAAATCATGGTCACTATATTGACCCTTGGCTTGCGCAGGCCACCCCGATAGTTGATGAAGTTCTATTGTATGCTAAGCACCATTACTTATCAACGGATCAGATAAAAGAATTAACGGAGAAGCAGATCGTAAAAAACAGCGCAATGAATATAACCAAATATCTGGGCTCTTCAGAAAATGTCCATTCCTATTATCTGGAAATTAATACACGCAATGTTCAGAAATTGGATGCCTTTGAATCGATTCATGCGACCGCCCAAAGGCTCGGTCAAGGAAATGCAGCGGAATATCTTTATTTTGCGCCTCCTCCAGCGAATGTTTTTAATCCGCCTACCGAATGTCCTCCAACGGAACATGGAAGGGAGCGTGTCGACCTTGAAGGGTTTGAACACCTCCGATGGCTTACGCAACGTAAAAAAGCGAGCCCTGAGTTTCAAGTGGCTTAATATAGAATACCCTTAACTATGTTTGTGATTAATGCTCCGTCTCTATTGTGCGCATGTGGCAAGCAGAGTGTCTCGTCTTTTATGAGGAGATGGATTTATGTTTCCTGTATTTAAGCAGGGAAGATTCATAATTTTTGGCAAAACAGAACCTGTTTTAAGGATGCCTGCTTTCAGTTGAGGGGCCACAATTTCGATTATGGAGGGTACATAAAGATGGCTTACAGATACGAGCTCATTCGCTGTTAGATTAACGGCTCTTGTAGCGTAAAGGCTTCCTTCTATTGTTTGAACATGAGGAAGATGAACGTGGAGCGCTTCCTGTGTTGAGAGGCTGCACCTTATAGTCTTTGGCAGATCATTTAAATCGAGCGGGGTTAGATAAGTAATATCCACGAGTATATGCGGAGTTTGCATGTGTTTCTCAAGAACAACTATTGAGTTTTGTGCATTGACCCCTTGAAGAAAGGTAAGCCCTGGACTTGGTGCTAAACCACGCAAGCCCTTTGGAAGGGCAACATTAAAAGGCGAGAGGGTCTGAGATAGATGGTAAACATCGACTGGGTCGCTTTTGCCAAGACCGCATTGCATAAGTAATTCAAAATGTTCAAAAGCATGCGGTATCATATCTGTGTTCACTAAATAGATAGTTCTAGCAATGGAATGTGAGCTCATTTTGTGCCTATAAATAATGCGTAATATGACGCTGTAAGTTAAATAAGAGAGATGTTTTATCTCTCGCGAGCCGTCTTTATATGTGACGCTGCAACCTTGCTATCTAGGGTGTTTGAGAGTAATTATCTTTGATCTAGGTCAAGAGCATTCATAACACGGGGTGTGTGCTTAGTGCTTGATCGCGTCAAAAAGAAATCGCTCTTAATGACGAAGATGGTAAATTTCTTCTGTGACCATTTTTTTATTATTAGTAATCACTGGTTTGCAGACATGAATGTCACTCAGCAGAGTCGCATTTTGCATCCTGAATGAAACGTAATATTTTTTATCGTGATGATGAAATATTTTTTCTACAAAGTTTTGTACAGAACGCTTGCTGTCTCTCAGTCATTGGTCTAAAAGTTCGCCGAGTGAAGCAACGAATAAGTTAGCGCGCATAAAGCAAGAAAGATCGTTGAGATCAGTTTGTGTTGCCAAAAAGTTGTGAAGAAAAACAGGATAATGACGCATCTTGAAAATATCTGACTACGAGCGGTATTTTTCATAGATGTACATTCATCCATTCTGTTGATAGTGGACAAAGAGAAGATGACGATTTTGTTTTGGGTGTTGTGCGTCTTGGGTGCCTTGTTTGCGGCATCAACTATAACGGCAATTTTTGGACGCTTTGTTATCAGAATTGTTTATCCTTTTTGTTTTTTTTCATGCGTTATACTTCTTGGTTTTAATCTCTTTGCCTTATTGTCCGAGACTTATACCCAAAGTTTAGTCTTGCCCCTCGGGTTATTTCAAACGGGCTGTCATCTGAGATTGGATGGTTTATCGTCGTTTTTTGGTGTCGTTGTTAATTTTGGGGCGGCCTTATCGAGCCTCTATGCCGTGGGCTACGCACGGCATGAGAAATCTCCTCTACGCATTATTCCTTTCTACCCTGCTTTTCTGGCGAGTATGAATTTAGTCTTGCTCGCCGATGATGCTTTTACTTATCTTGTAGCCTGGGAATTGATGTCTCTGGTTTCTTGGGCCTTGGTAGTATCTCATCATACTGCTACGGCTAACCGTCAGGCCGGATATGTTTATTTGCTCATGGCTAGTTTTGGCGTTATGGCCCTTTTGTTCGCTTTCGGCATCTTGGCTGGTCCTGCGGGACAATATGCTTTTGATGCTATGAGAGCTAATCACTTATCGGGGTTCATGGCAGGGTTAGTTCTTCTTGTTACATTAGTTGGGGCGGGCTCAAAAGCGGGTCTTTTCCCTCTGCATGTATGGTTGCCACTGGCTCATCCCGCTGCTCCCAGTCATGTATCATCCTTGATGAGTGGGGTGATGACCAAAATCGCCGTTTATGGTTTCGTCCGCATCATCTTTGACTTACTAGGCTCTCCCACCTCTTGGTGGAGTATGTTGGTTCTGGCTTTAGGCGGAATAACCGCTGTCATGGGGATTCTCTATGCTATGTTCCAAAGTGATCTCAAGCGCCTTCTTGCCTACAGCACCGTTGAAAATATCGGCATTATTTTTATAGGTCTTGGCCTTTCACTGGCTTTTAAGGCTAACAACATGCCGCTTATCGCTGCTCTTGCTATGACAGGGGCTTTGTTACATGTGTTGAACCACTCGCTGTTTAAAAGTTTATTGTTCTTTGGAGCGGGCTCTATTCTCAACGCTACAGGCAAACGCGACATTGAAAGTTTGGGCGGCCTTATACATCGTATGCCGCGTACAGCGTTGTTCTTTTTAATAGGAAGTATGTCGATCGCGGCATTGCCTCCATTAAATGGTTTTGTCTCTGAATGGATGACGTTTCAGGCCATTCTACTTAGTCCCCAGCTGCCGTCTTGGGGACTCAAATTTATTGTTCCTTTGGTGGGTGTTCTTTTGGCTCTCACGGCCGCACTTGCTTCAGCATGTTTTATTAAAGCTTATGGCATTATATTCCTGGGGCGACCACGATGTGAGGTGGCTACAGAAGCCAAGGAAACCGACGGCTGGTCTTTGCTATCGATGGCATTGATTTCTATCTTGTGTGTTGTAGTGGGTGTACTTCCTACTCTGTTCATTGATGCTTTAGCCCCTGTGGTCCAGAGTATGGTGGGTGGCCATATGCCTTCGCAAACGGGGATTAATTGGCTTTCGGTATTACCTACGACCGATAGCCAGACCTCATACAACGGTCTGGTCATATTTGTGCTTATGACTATCTTTGCATTGGTCTCAGTATGGTTCATACATGGTTTTGCTTCACGACGTGTCCGTAAAGCGCCAATATGGGATTGTGGTTTTCCAGATTCCTCGCCCATCACTCAATATTCAGCTTCAAGTTTTTCCCAACCAATACGAAAAATATTTGGAGCCATTCTCTTTCGTGCACAAGAAATTGTCGACATGCCCGAACCAGGAGAAACGCGGCCTGCTATATTTAAAGCCCTGCTTGTGGATGTAATATGGAAATACTTATATGAGCCTTTAGCTCAAGGGGTCGATTTTATATCGAGCCGTCTCATTCTTCTGCAGTTTTTGACCATTCGACGTTATTTGATGATGACATTTTTTGCGCTTATCTCTCTTTTGATTGTCGTGGCTCTATGGAAATAACTTTTAACAACGCCCTCATTCAGACGACACAGATGTTTGTGGTGCCTTTGTTGGCGCCTCTCCTGTGTGGTATTATTCGTAAAATAAAAGCACGCCTTTTACGTAGACGTGGGGCTTCTGTCCTTCAGCCCTATCGGGATCTATGGAAACTTTTATGTAAAGATGTTGTCCCAGCGCCCAACGCGTCTTGGATATACCGATCCGCTCCTTATATAATTTTCTCAACAACGTGGGTTGTCTTTTGTTTGGTTCCAACATTCTCGACACACCTTTTACTTAACGGCGCCGCGGATTTTATAGCTCTTGTTGGGTTGCTGGCATCGGCCCGTTTTGCTCTTGCTCTTGCCGGAATGGACATAGGTACAAGTTTTGGGGGTATTGGTTCATCACGTGAGGTGATGATATCAACATTTGCTGAGCCCGCGACTTTGATGGTGGTCTTTACAGTGGCGATGATTGCTCACACGACCCAGCTATCTCTTATCGCCGATTTCTTTATTCATGAGCCGTTAATTTTAAGAATTTCAACAGCGCTTACTTTAACAACTCTGATTACGGTACTGATCGCTGAAAATGGTCGTGTGCCGGTTGATAATCCCGCTACTCATCTTGAGTTGACCATGGTGCATGAGGCTATGATTTTAGAATATTCAGGCCGTCATCTTGCCTTGATCGAGCTCGCCGCCATGCTGAAGCTTATGCTTTATATGTCTATTTTTGCCTGCCTTTTCCTACCCTTTGGCATGATCTCAGATACTTCCCATCTATCATCAGCATGTGTAGCCTTGTTGATCTATTGCTTAAAAATGGCGGTGGGAGGCCTCATGCTGGGTGTTGCTGAAACATCGGTAGCTAAAATGCGAGTTTTCCGTGTCAGTGAATTTCTAGGTATCGGCTTGATGCTAGGGCTGCTCGCCGTCCTTTTATTGTTTGCTTCGGAAGGCATAAAATGAACGATCTTGCGCCTCAGATATCGTACATGCTTGCAAGCGGGATGGTGGTTTGCAGTTTTGTCCTGCTCTATCAGATAAGACTTTCCAGTATGTTAGATGTATTCGCCTTTCAAGCGGTTGTCTTAGCATGCTCCGTGGCATGGCAGGCCCATACACAAGATTCACCGCAATTATATGTGACGGCAACCATAGCTCTCGTTGTCAAAGGGGGCGTTATACCCGCTTTTTTGCGTCGACTTATGATTAAGCTCAAAATTCATCGCGAAATCGATCCTGTTGTGGGTGTTGGACTTACTTTGTTAGCGGGAGTTGCCTTAGCTGCTTTGGCAATCCTTGTGATGTTTCCCGTGACAGCTCATGCGGCGACCTTCACACGTGATGATCTTGCCTTTGCTTTGGCCGTTATACTTCTTGGATTATGGATGATGATTAGTCGTCGTAACGCCATCAGCCAGATTATTGGATTTATGTCACTCGAGAATGGTCTGGTTCTTGCCGCAACAGGTGCCAAGGGCATGCCCTTAGTTGTCGAAATAAGTGTCGCCTTCTCTATTCTTATAGCCCTCTTTGTTTTTGGCACATTTGTGTTTCGTATTCGTGAACGTTTTGACACCGTTGATGTTCATGTGCTTGATCGCTTTAGGGAAGATAGACAATGATAGCTTTCGGGATTCTTGGTGTTGTTACTATACCCGCCATCGCGGTTGTTGTGCTTGCTCTTCTTCCTGGCTACCGTCTTGGAGCTTTATTAAATGTGATTGTGTCGTTTTTAACGATGCTCGCTGGCTTTTCGCTGCTTGGTGAGAAGTCCTTCAGCAATGATATCTTTATACTCGATCCCTTTAATATTTATCTTATCTTGCTCAATACATTTGTTGGTTTTACGACAAGTGTGTTCAGCGCAACTTATATTAAGCATGAGCTAGAAACTAAACGACTAAGTCTCCCTTTTGTTCGCTTTTATCATGCAATGTATCAGACCATGATGGCGGCCATGAATCTTGCCCTTGTCTCAAATGATCTGGGCTTGCTTTGGGTGGGGGTCGAAATGGCGACACTTGTAACGGTTATGATGGTAGGTATCTATCGTACGCCAGCCGCGATCGAAGCTGCTTGGAAATATTTTATTCTGGGCAGCGTCGGCATTTCGTTGGCATTTTTCGGTACTATTCTCATTTATCTTGCGGCGCAGGGAACGTTAGGAGAAGGACTACCAGCTCTTGCTTGGACACGTCTGCAAGCATCAGCTTCTGATTTTGATCCAGCCCTTTTGAGCCTTGCCTTTGTCTTCTTCCTCGTGGGCTATGGCACCAAAATTGGCCTTGCTCCCTTGCATGCATGGCTGCCGGATGCTCATGCCGAGGGGCCGACTCCCATTTCAGCGGTTCTTTCTGGCCTTTTGCTCAATGTTGCTCTTTACGCATTACTACGCATAAAAATGGTCTTATCTGCCAATACAGAAGCTCTTCACCCAGGACCCATTATGGTTGTCATGGGATTAACCTCGCTTCTGTTTGCGACTTTTATGCTCTATAAGCAGCGTGATATAAAAAGATTTTTTGCCTATTCGTCGATCGAACATATGGGTATCATTACCTTTGCCTTTGGTATTGGCGGCATTTTAGCTAATCTTGCCGGCCTGCTGCATATGACGATGCATAGTCTCATCAAATCGGGGATCTTTTTTACCGTTGGTCATGTGTCACAAGCTAAAAGTACACAGCAGTTTTCTGAGATCAAAGGGTTAAGTGTTAGCCATCCTGTACTCGCTTGGGGGCTCGCTTTGGGGGTCTTTGCTATCGCAGGGTTGCCACCGTTTGGAGCTTTTATGAGCGAATTTCTTATTGTTTCATCGGTGTTTGTCCAATCACCATGGTTGACGATTCTTGTCGCTGTTGCTCTTGTGATTGCTTTTGGGGCCATGTTGATGAGGTTGCAAGACATTCTTTTTGGTGAGCCCACGGGCGCATCTCATCCCGTTGAAGCATCTTATGTGCCTCTTTTTGCGCATCTGACGATCGTTCTTATTGCGGGTGTCTATTTGCCCGTTCCACTCGTTCATTGGTTTGAGCAAGTAGCGGCTCAGCTGAAATAGGAGTTTGATGTGACGAACCCAAAATCTCTCTCCTCCGATCCAGTAACAAAAGCGCCCTGGCCACGTTATGTCGTGGATACAATTGTGTGGCATATTATGATTGATCAACTGGTTGAAGGAAGTCTGAGTTTGTGTGGATTGTGGGCTGAGTCCGATAAGATTCACATGAGTGTTTATGATGAGTCCGCTTCCGACATAAAAATCATATCATTGCCCTTAGAAGATGGAAAGTATCCATCTGTGTCAAGTCGACATCCACCAGCTTTAAGGCTTGAACGCGCTCTATACGATATGTCGGGCATTATTGCGGTGGGATGTCCTGATACACGACCTTGGCTTGATCATGGCCAATGGGCCTTATCGTTTCCTCTTGCTGATGGATCTTTCATCAAAAAGACTCCGTCTGAATATGTGTTTCTTCCCGTCGAGGGTGACGGTATTCATCAAATTCCTGTAGGCCCAATTCATGCAGGAATTATTGAGCCTGGTCATTTTCGTTTTTCAGCTAACGGGGAAACCGTCATTCGTCTCGAAGAACGCTTGGGCTATGTCCACAAAGGCGTCGAAAAGCTTTTTCAGGGAAAAGATGTTATCAGTGCCGCAAAAATCGCTGGGCGTATCTCCGGTGATAGCACCGTTGCTTATGCATTAGCTTATGCGCTGGCTGTTGAAACAGCTCTTGAGATCAAGGCGCCTGAACGAGCACAATGGCTGCGTGCATTGATGGCTGAGCTTGAACGCTTAGCTAATCATTGCGGGGATATCGGGGCTGTGTGTAATGATGCTGCCTTTTCATTACTCCATGCTCATTTTGGAGTTTTGAGAGAAGAAGTTTTGCAATTGACCGAGTTATGTTTTGGTCATCGCCTTTCTATGGATGTCATTTGTCCGGGAGGCGTATCGACTGACCTCACACCGGATGCTGCAAAAAGACTTGAAGAGTGGTTAGAACCAGCCGAGAAGAGATTTAATAAATTAGTTCAAGTTTATGATGATTGCGCATCGCTTAAAAATAGAACTCAAAACACTGGATTTGTAAGAGAAGATCTGGTCAGAACCTATGGTGTTGGCGGCTTTGTTGGCCGTGCTTCGGGAAGAAATTTTGATGCGCGAAAGAACTTATCATATTCTCCCTATGATCAACTGACTTTTGATGTAACGGTTCTTAACGCGGGGGATGTCAATGCGCGCGTTTGGGTAAGAATATGTGAAGTAACACAAGTATTTTCTCTTCTTAGACAGCTTCTTATGAAATTACCTTCGGGCGCAATTGTTTATCAACTTCCTGAATCCCTAGTGGGGGATCGTGAAGGCATGGCCATCGTTGAGGGCTTCCGCGGCGATATATTTATGTGGTTGCATATATGTGATGGACGGCTCGTGCGATGTTATGCGCGTGATCCTTCTTGGTTTCAGTGGCCGCTCCTCGAAAATTGCATTAAAGGCAATATTGTCGCTGATTTTCCTCTTTGTAATAAATCATTTAATTGTTCCTACTCTGGGCACGATGGTTAAGGTGTTGTCATGAATTCGCTCTTTCTACAATCCTTTCTCAAGACTCCCTTAACGATTAAGGCGCCTGATCCTGATGAAGCCGCCCTTAGAGAACTTGCGGAAGCGTTAGATCTGCGCGCACGTGAGGTATTATCACATTCGATTTCTATACGTGAAATAGATGCGGGCTCATGTAATGGATGTGAATTGGAGATTCACGCTCTGCAAAATTCATTTTATGATTTAGATCGTTTTGGCATTAAATTTGTTGCATCACCTAAGCATGCGGATGTTCTTCTTGTGACGGGGCCCGTTACCCATAATATGAAATTTGCTTTGCAAAGAGCCTACGACGTTACTCCGGATCCAAAGTGGGTTGTCGCGGTGGGCGATTGCGCATGGAATGGAGGTGTTTTTCGTGAGAGTTACGCATGTGTGGGGGCTGTATCATCCGTTATTCCAGTGGATTTGCATATCCGAGGCTGTCCGCCCAAACCTATCGATTTGCTTAAAGGCTTGTTGGCTTTGCTTGAGGTAGCGTCACGACCCAAAATTAAGTAATCGTCGTTGTTAAATTCACAATATGTTCGTTTAAACCAAGATTTTCTATAACGTGAGATTTAGATTTAAGCTTTTGACTCAAGAGCTTTGACAACAGGCAAAAGCCAATCTTTGGGTGTATCCTGTCCAGCATAAAGAACAGCCGCTACATTACCTTGTTGCATAACGGCGAGTTGGTCCCATCCAGCATCAGCAAAAGGTTTTCTGATATCTTCAGGTTTCCACTTCTGGGATTGACCGATCTTAAATTCCATATCTTTTTCCAAAGTATAAGATTTATTGCCTATTCTGATAACGGTATCCCTTACCACAACATGGCGGTGAATGACGGCTTTGTAATGGTTTCTAGAAGAGTCGTCGTTGATAGCTTCCGTATAATAAGGGTGATATCGTATCGCTGTTTCATCAAAGTTCTCATCTTCAGTCATGTGTTTCGCAAAAGTCCAATAATTGTTTTGGAAACTTGTGTAGGGTGAACTTTGATAACCAGCCACAGCGGCCTCATGGCTTGAGCTATCAATGGTCAACCAGAAAAATCCTTTGCGGTTTAGAACCTTCGCAAAATTTTGTGGGACATGTTCAAGGTTGATGTCATTGCCGAGAGTGCAGCCAAACATTGTCACAAAAACGGGTGAGGATCCTGCTAACTCCAGTAACTGTATTAAAGGTTCTGAGAAATCTTTGACAAGAGGGACGGATTTAATACGCAGTTTTTCACGAATAAGGTCGGTCGCATCATAAGCCATTTGCGAACTCAAATCCCAATCTGCGGCCCCACAGGCGTTAATAGCTTTAAGAGTTGGTATTTCTTTATTAAGAACAGCCCAACGCGTTCCCGCCCCTGCCATAATACCAAAGGGCTTCATAGATGAAAAAGCACGATTTAAGAAAGGTAAGTAATTTTGAATGAGATCTCTCTCAAGGCTTGGCAGTAAATATTGATGAATATGGCCAAACTCCACTACGTTCGCCCATAAATCATAGCCACTTGGCCCCTCGGGCGTAGGGTAGGGTTGGTGTAACCACTTATAGACATTCCATTCCTTTGTCACGAGGAGCTGTTCGAGATCCTGCATAAAAGATTTATAGAATGTAGGGTCAACGACATCTCGTAATATTTGTTTTTCCCAAATCTTTACTTCATTTTGAGCAGAAATCTTCATGGGGATCTTTCCGTATCTCTAGCGTTTATTT
>Ga0302277_1002002_pt1 | contig 14721 bp, 10 predicted proteins | sample III_Bog_N3_1_FD_198759 | JGI IMG/M metagenome (GOLD analysis project Ga0302277, IMG submission 198759) | Peat permafrost microbial communities from Stordalen Mire near Abisko, Sweden - III_Bog_N3_1 | ecosystem: Environmental > Terrestrial > Soil > Wetlands > Peat | place: Sweden: Abisko... | reverse complement strand
GTTGTTCAGCGGTTTTCTAACGAAAAATAAAGTGGCCGAAACCCGCGCCCGCGTGGCCAAGATCAAGGAGGAACAAATCCTGTTGAAAGACGGCCTAGGTTTGCAGATCAAAGACGCTTTTCTCGGTCTGGCGGCGGCGCAGAAAGCTTACCAAGCCACTTTGGATGCCATGGCGGCCGCCACGGAAAACCGCGATTTGAACACGCGCGCCTATCAGAACGAACTGGTCGAAACCGAGAAAGTCATCCGCGCCCAGTTGATGGAAGCGCTGATGTCCGCCCAGCATTACAAGGCCCGCTACGATCACATCGCCTTGCAATCGCAACTAGATTTGCTGGTGGGGACGGAGATCATCAAGCGGTTTCAGCCGTCGCAATAAAATTATAATTTATGGAATAGTGCGGCGTTTGACCGTCGGACGATCCGCAAAATGTCCTTCGTTTCAGGTTGGAAGCCAGGTTGCCATCAGCGCTAGCATAAAATGATTCAAGCCCGAGTTAGAAAAAAATCTTTTGAAACCGAGCCCGCCATTGGCTTGGCGCGGTTTTGTCTCGTCCTGCTGGTCGTGCTGGCTGGCGCCGCGTTCCCGGCGTGGGGCGCGGACGATGGCACCAATGTGGAACAGGTGCGGTTTGCCTTTTCGGCCGGGATCTTTACCGATGTCAACGAGAACGACGCCAAGGCCTCCGTGAAAGCGTGGGCGCTGGCACTGGGCCGGGAGCGGCATGTGCCGGTCAGCGCGGAGCCGATCATCCTGTCCGGCCCCACCGACCTCAAGCAGGCCTTGCGGGCCGCCACGATTGACGGGGCCGCCGTGACCACGGAGGAATACTTGAGCCTGGAGCCAGAGTTGCAAAGCACGAACCTTTTCATGTCCGCCAGAGACGGACAGTTCACGGAAAAATATCTGCTGCTGGTTCGCAACGATTCCGGCCTTACAAATTTAGCCGCGTTGCACGGACGCAAGGTCGTGATGTTTGATAATGTTCGGGCATCGCTGGCACCCGTGTGGCTGGATGTAATCCTGTCCGAAGCGGAACTGGGATCAGCGCCGGAACATTTCAGCCAGATCAACAAGGCGCAGAAGCTTTCCCAAGTGGTGCTGCCCGTTTTTTTTCGCCAGCAGGACGCCTGTGTTGTGACCCGGGACGGATTTGAGACGATGTGCGAAATGAATCCGCAAGTTCGCGCCCAATTGCTGGTGCTGGTCAGGTCTCCCGCAGTGGTGCCTTCGGTGGCTTTTTTGCGGCGCGGTTTCGATTCGCCGCTGCGAAGCCGGATGCTGGCCGCCCTGGAGGGCTTGGAGAAAAGCCCTTCGGGAACGCAAGTGTTGACTCTGTTTCAGATCGAGCAATTTCACGAAGCCCCGGCCTCGCTGCTGGACACGGCGCGCGACTTGATTGAAGCCCACCGGCATCTGAAGCGGATTGCCGTCCGCAACGCCGACCTTGAAGGCCACCAAACGCCATGATTCCTGAAACCATGAATTCCGCCCCGCCTTCGCAGACAAGCTGGCTTCCGCGCCGGTTTGCCTTCTGGCTGATGCTATTGGCAGCGGTGGTTTTGGAAAATAGTCGCGCGACGGAAACCAACGGCCAGCCTTTTCGCGTGGGCTTCTCCCGCTCGCTGTTCACCGATGTCAACGAGAACGACGCCGAAGCTGCCGTCAAAATTTGGGGTCAGACCATTGCCAAAGAACGTGGTATTGCCGCCGATACGCAAACTCGAATTTTTCAGGACACGACTCAATTGCGCCAAGCCTTGCTAAACCAAACCGTGGATGCGGTCGGGATTTCAGCCATTGAATACGCCACCGTGAGCCGGGAAGCGCGTCTGGCTCCGATTTTTGTTACTTACAACAACGGTCGCTACCAGGAACAATATTTCGTGCTGGTCCGCCGGGACAGCCAGTTGAACCAGCTAGCCGATCTCCGGGGACGGAGTCTGGTGTTCCATCAAAATATGCGGGCTTGTCTGGCGCAGCCGTGGTTGGATACGTTGTTGCACAAAGCCACCGGCCAGTTCACCGCCGAATGCGTGGGCAAGCTCACACAAGTTCCGAAACTTTCACAGGCGGTGCTGCCGGTTTTTTTCCACCAGCTGGATGCGTGTGTGATTACCAGCGCTGAGTTTGAAATCATGTGTGAACTTAATCCTCAAATCGGCCAGCAGCTCAAAATCATCGCCACCTCGCCGACCGTGGTGACGTCTGTGCTTTGCTTTCGGTCCGACTACGCGCCGGCGTTCAAACCGCAGATTTTCACGGCCCTGCGAGATCTGGATAAAACCCCCGCTGGCCAGCAGGTGCTGACGATTTTCCAGAGCGAGAAAATCGAGGATCAACCGGCTTCATGTATGGACAGCGCACTGGAATTGCTGGCCGCGCACGACCGAATCTGTGGTGTGACAAATGCGACGAAAAACTTGGCTTCACCGCAAATTGCCGGAAGAACAGCGCCCTGATCCCTTTCACTGTGAAAAATATAATATATGTCGTGCTGGCTGGACTGGCGATTTGGCTGGGCGGGGTTGGAAAGTTTTCCGCGCGGGCTGCCGATGAAAACAAAAGCCTCCCAGCCACCCTGCCAAACCTGGTTCGCGTGGCCATCGGGCCGGGTACGTGGGGTGGTGTGAACCGCAACGATGCCAGCGCGGCGATCTCAGTTTGGGCGAAAGCCATCATGCAGCAGCGCGGCAGTTCGTTGAATGTGCAAATTCGGATGTTTGACACGCCGGACGCGCTCGGTGATGCCCTCAAACACGGTGAGGTGGACGGCGTTTCGATGCTGACCGACCAGTTTCTGGCGCTGGATCCAAAGCTGTTGTCGGACACGGTTTATCTCGTGACCAAAGATCATGCGGCCACCGAGAATTATATTTTGCTCGCACACCGGGATACCGGCATTGCCGCGGTGGCCGGTTTGGCCGGGCGGAAACTGCTGGTGCTGGACAACGCCCGCACCGCGCTCGCGCTGCCGTGGCTCGAAACCTTGTTGGCCCGTGATTCGCTTGGCCCGGTAAAAGATTTTTTGGGAGCGGTGACCAGGAACGAAAATCCCTCCAAAACTGTTTTGCAGGTTTTCTTTCATCAGGCGGACGCCTGCCTGGTCACCTCCAACGTGTTTGAACTGGCGTGCGAACTGAATCCGCAATTGCACCAGGAACTGCGGGTGCTGGCCATTTCTCCAGCCGTCGTTCCGGGCCTGTTCTGTTTTCGTTCCGGCTACACGCCCGGCATTCGGGACCAGATGGAATCGGCCATGATGACGCTCAACCAAACGCCTTCCGGTTTGCAAGTGCTGACGGTGTTTCAAAGTGACGGCATGGTAAAACAACCGCTCGCTAGTTTGGATAGCACCCGGCAGTTGGTGGCGGAATATGACCGCTTGAAAAAATGTTCGGGTGTCGGCAAACCATCTGACCCGCCATCCCCGGCGTCCCACCCATGACCCGCGCGCAAACACATTTATCCGGGCGCCGGCTCTGGCCTTTGCTGGTGGGGTTGCTGTGGCTGGCGTTTTGTCGCGTGTGGTCTGCCGAAACGAATCAAGTGCCGGTGCCGGTCATTTTCCGGGTGGGCATGGCCAAAGTCTGTTTTCGCAATGTCAACATCAACGACGCGACGGCCGCTTACAAGGTCTTTCTTGAAAACCAAGGCCGGCGGATCGGGATCACCTACCAGGCGGATCCCAAGGTCTATGATGACTCGCGTGATTTTGAAGCTGCCATCCGGCAACAGCCGATGCACATGGCCGTCATGGAAGCCTGGCAGTTTCTCGCGCTGGACATTCACCGGCAGATGAAACCGTATTTTGTCATGATGGAAAACGGCAAGGTCGGGCGGAAATATCTGGTGCTCACCCGCCGCGATAGCGGCTTCAATTCCTTGTCCTCGTTGCAGGGCAAGAGCCTGCTCCGGCTGGAGGTGGCTAACGCCAATACCGGGCGAGCGTGGCTCGATACGCAACTGCTTTCGGAAAAACTTGGCCCGGCCGAAACTTTCTTCGACAGCGTGGAGGTAGTGAACAAACCTACCGCCGCCGTTCTGCCGGTGTTCTTCGGCAAAAAGGCCGCCTGCGTGGTGGATGCGCCAAGCTTTGAGATGATGAAGGAATTGAACCCGCAAGTTGGCGAGATGTTGCAGGCGGTGGCGGTTTCCGACACCTTCGCCGATGTCGTGATCTGCCTCAGCGAGGACGGCTGGGCGTCTCCCAAGGTCAAGGCGGATGCCGTGCGGTCCATGGGCGAACTCGACAAAGATCCCGCTGGCCGGCAGATTTGCACGCTTTTCAAGATTGACCGCATGATTCCTTTCGAGGATTCGCAACTCGACACCACCCGCAAATTGCAGGCGGCTTACGAAGCGTTGCGAAAGCAGAGCACGCCCGGGCCGGCGCCCGAGAAATAGCAAATCATGAATACGGAAAACATCAAAACTCGCGCCTTGGGCATCACCCTGCGAACGGCGCTGCTCTCATGGCTGGTCACGATTTCGACACTGCTGCTCTTTGTCATTGTGATCATTCCGCAGCAGAAACGGATTTTTCTGGAGAATCTCGAATCCAAGGCGCACGGCGTGGCGGTGTCGCTGCACGAAGTCGCCGCCGGTGCCGCCGTCAACGAGGATTTCAGCAGCGTGGTGGATCATTGTAAGGAAATGCTGAACGGCGACGAATCGCTCGATTACATCGTCATCACCAAAAACGACGGCTTCTCGCTGATCCACGACCGGACTGGGTGGCACGCCGAAACCGTCACAAACACAATCTGGTTGCCGGTCCGGCGTGAGCCGATCAGCGGCATCGGCGTCGTGCCGATCTTCAACCGCCGGGTGTTTCACTATTCGCAGCCGTTCGATTATTCCGGCATCCAGTGGGGCTGGATTCACGTCGGCCTTTCGCTGGAAAGTTATGATCGGAACGTCGCCACGGTTTATCGTCGCACTGGGCTGCTGGCGGTCGGCTGCATCGCGTTGAGCCTGCTGGCATCGGGACTTTATGCCCGGAGACTGGTCAGCCCGATTTTGAGTTTGCGCGCGGTGGTGCAAAAAGTGGCCGGTGGCGACTTGTCGGCGCGCGCGGTGGTTGAGAGCGGTGATGAATTGGGCAATCTCGCCAGCTCGGTAAATTCCATGACCGAAGCGCTGCTCCAACGCGACCGGATTTTGCAAAGTGTCCGGTTTGCCGCCCAGCAATTTTTGAGCACCTCGAAATGGGACGCCGTCATTCCCGAAGTCCTGTCGCAGATCGGCGAGGCGGCGGCGGCCAGCCGCGTTTGTGTTTTTGAAAATCACCCGGATCTCCTCGGCTCGGCGCTAACCTCGCAGCGGTTTGTCTGGAACGAACCCGGCGCACCGTCGCTGGCGCTCAATCCGGCGTTGCAAAACTTTTCCTGGAGTCGGAACGGATTAACCCACTGGGCCGAGCAGCTGGAGCGTGCCGAGTGCGTGGCCGTTTCCTGCCGCAACTGGACGCCGCCCGAAAAAACTGTGCTCGCGTCGCTCGGCATTTGTTCGACGCTGCTGATCCCCATTCGCGTCGAAAATGTCTGGTGGGGTTTTCTCGGCCTGGACGACTGCCACACCGCCCGCCAGTGGACGGAAGCCGAGCGCGACAGTTTGCGCGCCGCGGCGGACATGCTTGGTGCCGCCATTTCCCGCCAGCGCACGCAGGACGCGCTGCTGCACGCCAAGGAAGCCGCCGAAGCCGCCAGCGAGGCCAAGTCGCAATTCCTCGCGAATATGAGCCACGAAATCCGCACGCCGATCACCGGCGTGATGGGTATGTTGCAATTATTGCAGCGCACGCCGTTGGATGAAAAACAGCGCCGTTACGTGACCAACACTGTGACTTCGGCCAACGCGCTGCTGACGGTCATCGGCGACGTGCTGGATTTTTCCAAGATCGAGGCCGGCAAGTTGGAATTGGAAAAAACGGATTTCACTCTGCCCGATATCTTGGATGCGGCGGTTGGACTGCTCGCGGCCCGGGCGGAAGTCGCCGGATTGGAAATTGCCTCTCGCGTGGCGGCGGAAGTGCCTCGGCAACTGATCGGTGATCCGGACCGTTTGCGGCAGGTGCTACTGAATCTGTTGAGCAACGCCGTCAAGTTTACTGAACACGGCACGGTGGTGGTTTCCTGCGCGCTCGCCGAAAGCAACGGTGAAACTGCGACGCTTCGTTTTGAGGTGAAGGACACCGGCGCCGGCATCGCTCCGCATCAGCAGAATTTGATTTTTGAAGCCTTCTGCCAGGCGGATAATTCCATGAGCCGCACTTACGGCGGCACTGGTTTGGGACTGACCATTTGCCGCCAGTTGGTCCAGCTGATGGATGGCCAGATCGGCGTGGAGAGCGTGCTGGGTCAAGGCTCGACATTTTGGTTTACCGCCAAGTTCAAGCTAACGCCGACACCGGCTGATATATTAATGGCCGTTCCCGGCCTCGTGGATTTCCGGGGCTTGCGCGTGTTGGTGGTGGATGATTGCTCGGTGGTGCGGGAAATTGTCTGCGATTATGTGCGCGCTTGGAAAGGCGTGCCAGACGAAGCTCCCGAAGCCGCGACCGGTTTGGGGAAATTGCGGCAAGCCGCCGCGCAAGGGAAACCGTTTTCCGTCGCGGTGCTCGACTGGCAGATGCCTGGTCTGGACGGTTTTGCGCTGGCCCGCCTGGTTAAACAGGAAACCGCGTTGCGCGGAACGGGCTTGGTTCTGTTGAGCAGCTATACGCAGGCGGAATTGGAGCTGGACAAAGCAAACCCCGATTTCGCCGCATGGGTGGCCAAGCCGGCCCGCAAGTCGGAACTTTATGACGCCATCATCCGCGCCGCCAACGGTCATCTTTTTGACCTCCCAAAAATTTCGTCCACACCGACTCTGCCCGCCGCCGGATTTTTGGAAACCAAAGGCTCCGGCACCGTCCTGCTTGCCGAGGACAACGAGATCAATCAGGAGGTTGCCAGCGAAATGCTCACGGCGCTGGGCTACCACTATCTGCGCGTCCGCACCGGCCGCGAGGCGCTGGCCAGCGTGCAAAATGGCATGGCGGATTTGGTGCTGATGGATTGCCAAATGCCGGAGCTGGATGGTTACGAAGCCACGCGGCTGATTCGGCAATGGGAACAGCAGGCCGCGCCGGAAGGCCGCCGCGGACGGCGCCTGCCGATTGTGGCGCTCACGGCCCACGCCATGAGCGGCGACCGGTCGCGGTGCCTCGAAGCGGGCATGGATGATTATTTAACCAAACCGCTGGAACCCGACGAGCTGGCCAAAACGCTCGCGCATTGGATGCCGCACTTTCAACCGGCGGTGGTCCCGCCGGGCGCAAAACCGGCGGGAAATTCCGCCGCCGGTTTGTCCCCGTCGGGCATTGATTATCCGAGCTTGTTGCAGCGCTGCTTGGGCAAACCGGATCTTGCCCGGCGACTGGTGGAAAAATTTTTGGCCCAAGCCCGGGTTGATTTGCCGGAATTGGAAGCGGCGCTGCGCGAACAAGACGCTGCGCGGCTGCGCTCGGTCGCCCACCGCCTCAAAGGTTCCGCCGCCAATGTCTCGGCGGCAGCGGTCCGCGAAAGCGCCAGCCGCTTGGAAGTTTTGGGCCGCGACGGCAATTTGGCGGCGGCCCCGGAGCTGGCCACGCAATTGCGTGCCCACCTGGATGCCGTCAAAGAATTGGCCGCCTAAAATGAATTTGAGAACCACAACCGAATTGAATGCCGAAACCGGGCTGGTCGCGAAGATGTTGCCAGTTCGCTCGCGGGTTCAAGCCCCGTATATTTGATTTATGATGACTCAGCTATCCGCCAAAGTTCCCAAGCGCGTTTGGGTCGTGGACGATGACGAAACGGTACTCATGTTGGCCGAGGGTGTGCTCACCGTTGAAGGTTTTCAGGTGCAGACATTCAGCGACCCGGCGCACGCCCTGGCGGCCGTGGCGGCGGGGCAGCCGGATGTCATTGTCCTGGATGTGATGATGCCGGGCATGGATGGCTTCGCATTTTGTTCCCAACTGCGCGGACAGCCGGAAGTCGCGGATGTGCCAGTGTTAATGGCGACGTCGCTGGATGATTCCAATTCCATCGTTCGCGCCTACGAGGCGGGTGCCACCAATTTCGCGACCAAGCCGCTGAACTGGGAAGTGGAAAGCCATCGCCTGCGCTACATGCTGCGGGTGGCGGATACGGCCCGCTTGCTTAAATCCAAAGAGCAGGAAACCCGGCTGGCCAAGGAGGATTGGGAACGCACGTTTAATTCTTTCACGGATGTTGTGACCTTGTTGAGTCCGGATTTGAAAGTCATCCGGGCCAACCAGGCCACCGTCACCGCCCTCAAGCGGCCGCTCGACCGCATCGTTGGTTATCATTGCTATGAGCTTTTTCAGGACTCGGAGGTGGGGTGCGCGCATTGTCCGATTTTGCAGGCGATTCAAACGCTGACGCCGGTCTCGGCGGAAAAGCGCTACCGGAATCCTTCCGCCGAATGTCTGCTGACGGGCACGCCGGTGATGGATGAAGCCGGGCGGTTGCTGCATGTGGTCCACATTGCCCGGGATTTGACCGGGCAGAAACAACTCGAGCTGGAATACCGGCACGCCCAGAAAATGGAAGCCATGGGCACTCTCGCCGGCGGCATCGCCCATGATTTTAACAACCTGCTCATGGTGGTTTCCGGCTGTGGCGAGATGATTCAATCCGACCCGCAAACCACCGGTGAACAAAAAGAGCTGGCCGACACGATTCTGGAGGCGTCCCAACGCGGCGCGGCCCTCGCGCGTCAGTTATTGACGTTCAGCCGGAAGAGCGCAAGCAATAGCGGGAAACGCCTGCTGCAAATCAATGATTTGATTCGGGACCTGCACAAGATGCTGCAACGCCTGCTCCCGAAGAATGTTGCCATCCACACCCAGTTTGCCGCTGACCTGGCCCGGATCAAAGGCTCGGATGACCAGCTTCATCAAGTCGTCATGAATCTGGCCGTGAACGCCGCCCAAGCCATGCCCGACGGCGGTTCATTGACAATTGAAACGCGCAATGTCCTATTGTCGGCCGACTACTGTCGTTCCCACCCGGAAGTCCAGCCTGGCAATTACATTGTGGTCGCCGTCTCCGACACTGGTCAGGGGATGGATCAGAACACCCTGCAACGCATTTACGAACCGTTCTTTACTACCAAGAAGATTGGTGTGGGCACGGGCCTCGGATTGTCGGTGGTTTATGGCATCATCAAGGATCACGGTGGCCACATCGAGTGTCGGAGCCAGGTGGGCGCGGGCACCACGTTCAGCCTTTTCCTACCCGTCCGGCAACCATCCGATGAAACGGAATTTATCCACGCCCAAGTTCGCCCGGTGGCGTTGGGCGGCTCGGAAACCATTTTGATTGTGGACGATGAAACCCCCATCCGCGCGGTGGTGCAGCGCGCATTTACCAAGCAGGGCTACTCGGTCATCGCGGCCGACTGCGGTGAAAGCGCGCTGTTACGGTATGGTGAAGCGGCTGATCGCATCCGCCTGGTGGTGTTGGATCTCGGCATGCCCGGCATGGGCGGATGGGAATGCCTGAAACAGTTGCACGATCTTAATCCAAAACTTCCCGTCTTGCTCACTACGGGTTACGGGGGTCAGGATTTTCCAGAGCGCGCCCGTCAAGCTGGCGCGCAGGGATTGATCGCCAAGCCTTACCAACTGGAAGTGATCTTCCGCACCGTGCGGGAAATTCTCGACGGCCCGCACAAGGCGAACTAAGCCGAATCCAAGTAGTCGAAAGTGTCCGTTTGAAAACACTAAAAACATAGGGCTGTCTTGTCAGAACTGCGGATGAAATTTTTTATTGAAATTAGCCTCTGAGAGAAGGGAATGGCTGGCATGGGCGTATCTACCGCTGACCGACTCCAAACACCAGACTTCCGTCTGCAACCGTCAACTGCACTCGCGTCCATACCAGCCAACTGAACCTCGTCCTGAATTGTCGCCTGTCAAGTGGGCTATTCTTAATCAAAAGCTGGCGGGTCTACCAAATTAAGCGTCTGTGAACTTCCCTGCAATTGTGGCAGTCTTTCATTATGGACATTGATCTGACTGGTTTTTCAGCAGTTTAACCACCGGTGTTTTTTAATTTGCTCATTACCGTCGCAGTTTAGTCTCACCCTAAAACTGGTTCCCACGACTCTGCCTATGACACTCCCAATAATCGCCCCAGCCACGAATTCAGAAAGCCAATGAATGCTGACGGAAACACTCAGGCCAACGTAAATGGCATATAACAGCGCCAAGGAAACCAAAACCTTTTTCTGGGGGTAGATCGCGATCAAACAGGTGGACATGGCGAAGGCGGTGGTGGTGTGGGATGAAGGCCAACCCCAGAATATGCCCCCCTTCATAAAACCGAGTTGAAAACCATGGCTGGTGTCGGCAAGTGAATTAATGTTCTGGGCTGACATCCTGAATCCTCTGAACGGTGGTGGTATCCGGCCCGTCCACGCCTTGTAGGCGATGGAGACCAAATACCCGAGCAAAGCCGCCTGCCCCAAAGCCCAAGCCGTTGTGATGAGGTGTTGATTCTTTCTGATCAAGCCCAAAGCAAGGATGGTCAGAGTTCCAACCACCGGCACCAAAGTTCCCAGAATAATGGCTGGTCGGGCGAAATGAGCAATCCATTCGACTCGGGTCCAAAGATAATATGCCCAGTCTAAGCCGGTCTCAACCACCAGCATAGTCAGAACAATCGCGAGAAGCTGATACCGGAGATTGCGGCCGCTGAAACTGGTGATGATGTTTCTGGGCAAACGATGAAACAGTTCTAGCATCCCCTTTATTTTAACCTTTTCATTTCGCCAAGTCTAATCAAGCGCACCCCCCGCTTTTACCTTTTCATTGCTCCGTGATTTTGATGGTGTGGGTCACCGGCACGAAGGCGACTTGAACCGCCGCCGCCAATGCGGCGTGTTCTTTTTCCGTGTCGTTAACAATTGCTTCGGTATGGGCGGCGACTTCTTTCATCGTCGGTTTGCGGGGCGGAGTGCCGGCTTGGCGGAACAGCAACTTCATCTCCCTGGTTTCATAAGCCTGCTTGGCGGCCACCGCCGCGTCCACCTTGGCAAACACCGACGTGAAAGGGTTGACGGGAAATTCCACGGCAAGATTGATGCCGCCGGCGAGTTGTTCGGCAGTGAAGCTCTTGCGGTTGTCGCCCCAGGTGATTTGGTAGCGCTTGGCGGTTCCATTCTTAACCACCAACGTCAGCCGGTTCAATTTCTCGTTGAACGGCACTAGAGTCATACCCGAACGGATGCTTTTTTCCGATTCAACTCCGTCCTGGCCGCAGATGGGGAAAGTGGCCGACGCCTCGTCGGCGGGCGCGCAGGCGCAGAACGGGTAGCGGCTGCTTTCAATGGTGTATTCGCCGGCCTTGGCGGAAATGACTTTATGCCCGGCGGAAACCTTGATTTTGTCCCGCTTCAAATTCACGCTGAATGTCCCGATGTCGCCATCTAATCCGAGCGTCGTCAGAAACGCGTAGGCCATGATCGTGTGCCCGGCCCAGAGCGGATGCACTCCGTCGTTGCCGGGAACAGCGTAGTTGGTGCCGTAGTCCTGCCGCCCAGTGTAATCGCCGTTCAGCATGGGCCAGAAGACATCGGCCAAGCGAACTTTTTCTTTTTGGGCGATGGCCACGTCAAAGTTGCGCAGCGTGCAGAGGTTCACGTTCAAATCCTCGGCGGTGCCGGCGGCGGTTTTCACCCAGCTCGGCATCTTGCTCACCGGGCCGGGCGAACCCAGCACCACGCGGATGCCGTGCGCCTTGAATGTCGCCACCATTTTCACCGTGTTGGTTTCATAAGTCCGGCCGATTCGGTCTTCGTAGGGGCGATATTCACAGTCGTTCATGCCGTAGCAGGTGGTGGCGATGGTGGGCTGGAATCGCAGGCAGTCGTTGGTCATGCGAGCAAGGAAGCCCGGCACCTTCTCGCCGCTCCAGCCGAATTGGCGCACGGTCACTTTCAACTGCGGCGCGCACATCGTCAGGTAATCCTCCATGATCCGGGAATACAATTTCTGCTCGGTGATGGAATCGCCGCAAATCGCCAGCCGGTCGCCTTTCTTCAAGGCCAGCGCGGAAACAGCCGGGGCCTTGACCGGCTGAAACTTGTCAAAGAACGGCACGTCCGGTTTCGGCTCCAGCAGCGGCGCGGCGGCGAGCGTAAGGTTGAACAGTCCCAGAAGGCAGATGAGTTTTGTGCGCATAAATCGGCGAACGGGTTTTAATATAATTGGTGCCTGTGCGAGCCGTCATTTTACGAAATGGCTGCGGAACCTACAAACTAAACCTGCCGTTGGCTCGGGTTCTGTTTCGGCGGTTGTAAAAAAGAATTAAAGTCCGGCGGTTTCCCGCCGATGTCTCGAATAGCGTGGGCAGTGGAAGGTGTCCGCCGTATAACCGCAACAACCCCCAACTATGACTATCACCGAATTATCGAACGTCGCCAGCTCTTACTTAAATAAAATTCAGTCTGCCAACGGCGCGAGTGCCTCCAGCCCGTCGGCCAACGCTCCCACCGGCCTGCAAGCCCTGTTCACCCAAATCCAGACTGATGTCCAGCTCAAGTCCAAGGATTTCATGGCGCTCCAGACAGCGCTCAAAGCCGGCGACCTGGCCGGCGCGAACACCGCATTTGCCGCCGTAAAGCAAGATTTTCAGAACGTTCCGGCGATTTCCGGAGTGCAGAGTCCGCTCGATCTCACGACGCCGGTCGGTAAAGGTTTTCAAGCGCTGGGCAATGCGCTCCAAGCCGGCAACCTCACAGCCGCCCAGCAGGCGCTCACTGTGTTCCGGCAGGATATGCATCATGCCTCCTCGTTTGGTTCGCTCTATCAGGAGGCCGCCACCGCCGTGAACAGCAGTTCCACTGGTGGCCAAGGCTCGGGTTTGTCCTCCGTCCTGTCCAGCCTCGGCAGCGGGCTCAATCTCAACGCCTGATCCGCGGGCGGCTGGCAAAGCTGCGGCCTCGGCAGGTGTCCGTCATGGATCAGCGCCGACTAGGCAATCGCTTCCTGCGCGCCACCGTTCACTTTTTGGTTGATTGCAACCGCCGTGACTGACTGCGACTGGACACATCTCTATTTTTGTTGGCACCGGCTAAAGGGACAAAGTCCATTGGCCCGGTGACCAATGACAAAACGGTGCAACTTCCGCATATACCAGGCGGTAACTTCTGGCTATTACGCACGCTTGGTGTTTGCTTTTTCAGGCGAATTGTGTTTTATTGCGCGGCCTTAAACATATTATGCCTACCAAAATTGAAACGAAAACGAACGAGCTGTGTGAAGCGATCTTGGAACAGCTCAAGGCCGGCGGCGTCCGCCAGCGCATTGACACATTCCTGTCCGACGCCACGGCTCGGGGCCAGTATGAATCGCTGATGAGCCAGGGCCAGAAGCTCCAGGAGAAACAGCATAGCGGCCAGGTTTTGGACCCGGCGGAAATCGCCGCGTTTGAAAAAGACCGTGACTCGCTGCTGAAAAATTCTGTCGCCTCCGGTTTCCTCGACGCGCAGGAGGAGATGCATGACCTGCAACATTCCGTTCAGAAATTTGTGGCCAAGACGATTGAGCTGGGCCGCCTCCCGGTGGCGGAAGATTTGGCCGAAGGTTCCTGCGGCCACGGCTGCGGCTGCCACGACCACTGATTTTTCCCCAATCCTTTGCCCGCCCGGCGCAGTCAACCCTGCGCCGGGTTTTTTATTTGCCATCCGGTTGGCGGCTAGGCGTTTAAAATTGCCGGCATGAAAGTTAATGCAAATGGTCTAATAGCATGGTATTAATAGAGCATCACAACCGTTAAAATGTTATCAGCCGCCGCTGAACCGCGTCTGATTGAGCCGCCAATGGATTGAACGCGGTGAGAATCACGGTCGTGGCACAAAACCAGTCCATTCAAGTTTGATTTAAAACCGCCCCATGAAAACAAACAAAATATTTTTCAGCTTCCCTGTGCTGTTGCTGGCGTGCGTTTTGAACGTCCGCGCACAAATCACCTGGGGACCGGCGGCCAACATCGGCGTGGCGGGAGTCAATGATATTTCCGTCCTCGGCTCGTTGAATTACGCCGAGGATTGGGGGAATGCCGCCACCACCATCAATGGCGTGGCCTTCACGGAAGACACCAGCACCGCCGGCGATGCGAACGTGGGGATTTCGCCCACCCAAAACGGCGTGGATCATACCGGCGAAGGCACCGGGGCGAGCGGCACGGCATATTACACATTGACCAGCGCCAATAGCACTTATGTGCCTCTCATTCAGGGCTCGGTCTGGGGCGGCACCGGGACGGTGACCATCACGCTGAACAACCTGACGGTCGGCCATGGCTATCAGGTTGAAGTCTGGGAGAATGACAGCCGGGGCGGCACTTATTCCGCCCGCAATGCCACGTTCACCAGCGCGGGCGGGAATTCGGTGACACTGGCTTGTTATGTTGGCGGCAATGGCTCCACTTCGGCGGCGGGCGGCCTTGGACAATACGCCCTCGGCACTTTCACCGCCGGAGCCACCAGCCAGTCCTTTACCATGACCCCGGGTGGCACCAATCCCGGCAGCCAGCTCAACGCCATCATGGTTCGCGATATCACCGGTTACGCTTCCGGCACCTGGAACACCACGACCAGCGGTGGCAATTGGAGTTCAACCGGCAACTGGACGGGCGGCGTCATTGCCAATGGCGCAACAT
>Ga0302277_1002001_pt1 | contig 14726 bp, 10 predicted proteins | sample III_Bog_N3_1_FD_198759 | JGI IMG/M metagenome (GOLD analysis project Ga0302277, IMG submission 198759) | Peat permafrost microbial communities from Stordalen Mire near Abisko, Sweden - III_Bog_N3_1 | ecosystem: Environmental > Terrestrial > Soil > Wetlands > Peat | place: Sweden: Abisko... | reverse complement strand
ATCCCTTTAGCTTGCACAAACTGTACCTTTGCTTTACCCAAATCCTCCGGCAATACATAGAAGTCCAGCGGTAACTCGCCTAACTTATCGGAAAAGTGAACATAACTCCCGATATTCAGCGCAACATCGTAGTTATTAATCGGATAACTGACGTGCCAATCCCAGCGTGTATAACCGTCGCCCAGGTCGGTCTTGCCCACAAACTTGCCATTCGATACATCCACCAAGCCGTTGGGGATGGCGACGCTGATGTCCATGCTCTCCACTTCATCGCGCCACTGGTCCTTGTCCGGCCACCAGATGCTCGCGCCGTCTCCCTCGCAAGCAGTATTAATCCACACGCGTCCAGCCGGGTCTTTCTTGAAGGTCATCCCTCCAAAGCGGCCAATCTCCTCGGGATGCCCCGAGTAATAGAAATCGATGGTGTAAACCTGTCCCGCGTGCAGCGTCTCTGGAAAATCCACAAAGACCGCACCTGAGTCGCGCTCGTACTTGAGCGCAGTCGAACCCATACGAATCTTGTCGATATTGAATGTCTCGCGCAGGTCGAGTTGAATGCGCGTGCTGTCGGCGAGCATCTTGAAGCGAATGGTATTCTTCCCGCTGATGAACTGTTTCTCTGGATCGACGCGAATATCCAAGTGGTAATACAGCAGGTCGTTGTTAGCGCGATAAGGCCCGTAAGCTCCGCGCAGCATCGCAGCCCGCGTAGACGCAGGAACCACCGTGTCACTCTGCTTTGCGATCGTCTTCCGCGCGGCGGCTGAATTAGCTGTAGTTGTGGTAGTGGGCGCAGATGTCTGGCTCGGAGCTTGTTGTGCGGTCTGTGCAGAGAGTGAAGCCGAAGTGAATGCAGCGAGCGTCAGCAGTCCACACGCAAAAGCACGAAAGCGAAGAAATCGCATAGAATTATCCTGTTCCCTATTCCCTGTTTCTAAATCAATTCCACGCCCCACAGATCATGCAGGTGCAGCACTCCTTCAACCTTGTCCCCAGCATCCACTACCACCAGCGAAGTAATCTTTCGCTCCTCGAGAATCGCCAGCGCCGTGGCGCCAAGCTCCTCCGCGCCAATTGTCCTTGGATGCGCATTCATCGCCTCGCCAGCGGTCTTGCTCAACGCCGCGCCGCCCTCGCGCTCCAGCAATCTCCGCAAATCGCCGTCGCTGATTACGCCACGCAGCTGGCCATGTTCTTGTACGGTCGTCACTCCCAATTTCTTCGACGACATCTCGTAGATCACATCGGTCATGGGAGTCGCGGGCGCAACCACAGGCACTTCATCGCCCGCGTGCATAAGGTCGCGAACCTTTGCCAGTTGTTTGCCCAGCTTGCCGCCGGGATGCAACTCGGCGAAATCTTCCGCACGAAATCCCTTCCGCAAACTCACTGCGATGGCCAGCGCGTCGCCCAGCGCCAGCATCGCGGTAGTCGATGCAGTCGGCGCCAGGTTCAGCCCGCAAGCCTCGCGCTCCACACCGCAATCGAGAGCCACGTCGCTGGCCTTCGCCAGAGTCGAGTTCAGATCGCAGCAGAAGCTCACCAGCGCGTCGCCCTTGCGTTTCAGCGTGGCCAGCAGGCGCAATATCTCCTCAGTCTCGCCGCTGGCCGAGAGAGCCACCACGACGTCGTCCGCCATCAATACGCCCAGATCGCCATGCACTGCCTCGGCCGGATGGAGAAACAACGCCGGCGAGCCAGTGGAGCTGAGCGTGGCGGCAATCTTCTGCGCAATAATCCCGCTCTTGCCCATCCCCGTGACCACCACGCGCCCGCGCTCCTCGCCGCAGCGCAAAATCAGCTCAACGGCGCGGTCGAACGCGGCGGCCATTGGCCCTTCGAGGCGCGCGGCCAGGGCTTCCAGAGCCGCCGCCTCGGTACGCACCAAAGCTGCCGGCGCAAGCGCGCGGCCCGATTCATGATTGACGTCAAGGAGCGGCTGTTTTCGGTTGTCGTTCATCGGTTATTGATGGTATCAGTTTCGCCTCGTATGCAGTTGGCCCGTACAATATAAATCGAAGAGGCGAATCCCCGTGAAGCGCAATACATTGGTCATCTCTGCCGTTCTGTTCATTCTGGCCGCCTTTGCGTGGGCCGGCTGGGCCAACTGGGAATATCGCAAGCAGGCCGCCGAGCGGCTACTGGCCTCGACCGCGCAGGCCGAACTGGTTCCCGCCACAGGCGACAGCGGCAGCCCGCTCCAGTTTCTGCCCGCGCTCCTCGGCAAGCCCGCACCGGCCTTCACCCTCGAAGACCTAAGCGGCAAAAAGGTCTCGCTGTCCAGCTACAAGGGCAAGGCGTTGGTAATTAATTTCTGGGCCACCTGGTGCGCGCCGTGCAAGCTTGAGACGCCCTGGCTCGTCGAGTTGCGCAACCAGTACGCCGCGCAAGGGTTTGAGGTGCTGGGCATCTCCGCGGATGACATTGACCGCGGCGACCCGCAGAAGCTGAGCGAAGAAAAGCGCGCAATCGGTCGCTTCGTTGAACAGATGCACATTCCCTATCCGGTGCTGATTGACGCTGACTCCATCGGCCGGCCCTATGGCGGACTCGATGACTTGCCCACTTCGTTCTTTGTAGACCGCGATGGAATCGTGATCTCCGCGCAGGTGGGACTGACTTCAAAAGATGAGACCGAACGCAATATAAAAAAGGCACTGGGGATTGTGAAGTAGCGGTGTGACCGAGTTAGCGAAATTCGCGCCACTATGACGAGGAAAGATTGATGATTGCGCGTAGAACCGGAATGTATATTGCACTCATGTCAGCTCTAACGTTTTCCTTCGCGCTGGCGCAAACGCAGCGGCCATTGCTCGATGAAGCTTCTCGCTCTTCCGCGAAGCCTGCGGCCGTCGCATATCTTTACCCCGAGCAAATTACGGTGCCCGCCGGAAAGCCAACCGCAATCGGACTGCACTTTCGCATTGGGCCGGGGCTGCACATCAACTCGCACACGCCCAGAGAAGACGAGCTCATCCCCACAGTTTTCTCGATTCCCGATGGCTCCGGTGTGCGTCTGGAAGCGGCCACCTACCCGCCCGGCGCGGACTTTACGCTTCCCCTCGATCCCAAAACAAAGCTCAGCGTCTACACTGGCGAGTTCATCGTTCAGGCGCGCGTTGTGGCCGCGTCAGGCGAGCACCTGGTCGAAGCGAGGCTCCACTATCAGGCCTGCGACAACAACGCCTGCCTGCCGCCCAGAACCATCACAGCAGCGATCGATGTAATCGGGAAGTAAGCTCGCCAATTCTGTCGCAACTCGCGTAATTTCCCATCATCCTGCTATGGTGTTGCGGAGAGGCTTTTTCATGAGAACGGGAATGAAAGCGGCGTGTATCCTTACGATTGCAGTTCTGGCGACAGTGGTTTCCGCTCCACTCCTTGCCGACTCTTTGACAGCTAAAACCGCGCAAGGCAAGGCGCATGGCAAGACTATCAACAACGGCAAGGTAAAGGCGTTTCTCGGCCTGCCGTATGCTGCCGCGCCAGTCGGGGATCTGCGCTGGAAGGCGCCCCAGCCACCGGCGAAGTGGAACGGCGGGCGCGATGCCACCAGCTACGGCGCGCACTGCGCACAGAATCACGTCTACGACGACCTGGTCTTTGAAGACAGCGGCCAAAGCGAGGATTGCCTTTTTCTGAACGTCTACGCGCCTGCCTCATCCCAGGCGAAGAGCAAACTGCCCGTGATGTTTTGGATTCATGGAGGCGGATACTACGCCGGCGCCAGCTCCGAGCCGCGACACAACGGCGACTTTCTGCCTATCAAGGGCGTGGTGCTGGTCACCATCAACTACCGGCTCGGCGTCTTCGGTTTTCTGGCCACGGCAGACCTGGCGAAAGAGGCCAACGGTGCGGCAGGGAACTACGGCCTGCTCGATATGGTGGCTGCGCTCCAGTGGGTCAAGGCCAACATCGGCCAATTCGGCGGCGATCCGGACAATGTGACCATCTTCGGCGAGAGCGCCGGCTCCTTTGCGGTTAGTACGCTGATGGCTTCGCCCATGGCCAAGGGGCTTTTTCACAAGGCCATTGGCGAGAGCGGCGCGGCCTTCAAGGGCGTGCTCCCCACCAGTTCTCTCGATGCACGCGAACAGAAGGACGGCGCGTGGGCGGCCTCACTGGGCGTCAAATCGCTTGAAGAGTTGCGCGCCCTTCCCACCGCCAGAATTCTCGATGCGGTCAAGAGCAAAGGCATGACGGATTTTTCGCCGGTGATTGACGGCCGGCTGCTCACCGAGCCGGTGCCGGAGACATACGCCGTCGGCAAGCAGGCCCACGTGCCGCTGCTGGCCGGCTGGAATCGCGACGAGGGCAGCTTTGTCGCCATGCACCCTGTGACTGTGGAGGGTTATAGGAGCCGTGCAACAGCTCTCTTCCAGGATCGCGCACCGGAGTTTCTCAGGCTCTATCCCGGCGACACCGATGCGCAGGCGCTTCGCTCGGCCATCGACTACGGCGGCGATGCTTTCATCGCATTCGGCACATGGAAGTGGATCGAGGCGCACAGGCAAACCGGGGATTCGCCTGTCTATCGCTATCACCTGGAGATGGTCGCGCCGGTCAGCAAATATCATCCCGAATCCTTTGCCTTCCACTCCGACGACATCGAGTACGTTTTCGGCACGCTCGACACGCGGTCCGGCGCAGTTTGGCGCCCGGAAGATCGCAAGCTGAGTGATCAGATGATGAGCTATTGGACCAACTTCGCCAAGACTGGCGACCCCAACGGAGCTGGCCTGCCTGAATGGCCGCGCTACGGTAAAGACGATTTGCTCATTCACCTCGACAGCACCATCACCTCCGGCCCTGACGCCGAGCGCCCGCGCTACGAGTTCCTGCTCAAGGGCATGCCCTCGTTCCGGTTCTGAGCTTGATTGGAGCATCAGAGACATAAATATGGCCGCCTTTGGGCGGCCATATTTGACTCGACTTCCGGAAAATTCACCTTGAAATCTGCTGAGTTGCCTGCGTATGCATTGACAGCTTACGGGTTCACTCCCGCAGCTGCGGCAAATCCGGCCGTCACCACCGGCGGAATCGTGCTGGTCGGAGGAGGCTCGGTGAAGTTGGCGCTCTTTGCATTGATTGCGTTGGAGTAATCGGGGCCGAGACCAAGCTTCTTCAGCGCTCTCGAATCCGGCATCAATTTTGTCTGCCAGCCCTGGTCGGCCTGGTACTTCTCCATCGATGCTTTGGTGGCTGCGTCCCACTGTCCGTTAGCCTCACCAGTTAGATAATGTTCGCGGATTAAGGCCTGCTGAATCTCGGTTACTCGGGCTGGCTCAATCGCCTGCTGGCCGCGCGGACGTACCGCTCTGGAACTGCCTTTACGGCCGTGGCGCTTCCCATGGGTGCTGCTGGTGGAAGCGTGGCTGCTGACAGCGGAGGCACGATGCCGGGTGGTGGAAGCATGATGCGCCGTGGTGGAAGCATGATGCGCGGTAGTGGAGGCGTGATGATGCACAGTAGCGGCGCCAAAGGCTGTTGATGCAGCCAGACCCGCGAACAGTGCAAATGCCAGGCTTGCTCGAAAAGACAGCACGCTGAATCACCTCTAAGAAAACACTTTCGGCTGAGCCTTGCGTATGTGCGCAGTGAATCTTCAGCGCCGCGGCAAGGGAAAAAGTCTGTTCAGTTCCTGAAACGCAACCAGTTGAGCGAAAAGGCGGAAATCCGCCGCGCGCGCCTTTCCGAATGCCTCTAAAGCGTTCCACCCACTAGGTTTATACCTTCGTCGGGACGGCGCGGGTCCATGACTTCAAAAACCACGTCATCGCCCGATTTGAGTTTGCCCGCCACCGTGTTGAACTCTTCCTTGGTGCGGGTGGGCTGCTTGTTGACGCGCACAATCACCAGACCCGGTTCAAGCCCCTGCAGGTCGGCAAACGATCCGGAGCGCACTGACTCTATCACCACGCCGGGCGTATTCAACTTGGCCGCCGTGGCCGGAGAAATCTCGCGCACCACCACGCCCAGCTTCACCTCGCCTGGGTCACCTCTTGAGTCTGGATTAGCTTCCACCTGCTGGTCGCCCGCGTCGGCAAAAACCTTGTCGCGGTCACCGATCGACACCGTCGCGTCCGTCTGCTTGCCGTCCCGCAGGTAGCCCAGTCGTGCGCTGCTGCCCGGCCTTCGGCGGGCGATCTCATTCACCAGGTCGTCACCGTCCTTGATCGAGCGTCCGTCGATGGTCAGAATGATGTCGCCCGATTTGAGGCCTGCCTTTTCCGCCGGCCCACCCGGCTGCACCTGCTGCACCAGCACGCCGTTCTTGAAGCCGTAAACGCGGTTTACCGCGCCCGGGAGTCCCTGGTTGAAGCGGATGCCGATTGAGCCGCGTACCTTCTTGTGGCTGGGGCCAATCAGGTCGTTGTAAACATCCACCACGGTATTCGACGGCAGCGCGAAGCCCAGTCCCTGATAGCCGCCCGATTGTGTATAAATGGCCGTGTTCACGCCGATCACTTCGCCGTTCATATTCAGCAGCGGTCCGCCGGAGTTGCCCGGATTGATCGCCGCGTCCGTCTGTATAAAGTGCTGGAATTGCCCGCTCGCGCCCGGCTCGATGGTCCGGTTCTTGGCCGAGATAATGCCCGCAGTTACGGTCTGCGCCAGCGCAAAGGGGCTGCCGATAGCCTCCACCGAATCGCCCACTTGAGTGTTATCGGAGTTGCCCAGCTTCACGGTCGGCAGCGGCGAACTGGTGTCGATTTTGATCACCGCCAGGTCCGTCGCCTTGTCCGTGCCGATAACCCGCGCCACGCGCCCCAGGTCCTGGTTGTCGGGGTCGGTCGAAAGCTTCACGTAAATCTGGTCGGCCTTCTCGATCACGTGATAGTTGGTGATGATGTAGCCTTTGGGATCGACAATGAATCCCGAACCCAGCGATTCATGCACCTGGCCATCGTCTCCGCCCTCCTGGTCGGGTGCTTGGCCGCCAAAGAAGTGGAATAAGTCTCCCCAGTTTTGCGGACCCTGTCCCTGCTGCCCCTGCTGCTGATCCTGTTCCTGCTGCTGATCGTCGTCACCGGGGTTTTGCGGAACGGGCTGAACGCGTCCGTGGAAACTGTGCTTGCCCTTGCCCGTAGCCTGTTTGGGCAAGGTCCGAGTGTTGATGTTCACCACTGCGGGACCAACCAGCTTGGCAATCCGCACAAACTCGTTGGGAGCCACCGTGGAATTGACCACCTTGAGCGGCGTGGCGTCGGTGCTCGAGTTCTGCTGCTCTTGTCCGCGAACCCCGTGCGCGGCAAAAGAGCCGCCCACAATGGCGACCGTGAGCGTTGCAAGCAGTACAAACGCGGAGGCGAGACGGCGCGTGCGCAGCCGTTCAAAGAGTGATTTCATCAATTTCGTTGACCTCGTCTGGTGGCCAGCCCCGCGGCTGGCTTGTTCAGTTTGTTCAATCTGTTCAGCTTGTTCATCTTGCCTAAGGAACGTCTGAATAAGTCGATGTTTTGAAAGGGCACGACTTCAGTCGTGCCGCAAAGGCCGCAAAATCAACGCGGGCTTTAGCCCCTGAGGGAATGTCTGTCTGACAGAATGTACTTAACCAGAGCTCCCCTAAAGGCGCTATTCCTAGTATATCCAGCCTTGGACCATCCCGTCTGCCCGCCAGCTCCAGCTGACCTTCCCTCTATATAGACGCGCCCCAACTCATTGAGTCGCAGCAAGTCGCCCCCGCCGCTCATGAGAAACTAGATATGTACCGATTCTTCGGGGCTGGCTGACTTGTTCCATCCGGTCTGGCGCGCCCTCAAAACCTTGATTTGCTACCCGGCGCATCGCCATCTAACAAGATTGGGTGCCCCATCCTCGCCGCGCATTTGTTTTTGCGGCTTCGGGGTCCCCAACGACAGGTCTTCGTCGTTGGGGTGATCCTAGGGTGGGGTTGCCCGCATACAGGAACCCGAAAAGAATGATCAGCGTCAGCAATGTGACCATGCGCTACGGCTCGAAGGTGCTCTTCGAGGACGTGAGCGTCGCCTTTGTGCCCGGCCGCCGCTACGGCCTCACCGGACCCAACGGCTCCGGCAAAACCACCTTCATGAAGATCCTTACCGGCGATCTCGATGCGCAAAAGGGCACCGTCGTTCGCCCGGATCAGTTCGCCTTTGACGCTTATCGCGTCATTGACACCGTCATCATGGGCAACAAGCCGCTCTGGGCCGCCATGGAAGAGCGCGACCGCATCTACGAGAAGCCCGAGCTGACCGACGCCGACGGAATGCGCCTCGGCGAACTCGAAGGCGTCATCGGCGACGAAGACGGCTACACCGCTGAATCCGACGCCGCCGTTCTTTTGGATGGTCTGGACATCTCCGAGCCGCTTCACAACCGCATGATGGGTGAGCTTCAGGGCGGCCAAAAGGTACGCGTCCTGCTCGCCCAGGCTCTCTTTGGCAAGCCCCAGGCCCTCCTGCTCGACGAGCCTACCAACTACCTCGATCTCGATTCAGTCCACTGGCTCCAGGACTTCCTCAACAATTACGACGGCACCCTCATCGCCATCTCTCACGATCGCCATTTCCTCAACTCGGTAACCACGCACACCGCCGACATCGATTACCAAACCATCATCACCTACACCGGCGGATACGACGAGATGGTGATGGCCAAAACGCAGATCCGCTCCACCCTCGAATCGCAAAGCGCCCAGCGCGAAAAAAAGATCGCGCAGCTCAACGACTTCATCGCGCGCTTCTCTGCCGGAACCCGCTCTTCGCAGGTGACCAGCCGCCGCAAAGAGGTCGAGCGGCTGCAAACCAACGACCTCGCCCGCTCCAACATTGCGCGCCCTTACATCCGTTTCGACCAGACGCGTCCCAGCGGCAAGCACGCGCTCGAATTCAAGCACATCACCAAAATATACGGCGAGCACACGGTCATCGACGGTTTCTCCGCCAACCTCGTGCGCGGCGAACATATCTGTCTCATGGGCCGCAACGGCGCCGGCAAAACCACACTGCTCAAAAGCCTTCTCAATAACTATCCCGGCCTGGCTGACCCCGACTTCACCCTCGACAACGGCACGGTCTTCTGGGGCCACGAGGCGCAGATCGGATACTTCCCGCAAGACGTAGGCGCAACCATCGAGCATGGCCTCACCGTCGCCGAGTGGCTCCATCGCTGGAAGCCCGACGCCCACGTTGAAGACATCCGCGGCATCCTGGGCCAGATGTTATTCAGCGGCGAAGAAGGCGACAAGCAAACCAAGGCTCTCTCAGGCGGCGAACAAGCTCGCCTGGCTTTTTGTAAGTTAATTCTCACCAAGCCCAACATACTAATCTTCGACGAGCCGACCAACCACCTGGACTTAGAAGCCATCAACGCCCTCAACATAGCTCTCCAGCGTTACGAAGGCACAGTGTTGTTAGTAACTCACGACCACGACTTAATCGACGAAGTAGCCACGCGCCTCTGGGTCTTCCGCGAAGACGGTATTGAAGACTTCCAGGGACCGTATGAGGAGTGGAAGGGCAAGCACAACTAGCTCTCCACCTAAAGACTCCGCTTCCTAAATGAATTGTCATCTGAGCGACCCGAAGCGTAGCGAAGGAGAGTCGAAGGACCTGCTTATGCTTTTCATAGCTTTCAACCGGCGCGGCGCCCCTACCGCGCTCAACCCCGCTCTGCATCCCATTCGTAGCGTCAAGCAAGAGATAAGTCAAGAGCCGAGCAACCGCCTTCATGATGAACCCCCTGAGAAGCAATCACGATCTCGTCTGTAAATCGAGGACACGATGTCACAAACGTATGAAATTCCCCTCGCTCGCCGCACGGATCAATCCCCATTGAAATGAACTGCTCGATCAGTTCCTCGGAATATCGCTGGCCAAGAAACGTGGCATCGAGTTTCTCATCGCGCACGGTAACAATCACCGCGCTTGCGCCAATATCCAGAAACTCTCTGCCAACCTTCTCGCTCGCCTCCGACCACAAGGGTTCAACAGCAACCATTCCCCGCTTGCTACACTGAATCTCCGCCCACTCCTTGTTGGCGTCGGGATACATATCTCCAAAGATCACGTGACTTACATCGAGAGCCTTGCATCGGACAAGTAAACGCTCGAATGCCTGCTCGTAACTCTCCCACGTCGAAGGTTCCGAAAAAAGTTGCAGGCCCAGAGATTCAGCTTGCCTCATCAGTAGGTTTGATCGCAGACCGTGCGAACGGCTTCTCGAACCATCTTCGATCATTGTCGTGATCAGTCCCACAATATCGAACTGATCAAGCGATCGGTGAAGCGCCAGGCAACAGTCTTTCCCGCCGCTCCACGATACAACTGCGCGAAGTTTTTGCATCGTCGATTTGCGCCCCCCGTCAATCATACATTCCTCTCGAATTGAATAGGAGGGCTGAAAAGGTCCCGGTCGGCTGCAAGCAGAAACTGGGTGCCCCAGATCGGGGTCCCCGCGGACAGGTCTTCGTCCGTGGGGTCGAGATCCGGATTTTCGGACTTGGGATGCAGGGACGTTAGCCGGACCGGCCGCGGCAGGCCAGGATTCATTCCATGCGCTACTCAGGGGAAAAGCAGGCCCGGAACGGCAGGCCAGGATTCATTCCATGCGCTACTCAGGGGAAAAGCAGGCCCGGAACGGCAGGCCAGGATTCATCCATCCGCTGCTCAGGGCAGAGCAGGCCCGGAACGGTAGGCCGGGGATTTATCCCCGGCAACAAGATACCACCGCCGGGCAGGGGTTTTAACCCCTGAGGTACGTTTCTAAATCTCTTCGCCAAACCGCTGGGGAAAATCCCCAAAAAGCATACCTCAGGGCCTGAAGGCCGCACATTCTGGCCGATTCGATGCCAGGGATAAATCCCCGGCCTACCGCTCGAACCTCGACGGTATTGGATCGATCCGCTCCGAGAACCGCATATGCACAAAGGCCCAATCGACGAGCCCACGCTTGTCGGGATTCGCCGCAATGTAGCCGAGCTGTCTCCGAAAGTCTTCCTCATCGCGAATCCGATGCTCGTGAAAACCCGGTTGCCAAACCTCCCCGGCGAACTGCTTGCGAACTTCATGAGAAAACCCGCCCTTGATGCATTGGGCGCAGCGCTCAATTGTCTGGTTGAGAGACGGAGTCAGCAACACGTGCAGATGCTCCGGCATGACGACGAACCCATGCAGTTGGTAGCGCCCTTGATCCCGATAGTGAAACAGAGTCGTTACCAGCAATTCGGCATTCTCCGTCCTCATGAAGAGGGAACGCCGTTGATACGTCGTAGAGGTGAGCGCATAGGTTTCCATGGTCGTTGCCTTGAGCATATCGTGGGACTGCCATCTTCGTGAACCAGGAACGGCACATCGGGAGTCATCCCCAACAATACCGAGAGTTACATGGGCTGGAGCGGTAGACCGGGGCTCTATCCCAGGCAATGCTTGGGACAGAGCAGGCCAGAACGGTACCCCTGAGGCCTGCTTAAGGCAGGGCGGATTCGAATGGAAGGCCAGAGGCCGGGGACTCATCTCCGGCGATACTCATGACAAACCGGGCCGGAACCGCGGGTGGTCCATGTCTGGAATTTCAGACATGGGAAACCATCTGCACCCAACCCAACTATATTTTCAAAATCTTGCTGATAATTATGTAGTAAACATCGAGTTAAACTCAACAGAATGAATATGTTCCACGTGGAACATTTGCGGGGTTCATAACCCCTTTACTTTGCTCTTTTCTGCGTTTCTACGTAGCCCCAGGGTGGCCCAACTCTGGATTTTTAGAACTGGGAATCCTCGAATCCCAACCAGGCGGATACTCGATTCTTCCCGGGTGCCCCGGGTCCCGATTTTCGGACCTGGGAATCCCCAAACCTCAGACCTCCGGCACTCGCCGCCTCAGCGCACCTTCTTGAAATCGAAGGTTGCAAGATTCATCTGGCCTTCGGTGAGGATGTGGACAGTGAGTACGCTTCTGCCTGCGGGGAGCTTGATTTTGGCGATGCCGGGCGCCAGGTTCCAGTGGTGCCACTGGCGCCATGCCACAGGATCGCTGCTGTCGTAGGTGCTCGCAATGGTCAACGGCCCTGTGGCCGGCTCGCCGTTTACATCGAGAGAGATGCTGCCGCCACGGTTCGATGTATAGAGCAGGTCCGCGGAGTACTCGCCCGCCTCGGCCACCTGCACCGTCAAGTTGAACCACTCGCCAGGAGCGGTCCAGCCTACGTAAAGCAGATTTGCCGGGGGCAAAACCTTGTCGTACGGGTTGTCATCGATCTGCGGATCCTTTTTGAACTTGGTGTAAGAGGTGCTCAGGCCGTCGTTCATGCGGAACTCATTCAGGTAGGTTCCATCGGCGGGGTTCAGTTCGCCGCTGCCGTGGTTCTTGGCGTCTGTGTTGTGATGGGCCACGCCCTCGGCGCCCAGATCGAAGTAAGCGCAGAGCACTTTGCCGGGAATCTCCTGTGCTCCTTCGTGATAGCGGCTGTCGCTGTACGGCGTTCCCTTGTAATTCTTCAGGAACTCTGATTTCGAGCCACAGATTGCGGTTGAAGCGCTTAAAAGGCCCAAGGCAAGAATGGAACCAAGGCGAAATGCTTTCATCGGATACTGTCTCCAGGAGTGGGATGTTGCGCGGATGCGAGCATCAAGGAACGTAATTGCAACCCATGGAATCATACGCCGGAGGGGCTGACGCGCCTCAAATTCCACATCCCGCAAGCAAACTTTTGGCTTTCGAAGCACGCTTTTCATGCAAACCATTGAAGGGACGGAACTTTTCCACCCGTTGCCGCTCAAATCTCTTCGTCCCGCATCGTGGTACTCGCGCTCCGAGGGTGAGTCCCGTCACATCTCAGCGACTTTTCGCTGACTAATATGTCTGCCATGAACGCAGAGACCCTTATTCTGATTGCGCCATGCTCCCTCTTATTGGGCGCCGCGCTCCAGATTGCAGCCGCAAGGCTTTTGAACGCACGGGCAAAGGGGATTCTGGCTTTTCTCACCTGTCTGCCGGCCGTCGCATCCGTGGCCGCTCTGGTGGGATGGGTCAAGGCCGGCCGGGCGGTCGATCTGAACGTGCTTCGCTGGGACGGCCCGCTTGCTCTTGTCTTGCACGTGGACGCGCTCAGCGTCCTTTTTGCATTGATGGGAACAGGCCTGGGCGCATTCGTGCTCCTCTACTCCATCGGCTACATGGCCCACGATAAGTCGGCCACACGCTTCTACGCATCGATGCTGGTCTTCATCGGCGGCTTCGTCGGACTGGTCTACAGCGCCAACCTTTTCATTTTTTATCTCTGCTGGGAACTGGTTGGCTTGTGCTCGTTCAGCTTGGTGGGCTTCTGGTACACCAACCGCGAAGCAGTTGCCGGCGCGCGCAAAGTGCTGCTGATGACGCACATTGCGGGCTACGGCCTGCTTGCGGCCATCCTCGTGATCTACCACCGCACGGGCAATGCGCTCTGGACCAATCCCGGCGTGGCGCACGCTTTCACCGGCGGCGTTTTTGTGTTGATGCTGGTTTCGCTGGTGGCGAAATCCGTGCAATTTCCACTGCATACATGGATTCCCGAAGCCATGGCCGCGCCCACTCCGGTGAGCGCGTTGCTGCACGCGGCCTGCTACGTGAAGGCCGGCGTTTATCTGGCCTGCCGCATGCACAGCTTCGGCGCATGGCCAGTGAACGGAGGGTTCGCGTGGGGAAGTGAATCTCTCGTCTGGATTGGCACGGTCACCATGGCCGTGGGCGTGATGTACGCCATGGTGCAGACCGATTTGAAGCGCATGTTGGCCTTCTCGACGGTGAGCCAGATCGGCTACATGATGATGGGCATCGGCATCGGCACGCCACTGGCGATTGCCGCCGGCCTGTTGCATTGCCTCAATCACGGGTTCTTCAAAGGCGGGCTCTTTTTGACTGCCGGCTCGGTGCAGCACGCCACGGGCACGCGCGACATGAACAAGCTCGGCGGCCTGGCGCAGAAGATGCCGCAGACCACGCTCTCGTGGCTGATCGGCGTGGGGAGCATGATGGGCATTCCGCTGATGAGCGGTTTCGCCAGCAAGTGGATGCTTTACGCGGCAGCCTTGCAAGCCGGATGGGCGGTCCCTGCCATGGTTGCATGGGCAGCCAGTCTGGGCACGGTTTTCCTTGGCGCAAAGGCTACCAGCGCCGTCTTCCTCGGTCCGCTGACTGAAGCGACCAAGGACGCGCACGAGTCCCCGCCGACGATGGTCTGGGGCATGGGATTCATGGCCGCGGGCAGCGTCATTCTGGGCATTGCGCCGCAGCTGGCGGTCAACTACCTGCTCAATCCGATTCTGGGCGCGCTGCAACTCGCCTCGGTACAGGTGACGTGGTTTGGGCTCTCTTCGGATGCGGGCAGCTTCTCGACCGTGGGCGGCCTGGTGTTGGCCGTGGTTTCGTTGATTGTGGGCGGCGTGATCTACGCGCTCGCTTACGCCTCGCGTCCGGCAGCAGTGGTCGTCACAGGTGGCGGCGGCGCGGCATTGGCTGGCGGTGGAATTTTTACCGGCGGCGAGCCTTTGTCAGACCAGGGTAGGCTTACAGCTGGAGATTTCTCCAGCATTTTCACGCAAAACTGGAAGGATTTTTTCCGCTGGACTGAGGTTGACCGCGCTTATCTTGGCGTTTGGAGCGGGTTGCAGGCGGCTTCGCGCGGGTTGGGCGTTGTTGTTAGCTGGATGGAGCGCAACGCATTAGCGCTCGTCATTGTGCTGGCGGCGGCGATGCTGGCCGGGGTTCGATTCATTGCA
>Ga0302277_1001993_pt1 | contig 14769 bp, 13 predicted proteins | sample III_Bog_N3_1_FD_198759 | JGI IMG/M metagenome (GOLD analysis project Ga0302277, IMG submission 198759) | Peat permafrost microbial communities from Stordalen Mire near Abisko, Sweden - III_Bog_N3_1 | ecosystem: Environmental > Terrestrial > Soil > Wetlands > Peat | place: Sweden: Abisko... | reverse complement strand
GAGAAGCTTGTTGTCAGCTGCCATTTCGCGTTCACCTTGGAAGACGCGAATGGTGACGGCATTCTGGCTGTCTTCTGCGGTTGAGAAGACTTGGCTCTTTTTCGTGGGAATGGTCGTGTTCCTGTCAATGAGACGCGTAAACACGCCGCCGAGTGTTTCAATCCCAAGGGACAAAGGTGTAACATCAAGAAGCAAGACATCTTTGACATCCCCCTTAAGAACGCCTGCTTGAATAGCGGCGCCTACGGCTACAACTTCATCAGGATTGACACCACGATGTGGTTCGCGCCCAAAGAACTGTTTAACTGTTTCGATGATCTTGGGCATACGTGTCATGCCGCCAACCAGAATAACCTCATTAATCTCAGAAGCTTTAATACCGGCATCTTTCAAGGCCTGACGGCAAGGCTCAATCGTCTTTTGGACTAAGTCATCGACCAAAGATTCAAGTTTTGCACGGGTCAGTTTAATGCTGAGATGTTTGGGGCCGGATTGATCGGCAGTGATAAAGGGCAGGTTAACTTCGGTTTGCATGGCCGAGGATAGTTCAATCTTTGCCTTTTCAGCCGCTTCTTTGAGGCGTTGAAGCGCCAGACGGTCTTGGCGTAAATCGATCGCTTGCTCACGCTTGAATTCATCACACAAGAAATCCATAACGCGTGTATCAAAATCTTCACCACCAAGGAATGTATCCCCATTGGTTGATTTAACTTCAAAAACACCATCGCCAATTTCAAGAACGGAGACGTCAAAAGTACCGCCACCAAGATCGTAAATAGCAACAGTGCCTGATTTCTTCTTTTCCATCCCATAGGCGAGGGCGGCCGCTGTTGGTTCATTGATGATGCGTAAAACTTCAAGCCCAGCAATTTTGCCTGCATCCTTTGTGGCTTGTCGTTGGCTATCATTAAAATAAGCTGGAACTGTTATAACGGCTTGTGTCACCTTTTCTCCGAGATAAGCCTCGGCCGTCTCTTTCATTTTGATGAGAATGAATGCGGACACTTCACTGGGGCTATAGTTCTTTCCTGAAGCTTCAACCCAAGCATCCCCATTGGAATTTTTAACAATCTTATAGGGCATCAAATGAATATCTTTTTGCACCATACTGTCATCAAAACGACGGCCCACGAGGCGCTTGATCGCAAAAAGGGTGTTCGCTGGGTTCGTTACAGCCTGACGTTTTGCCGCTTGGCCAACAAGGCGTTCACCATTACCCGAAAAGGCAACAATAGAGGGTGTCGTATTCGCCCCTTCTGCATTCGGGATAACCTTTGTTTGGGATCCTTCCATAACGGCTACGCATGAATTTGTTGTCCCGAGGTCGATTCCGATAACTTTTCCCATTGTCTTAATCCTTTCCAATTTTTTGAGCTTCTTGCTCTAGAGGTTTATATAAGGCGGTTTTTCACGGCTTCAATGCCATGAGAGCATTTTTGAGGTCAATTTTTGCGTTTTTTTTCCTGGAGTTATGTGAAGTGTTAAAAAATAAGGGTTAATTTAGACCGAGGTATCAACCTTGGAGGATGTTGCGGAAGGTTTTGCAATGGCAACGAGGGCTTCACGGAGAAGCCGGTCATGGATCACATAGCCTGGCTGCAAAACCTGAACAATTGTTCCTGCGGGGTGGTCGGTACTTTCCATTTCCATCATGACGCGATGAAAATTGGGGTCAAAAGGCTGCCCAACGGGGTTCATTTTTTTGATCCCAAAGCGATCCAGGGAGGCTTGTAATTGGCGTTCTGTTGCCTCAAGACCAGTAATAAGGTTTTTGACACCAGCATCTTCGATATCTTTCGGCATGGCTTCGAGCGCGCGACTAAAATTATCTGCAACATTTAAGATATCGCGGGCGAAACTGGAAACGGCGTATTTGCGAGTATCTTCAAGCTCTTTTTGACCGCGTCGACGCGTGTTTTCGGCATCCGCCAACGCCCTTAAAACTTGATCTTTGAGCACGGCTATTTGTGCGGTCTGTTCTTCGTTAGAGCCTGACGCTGACACTTGATCTGGAGTGTTGTCTTGTTCAAGACCTGTTTCATCGTTTGCGGCGGCGGCGGCAGTTGACGTGGATTCACTCATCATCTTATCCTTTTTAACTTTCGTCTTATTTGTTATAGCATGAAGAAAGGGCTTCCTCATGCCTCTCGAAATCTTAAATCGCCTACTTCTAACTTCGTTGACTTAATGTTACAAGTCTTGCGTCATCATCGATATAGGGTCGAACATTGAATATTCAAGGTCGAATATCTCATATTCTTCAGACGGTTAAAATAATTTTAGCGACGCCGGATGCTCAATCACGTGCGCTTCATCCTGAAAATACGGGTACAATTGGGATTATTGTCGGACGTGATTTGGTCGGCGATGCACTTATAAAGTTGCCTTTTTTAAGGGCGTTACGCCAGGCGTTTCCTTCGGCCAAAATCCATTGGATCACCAGTCAGGGCCCGACAGCTTATGGACATGCCTTGCGTGAAGTAACCCGGGGACTAATTGACTATGTTCACGAGACGCCCCCATGGCTCGATTGTTTAGGGAGGCCGGCCGATCCTCATAGTACCCCTCCCTTTTTTGATCTTTTGATCGATACACGCAATTACCGAAAACCGGCTATAGCGGCGCGCCAATTACCTCATCGCCTTTTTCTAGCAACGGCGATGCGTTATTCTTTATCGGATCGTCATCCCGCTCTTGATCAAAGATTCTGGCATCGTCCGCCGCATATTTGCGATCGTTTGTTGCAAACAGTTGAGTTGGCGGCCGGGTATAAACCTTCGTGCACCGGGGCTTTGCCGGTTTCGGACGCCTTGCGACAAAAGGTAAGGCTTATGTTGCCGGAAGGAAAAACATATGTTGGGTTTGCCCCAGGAGCAGGAAATCCTATCAAAATATGGCCGCGTTATAAATTTGAAAAAGTGGCAGCTATGCAAGTGGCCGAAGGGCGGGTCCCCGTTTTTATTTTAGGGCCTCAAGAACTCGCGGCCTACGATGCTTTAAATGCCGCTGTTCCAACCGCGAAATTTCCGCTCCAGGATTATGAGGTATGGCAACAAACGACATTGACCATTGATCATACATTAGCCATCGCCGAGAGGTTAAATGTTGCCGTTGCGAATGATAGCGGTGTCGGACACATGTTGGCCGCTGCCGATTGTCCGCTTATTAGTTTGTTTGGTCCCACTTCTCCTGAAAAATTAGCACCACGCGTTACTCATGGAAAAGTAATCCGAGCGCAAGAATTTGGCGGCGCCATGATGAAATTGATCCCTGTGGAAAATGTCCATGAGGCGGTCAAGGCTATGCTGGCATCAACGGCTCTCTAACGAGGGGTGGCGCCCCACACCCCATCTGTTGTTCCGCAAGGACAACAAAAAATTGCTAAATTTGATTGGCTTTTGAGAACTTTTTTTCTGTCGCAGCCTATACTGCATTGCACCTAACGCAATTTCTTTAAAATGCTAAGGCCTTTTTAAGAGACAGGTTGTTAAAATTCTTGTGAGGATATCTTATGACCGTTCCATCTCACTTGCCTTGGGCCCCTAAATACCCGCCAAACGTCGATTGGTCGGCGCCATTACCTGTTGAACCACTGTATAGTATTCTTGATCAAGCTGTCAGGGATTACCCAGAACATAATTTTATTGATTTTATGGGTAAGATTTATTCTTTTCGAACCATTGGTATTATGGTTGCCAAAGTGGCCAAAGGTTTACAAGATTTGGGCATCCGAAAGGGAGATCGGGTGGGACTATTTTTGCCCAACACTCCTTACTATGTTGTCATGTATTTTGCGATCCTCAAAATTGGTGGGACAGTTGTTAATTTTAACCCGCTTTACGCTGAACGTGAGATTGAACATCAAATTAAAGACGCCGATATTACTATAATGGCCACGATCGATGTGCCATCGGTTTATAATAAGCTTGAAAAAATGTTTGCAAGAACACCGTTGCGACGCCTCATCGTGGGACGCATGGTGGATGTGCTTCCTCCTCTCTTAAGTTGTCTTTATCGTTGTCTTAAATTTCGTGACATCGCGGCTATACCTAACAATGATGCGCATATTCCCTTTGCCCAACTTTTAGATAATGATGGCTGTTATACACCAGTGAGTCTTGACCCCAAAAAAGATCTCGCTGTTTTGCAATACACAGGCGGCACAACAGGATCACCCAAAGGAGCGATGCTTACACATGCCAATTTGTTAGCGAATGTTATTCAATGCCAATTGCTTTTTCCCAAAGTAGCCTGGGGAAAAGAACGTCTACTTGGTGTCTTACCTTTTTTTCATGTCTTTGCCATGACAGCCATTATGAATCTCTCCATTCGTATTGGGGGCTGTATTCTGATGCTGCCACGATTTGATTTGGCCCAAGTTGTTAAAACCATTCACAAAAAGCGCCCAACAATTTTTCCGGCTGTACCAACAATCTATACCGCGATTAATCACTTTAAAAATTTGAAGAGCTATAATTTGCGTTCGGTCAAATACTGTATTTCTGGGGGTGCGGGCCTTCCTGTGGAAGTAAAACGCGATTTTGAAAATTTGACCGGGTGCGTGCTGGTTGAGGGATATGGCTTATCGGAAACATCGCCTGTCACCCATTGCAATCCCCTTGAGGGAGAAAATAAATCGGGTTCTATTGGCTTACCTCTGCCTGGCACTTATGTCGATATTGTCAGTCTTGAGGATCACAAAACGGTGCTGCCAATAGGGGAGCGGGGCGAAGTTTGTATCCGTGGTCCTCAAGTGATGACGGGCTATTGGCGCCAACCCGAAGAAACGGCTCATGTCCTTGAGCCAACAGCGGAGGGGCCGCGCCTCCACACAGGGGATGTCGGCGTTATGGATCAAGATGGGTATGTTTTTATCGTTGATCGCATCAAAGACATGATTGCTGCCGGGGGGTTCAAAATTTATCCTCGTCACGTTGAAGAAGCAATTTATCTTCATCCGGCCATTGAAGAGTGCATCGTAGCGGGAGTGCCCGATGAGTATCGAGGCCAGACGGTCAAGGCCTATATCAAACTACGTGCCGGCCAAACATTGTCCGTCGAAGAGCTTAAGATATTTCTAAAAGATAAGCTTTCACCGATTGAAATGCCGAAGCTCGTGGAGTTTCGTGAAGGGCTCCCGAAAACACTTATTGGCAAATTATCGCGCAAAATGATTTTAGATGAGGAAGTGGCGCGACAGAAAACTGAAAAAGTCGTTATTTAAGAGGCGGGGCATATTTAGCGAGTTCAACTTGGGCGCGCAGATCAATTTCATCCAAAACTTCAAGCAGGCGTGGATCGGTAATTTGGCCGCGCCTTGCCGTCACGATACGTGATAACTGAGTAAGTTTTTCACGTGAAATGCTGCCCGTAAGAAGCTCGATACGCAGATCATCGAGACGATCAAGGATGTCTTGGGCACGCAATTTACCTTTGGAGGCATGGGCGAGGGCGTCATCGACTTCCTGTACGCCCAAGACGCCGGAAATAGTGTTGCTTGCGCTTACTCCTGAGGCGGCATTGCTTTCACTCGTCTCATCGAGGTGTTTGGCAAAACTTGGACCGCTCGTACCATCGGATTTGGCCGTACGTTTAAGAGGTTGCGGTGAGCGGATGGACCCTGGACCATCGATTTTACTTATCAAGCATGCCTCGCTAGTCTTGTTGCAAATTTAATGAGGAGACGCATCTATAAAACTTATCAGCATTGATGCAAAGATCCATTTCAATCCTGGCTCTCTATTCCGATTACCGACCTCATGAGGAGAGAAAACTGCCTCTAGGCAATTTCTTCCCCTTCCATCTGTCATTTTAGCCTCTTCTGGTCGAAAATGCATCTTAAAAAACATGTAAATTCATATTCTTGTCCAAGTAAATCGAGGCATTCGGGTGTTTGGCACGTCTTTCGCATTGATGGGCAGAGAGGATTAGGGGTTGTCATGTTCATCACGTTATCACAAATAGTTATCTCCTCTCTCCCCCACCAGCTGGTTGGGAAGTTTTGCCGCGCCTGCCAGCTTTCCTGCCTTGCGGCGATGGTCGTGACACTCCTAATCTTCTCTTCTTTTCATAACGCCTATGCGGCCTCACGCGTAAAAGACGTTGTTACGTTTGAAGGTGTTCGAGACAATATGCTGGTTGGGTATGGTCTGGTTGTGGGGCTGAATGGAACCGGTGATACGTTAACGAACGCTCCTTTCACCACACGAAGTCTCATGGGCATGCTTGATCGCTTGGGTATTAACATAAGCAGTGACAGTATGAAGACGAAGAATGTGGCCGCCGTTATGGTCACCGCGACGCTGCCACCATTTGCGTCACAAGGTTCGCGTATTGATGTGTCGGTAGGCACCATGGGCGATGCAAAAAGTCTTCAAGGAGGTGTTTTGCTCGTGACCCCGCTTCAAGGAGCTGATGGTGAAGTGTATGCTGTCGCCCAAGGATCTGTTTCATCTGGATTTAGTGCCAGCGGCGGGAGCGGATCCTCGATTACCAAAGGCGTGCCCACGGCAGGACGGATTGCTGATGGGGCTATTGTTGAACGTGAAGTGCGCTTTCACTTAAGTGAGCTCAATAACCTTAAACTTGCTTTACGTAATCCTGATTTTACTACAGCCCAACGATTGGCCGACGTTATTAATAAGCATTTTAAACTTGAACTTGCTCGCGCGATTGACTCAGGCACTGTTCAGATGCAAGTGCCCACCGATAAACATTCCGATGTTGTTGGGTTAATGACAGAAGTTGAACAACTCACAGTTATTCCTGATCAAGTCGCGCGTGTTGTGGTTGATGAACAATCAGGTGTGATTGTGATGGGTGAGAATGTTCACATCAATACCGTCGCCATCGCTCAGGGAAATTTAACAATCCGTATTAGTGAAACACCGCAGGTATCACAGCCTTCCCCGCTCTCAAGCGGAGGCACAACAGTCGTTGTCCCTCGCACCGATATTAATGTTGATGAAAACAAGGATGCTAAATTGGCGCTGTTGCATAGTGGTGTGACGCTCCAGGAATTGGTCCAAAGTCTTAATGCTCTCGGGATAGGGCCACGTGATTTGATATCGATATTACAGTCAATCAAGGCTGCGGGAGCCTTACAAGCCGACTTGGAGTTGATCTAATGGACAGTGTTATACAAGGCGCAACTGATTTAGCGATGAGTCAAGCCTCGGTTCCGACGAATGCGGGACGTATCACCGGACGTGCTGGAAGTAATGTTGATAAAACAGCCAGTGATTTTGAAAGTATGTTTATGAGTCAAATGTTACAGCCCATGTTTGAGGGTATGCCCGTTGATTCTACCTTTGGGGGCGGTCACGGCGAAGAGTTGATGCGCAATCTTTTGGTTCAGGAATATGGAAAAATTGCATCTAAGAATGGCCATTTTGGAATAGCCGATGCTGTGAAGACGCAAATGATGCGTGCGCAAGGGGTCGCAAGCTCCTCTTTAACAAGAAGTGGAGGTTAAAATGTCAGAAACAACCGTGAAGTTTATGCCACCTGAGTTGCAAGAAAAAGCGAACAAAATTCCTGCTTTCGTTCCTGCGCTTCTTAATCTTATGAATGAGTTGGTTCAGGTGATGGTTCAGGAAAATGATTTGATCATGACGCGGAATAGTCATGAGCATGCACAGCTTTTACAACGTAAACAAAGGCTCACAATTGATTACCGTGCCAGCATGAAAATGTTGGAGGCACAGCCAGATATTCTTAAAACTCTTCCCGAAGATATTCGACGATCGTTGCGAACGGGGGCTAATAAATTAGCAGATGTAGCCCAGCGCAATGCCAAGTCATTACGATCGGCGATTATTGCAACACAGCGCCTTTTACAGAATGTAATTGCGATGATCAAATTGGAGGCATTGCCAAAAACATCCTACAAAAATCCCAAAACAGCCCATCTGCAATTGGGTGGATACAGTCCCACATGCAGACCTGTTTCTGTCAGCCGTACTGTTTAATGTTGAGGTAGTCTTATGAGTTCTGTGACATCTTTGCCTGATCGTTTGTACAAAGCCACATCGGCTTTGATGGAGAACACCCTCGATTCGGCAACGAGTGTGTCCAATATGATTGCGAGTGAAAACAAAACATTCACGACCATGTTAACCCAAATCGAAACACAAGATTCAGCCATAGCAACCCAAGAAGAAAATGCTTTGGCTTCATCCGCAGATAAATCAGCTACAGCCGCTTCGTCAGCGCAGAGTCATGACGCCTTATCCCAAGGATCTTCTTCACAACCACCCTCCACCTCCGAAACGACGTCAAACGCATCGTCTCAAAACTCATCGACGCCAACGACCTCAAAGACCCAGACAGCTTCAGGTTTAGCAACACCGGCTTCGACGGCAGATGGCAAGGCCTTACAGAAAAAAGATATCGCCTCTTCGGATCATAACAAACCACTAAAAAATAAGAAGGATCAGGGGCTATCGGGCACGTCGACGAAAGATGTTCTTGGACAGGGTCAGAATGAAATCGCAGCGTCAACCAATGCAGGAAATAGCCGTCAAGATATGACGGGACTTGCGACAGGTAAGTCACAGACGCCCGCCTTGCAAGATAGTCAAACTCATCAAACTGTCGTGACAAAGTCAGCTTCTACGGATCCTTCGTCACCGGATGTAAGTGCGAGTACAAGCTCGACTTTGACGTCTAACGTAGCCGTTTCAGCGCTCGTTGTCGGGGTGTCCGCCAAAGCATCCTCTTCTGATTCATCAACTACAGCCGACAGTACAACGCCGTCGCCGTCGGTTGATCCACAAAATCTGAGTTTATTATCGCCTCTTGTGGCATTTGCTGACAAAAGAGTTTTAACGAGTAATGGTGGTGACGTTAGCCTAACGAGTGGGACAGGGAAGTCTTTGCCAGATCAAGCTGGGTCTCTTAAGGGAACAGTGCTCAAAAACACTTCCGATAATGGCTTAAATCAACTTCAGGACGCTCTGACCACGAAGGGTGAAAAAAATCCAGCGGAGACACAAACAAGTACCTCCAATGCGAGTAATGAAAATGGGAGCCAGAATGTTGCGCTATCGACAGTAGCGCGTGATACCCAAACGGCAACAACCCCCTTGTCGTACGCAACATCAAATTCAGCGAGCAATAGCCTTGCCGGTCAATTAAATGTCCTTGAGTTTCTTAACGCCCCAACGGCTAGTCCCGTTGTTGCTCTCGGCACGGCAGCTCTTAACGCCCCTGACGAAAATGTTGGCTCAGCAGGGCAAGAAGGAATGTCTACGGGGTTGGGTAACGGTCAATCAAACGCGAATGCTGCATTAAGTGTCAAAGCAACAACCGCTTCGGCAGAGACGATGCAAAATATAGCAACATCGAAAGCAACGGGTCCTTATAGCTTTGCAAGCCAGCTGACGGCGTTGCGTTCATCGAGCGCCGGATTAGCAACAGCTGTTGATCAGGTTGCCTTACAACTCAACCGAAATGTAAAGAATGGTAATGATGAAATGTCGTTGCAACTTAATCCGGCTGATTTAGGTCGTGTTAATATTAAGCTCGACATTACGAGCGATGGTAAGGTGACAGGAACGGTTACAGCTGAAAATCCTGCAACACTCGATATGTTGTCAAAGGATTCACGCAGCCTCGAGCGGTCACTCCAAGATGCTGGTTTCCAAGCGGATCCTGGCAGTCTTCAGTTTAGTATGAGTGGACAATCGGGCGGTGCCTTTGGTCAAACAGCACAGAATACATCATCAGCATCGAATTTAAGTGGATCAAAGAATCTTGAAGCATCGGCTGAATCACTCGCAGCGACAGCCGTTACAGAAACTTATTATATAACGCCCAATGGCGTTAATCTTAGCGTTTAGAGGAGAATTATTATGACAGCATCAAGTTTAGGAGCCCTTGCAACTACAGGCGCTGCGGCAACAGCAAGTGCGGCGAATGCATCTGCGTCAACAAATGTTCTTGGCAACCTCAGTACTTTTTTAACAATTTTAACAACGCAGTTGACCAATCAAGATCCGACATCAGCAACCGACACAAATCAGTTCACTCAAGAGTTGGTTGAGTTTGCGGGTGTTGAACAACAATTAAATACCAACAGTGATTTGACCCAGCTTATCAATCTGCAGCAGACATCGGGCGGTCTTTCATCAACTCTTAATTATATTGGCCAATATGCTGCTGTCACCACATCAAACAATCAAATGGTTCTTCAGAACGGTAATGCAGAAATCGGCTATTATCTGAACCAGCAATCGACGGGCTCAAATATTGAAATTTCAAACTCTGCGGGCACAGTCGTGGCAACGGTAACAGGATCTGGCAATCCAGGCCTAAATTTTGCAACATGGGATGGACAAAGTTCGACGGGTACTCAGCTGGCAGATGGCACGTATACGGCTAAGATTGTTGGCAATAATGCGGATGGTACGACTCAAGCGCCAGCGGCTACTTTTACAATTGGCAAAGTGACGGGTGTGACAACCAATAGCGATGGTACATTCAACGTACAAATTGGTAATGGTTTGTCGGTGCTCAGTTCGCAAGTCGATGCAGTTTATGCCGCGGGCAACTTACCTGTGGCAACGACGAACAACTAAAATGTCGATCCATCCTTAAGCTTTCTTTTTTGCGTGAAAAAAAGCTAAAGATAATAATTATCAGAGGCGAGGTGTATGACTCTGATGGCCGAGCCTATTTGTTTTGTTTGATATAATTGGTTAGAAAAGCAATAGCCTCGGGGGCCGCCCAGTCGGCTTCACCTTCGACGCGCCCAACCTCGAGGCCATTGGGGTTAATCAAGACAGTGATGGGAATGCCAGGGCTGTGAAGCGCTGAAGGAACGTGGCCTGTGGGATCAATAAAAATAGCTAAGTTCTTTAGTTCATGGCGTTTATAAAAAGAACGAGCGGCGACAAGACCGTCATGATCTTCCGTTAAAGCGATAACTCTAAGAAGAGAAGGGCTAAAATGCGCGCTCAGTAGATCGAGAGCCGGCATTTCATGAACGCAAGGGCCGCACCACGTGGCCCATAAATTAAGAAGAACAAATTGTCCCTTAAAGTCGTTAAGATCGATAACACGACCTTGCGCGTCTTCAAACGTTATCATGGGCAGTTGCTGGGGGGGATCGGTGTTTACAAAGCGCTTCGCTAAAAGTTCAGCATGGGCTTGATCCAGGTATCCGGTGGGGAGGATAAGGAACAGCGTAACGAGAAATATTGCGCAATGTCGCAAAACCATCTTAAATGAGCCTTCAACGAATATTGGGACACGCTATATGTCAGACTCTCTACCGAAAAGGCAAGTTTCTCGATGGCTGTGGGCTCCATGGGCTCTCGCGACTTTTTTTATAATCCTCGCTCTTAGTTTAAGCGCATGTGGTAAGAAAGCAGGGCATTTGGATGCTCCCCCGGATGTTGAAGAAGATCATTTTCCTCGTATTTACCCCGACACAACGACAGATCCCAAGCCCGATCCATCGTTGTCGAATTAAGGGCGAAGCACTCGGCCGAGATAAAGCCAATCATCACCTACGGGTGCCGTTGCTTTGGGCATAATAATAACGCCGTCAAAGGGGGCCTTGATCACGGATCCATTGGCTTCTCGGATTAACACCTCGCCTTTACGAATGGGCTCATGATCTTTCCAGTTTTGGGGAAAGTGGTCTTTTTGATGTTGTCGGAAGTACCCAGCCTTCATAACAATTTCCTTATAGGAATGACGTGAAGCACGACCTTTCACGAGCCCAAAATGATAAAGGCTATTGAGAATAGCTTGGTAAGCAATCGCAGGGGCCTCAATATCGCTGTGTTGTCCGCATTCGATTAAGAGGCAATCTTTGCGCTTTTTGTGAGCATACGTCGTACTATCGTAAGCTCTCTTCAAACGACGCATCTTTTTGTAAAGCTCAGGCCATCCTACGATCGCATGGTGAACGGGCATGGTTTTGGCCCAGGCTCGATTACGAGGGGTCGGAAAATCAATATAAAGGAAGGGATCTCCCGCCGCTGTAATGGAATGGATATCAAGAAAAGCATCACAACGATCAACAAGACGACAGAGAATATTGGCAAAGCGTGCTTCGTCGGATGTTGGGGCTGAGCTTGGCCGGAAAATGCGATTAAGGTTATCTTTGAGATAACGTTTCTTCTCAGCATAGGCTAAAGGATTGGCAATCGGAACCACAACAAGGCTCCCTTTCTGCAAGGCGATCTCGCCTGTTTCGAGGTGTCCTATAAGTTTTGTAAGGGCTTCGGTTCCACAGGTCTCATTACCATGAACAGCGCCAAAGATAAGCAGTGTTGGACCCGGGCGCGATGCATGAAATTCAAACACACGGATAGTCTTTAATAACGAAGCGGCCCCTTTCATAGGACGACCTCATCGGGTCGCGGGTGACTAAGGAATTCGAGGTGCGACATTGTAAGTCCATAGGCCCCCGCCAAACCAAAGACTGCAATATCACCAATATGGGCTTCGTCGATGTCGACGTCGCTTATGGCTAGTTTGTCAGCTGTATTGCATAAAGGACCGCCAATAAATGCCTTTTCATGGCGAACACTTTCTTGGCCTTCATAAATAACCGGACGATTCATGGCTACAATGGCAAGGGGATGATTGATGCGTAAAGCGGCAGGCCTACGGAAATGATTGGAACCGCCAGCACAGATGATTTGTTTCTTACCCAGGCTATCTTTAATATCGATAATTTCTGAGCAATACCAGCCTGAGTCCGCGGTGAGATAACGTCCAAGCTCAAGGACAAAGTGGCGCTTTTCAAAGCCAAAATCATCGATTAACTTTTTAAGACCCGCGGCATAGACCTCAGGTAAAAAATCTTTCCCAGTTTCGAGATAATCGACGCCGAAACCACCACCAAAATCGATAATCGGGCATAGGTTTTTCTGAAATTTATTTTCAATATCGCGCGCTAAATTAAAAACCAGCTCACAATTTTTAAGCAGATCCTGAACATAAAGAACGCCGGAGGCAGCATAAACATGCAGACCCCGAAACTGCAAAAAAGGTAGGTTTAGAATCTGGGGTAAGAATTCATACAATTTTGTCTCGTCAATGCCGAGTTTATTGGAGTCGCCGGAAAAGTTAGCTTGGGCGTCATGAATATGAAAATTGGGATTAATTCTTACAAGAATATCTTGTTTTATATTCTTGTCGCGGCAGATGCTATTTAAACGATGCGCTTCGGTAAGCGATTCTAGATGAATAGTGCGCACTCCTTGCGTTACGCTCCATTCGAGCTCCTCAGGGGACTTGCCGGGTCCTGTAAAAATAAGCTGATGGGGTCTAAATCCAGCGGCAAGAGCCTTATCACCTTCACCGAGACTGGCAATTTCGACGCCGATAACACCGGCCTTTAGGGCTGTGGATAAGAAAGTCGGATGGGGATTGGCCTTCATGGCGTAAAAAATCTCTACACCCGTCGGCATGAGGGCTTTTAAGTGACTTATTTTAGCCCGCATGGGTTGAGTGTCGTACATGTAAAAGCTTCGCGTCCCCTTCTGTTGGGCACGGGTACGAATAGCGTGAGCGAGGGTGGAAGAGAGAATCATAGCCATTTCATTGTTAAAAAGGGTAATATTATTACTACCCGAAGCGTCGGGGGATTGTATATCACGATTTCGTAGGAGCTAAAGAACAGGATCATCCTGCTTAAGTAATGCTTATATATATTGGTTTTCCGTTACTTTTTGCTCTCTTCAAAGAGAAAGAAAAGAAGGCATTGGCGCTGCTCGCATATGCGAAATGAGAGGGAGGCCTATCCTGAAATCCTAATTCTTTTTTTAGGCTTTAGGGGCATACTTTAGGTTCATGGCCCTCATCCGGCTAAAGACGTTTAAAATAGAGTTTTCAATGTTTCTGCGCCGCCCCGCTCGTTCTCCTCTCAAAACCGCAAAGATCGGTTCCCGTCAGCTCACCTTCGCCTATTGGATGCTGAGTGTTGAAAAGGCCCTGGTTATCTTTGGGCGTCCCTTGATTTTTGTGAGCGGGTTTATTGCTTTGGCGTGGTTGGGCTTTTTTGAGCAGCTTTATCCTTGGGCCCATTTGGTTGCCTTGATCGTTTTTGCGGTCGCCTTCTTTGGCGCGCTTGGTCACGGACGACGGGCATGGCGGTCGATTCGCTATGGTGAGGTTAAAAGATGCGTGGAGGAAGCGAGTGGTTTGTCCCATCGACCTCTGGATGTTCTCGAGGATCGTCCTGTTAACGTCGATTCCGATCAAAGTATGCTGTGGCAACTTCATGTGGCGCGAGCTAAAAAACAATTGAGAGACTTACGTTGGCCAAAATGGTCAACGCAATTGGCGGATCACGATCCCTACGCGTTACGTTATGGTGTCATGGTTCTACTCGCAATTGGCGCGCTCTGTGGTTGGGGGGCGTTGGGGGGACGTTTGATTGACGCGCTCAACCCTGCTTTAGGGAAGCAACTTCATATGGTCGCCCCGACCCTTGATGCATGGATTACGCCCCCAGAATACACAGGGTTGCCTCCGTTGATGATCGCAACGCCTGCGGATATTCGTCATAAAGACGGCATCCTTAATGTGCCTGAAGGAAGTATACTGAATGCCCATCTTGCCGAAAGAGAGAGCCGAACGCCGGTTCTCGTTGCCAACGATGAAAAGACAGTTTTTACAACCGATAGTCACGGCGATTATGAAGCATCCACTGTTTTAAAAAGTGGTAACGTTATTACAATAAAACGCGGGTGGCAGACGTTGGGGAGTTGGCATATCCGCATTGTACCCGATATGCCGCCGGAGGTT
>Ga0302277_1001992_pt1 | contig 14770 bp, 12 predicted proteins | sample III_Bog_N3_1_FD_198759 | JGI IMG/M metagenome (GOLD analysis project Ga0302277, IMG submission 198759) | Peat permafrost microbial communities from Stordalen Mire near Abisko, Sweden - III_Bog_N3_1 | ecosystem: Environmental > Terrestrial > Soil > Wetlands > Peat | place: Sweden: Abisko... | reverse complement strand
GCCGACGATTGCGCGCGTCCGCGCAGAACACCTCTTTGCACTCCAAACATTTGCGGCTGCCAGCGGTGTACATATCCCGCACTCTTTAGGCGCGTCTGCGTCCCAACAACACCGGCTCCTCCGCCCATCCATGAACGCTTCAACGGCGGAAGTAGATCCATCCAACCCGGAAGAAGATTTCTTTCGTGGAAGTGGGAAGAAAATCCAGGGACCTCCGGTCCCTTTTCACGCGGCCTTCATTGGCCCTCTTTCAAACCGCCGCTGACAGTCGGGAGATTAGTACCGCCCCGACATTGCGTCGCGGGTGCGGCCTAAGATCACCCACATACGGCAAATTTCCGGACGCAAGCGGTACGTATCTCTAAGCCATCTTAATGTCTATGAGAACAACCATCACCGCCTCTCAGTCCCCGAAAGACGCCGCAACGCGCCTCGCAGAGATCATCGCAAGAAAGAAATTTATACCTTACCTCAACGATCTTCCTGACAAGGAATTCCCCCATATCAAGGCGTCGATTTTCGGCGCCTTCGAGACCAACGAGCTTTTTGTAAAGCTAACCAACGGTAAAGCGACGTTCGTTGAAGCCATAGATTCTCCTCTGCTCGCCCCTGCAATGGCCGATCGGATCTTTGATATGGACGTCCTCGATTCTAACGTCGCTTTCGCCCGGGCGAACGAAATGTGGGAAAAGCACAAGGACGAGCTAATCGGTGAGGCTGACGGGCAACAGCCGCAATGCATCGGGTGCCCTCGATGATACCGTTACCTGACGAAACTGCAGGTTCGCTAGCATTCCGTCTCGCGCGAAACTTGTGTCTGCCGCTCATCGGCCTGTGCCAGCAACGACTTGGCCTGACTTATCAGCAGGCACGATCGGATCTCGACAGGCTCTTGCCGGAGCGGTGCCTAGAAACGATTGCCCGAATATCGGGCATGACGACACGCACTGTGGGGAAGCTTTTGCTCCCATCGCGCTGGACGGCATCGGTGGCACAATCAAAGGCTCCTAGTCCGAACAGGGGTGTTCGTTTGTGCCCTCTCTGCCTATCGGAGTACACATACGGCCGTCGTTTCTGGAGAACCCGCTTTGCCGCCGTTTGTACCAAACATAGCGTTGAGCTTATTGATTCGTGTCCGAATTGCGGGAAACCTATCCCCTATTTTGGAGCTCCTGGAGGCTTTACCGTCCAGTTCTGGCTTGAGAACTGGCCCATTTGCCCAAGCTGCCTCAACCGTATCGATCGCTCACTACCAACCGCGCCTGAGCTGATTTCGGTATCGAGATTGTGGCACGCTGCTCTTTGTGGAAAACCACAGCTAGGTTTCACGGCCCCTTTGTTTCTAGAATTCTCCTCTAAACTCATCGCTCGTTTTGAAAACATTTGGCGCTACCAGGTCGCAGCAGCTATGGCTTTTCCACCGTCCCGCTGGGCCGCGCATCTGGGGACCGCCGCAATCCTAAGATCGTTATCAACCCCAAAAGTACCGGAGTCCGTATTCTATGCCGCCTTAGGCATGCCTTTTGATCCCTCCCAGCTTGCAAATGAGATCGTCAGCTGGCCGACAACCGGTGGGCCCGGACTTAGCGAAATTCCAAGCGCTCGCGCAATCTCTAGGAGCTTGAAATAGACTATCCTGTCGGATCCTAGAATGAGCTGCGAATTATTCGCCGACACCCAAAAATGCTCGCAGAACGTAGGCTCAATCTCGGCTACAAGGTTCCCTACTAGCGCCGCCAGGACGTAGCGAACATCCTCTCGGTCGCATTCTCTGAATTCTAACTCCGATTCAAGGCCTGCCAACGTGCGCACCTCCTCCAATAGTGGTAGGAAGCGGGTGTCTTTGGAGCGTAACAAGCGGGCTGCGCGCCAGGTCGCAGCAAAATGAGCTAGTTCGAATCCCAACTGGTGAACTGGTCTGCGGGCACAAAGTGATCTAAAGCGCTCGCAAATGGCTTCGGCAAACTTCGCGATAGCAGGAGGGGCCTGAATCACAGGGCTCAATGACAGGTGAGCCCCACATGTAGGGCAGATTGGGGATGCATGCCCCCAGTCCATCTCTGATAGATCGCCTCCACACTCGTGGCAGTGCCGGACCAAGATAGTTTTGTGTTTGCTGCAAACCAATGCGCCCGGACCGAGCCACGAGCGTCTCCAATGTGGCGACTCCTTCAGGCAACATGGACAATGGGCCGAATAACCCTTCTCCTGAATCCACGGTGCTCGCTGGCGGAAGAAGCCACGGCGGCTATCATCCCCCAGATTATAGAAGAGCGACCGTTCGGACATCGCATATAGCTCCTCTGGAGCCGCGTTAAAGAATCGGGAAAGCGAACTCCAGTCGAAGGAACGGCGTTCAGCCATGCGGGCATCGGGCAGCAACGCGCTCGCCGCCAGAAACTGCGCCTCTCCGTCGGTGCAGTCTGAATCGAGCTGCGCCCGACGGACGAAGCTCATGAGAGATTCGTCAAGTTCGGGCCTAAGCTGGGAAATTCGGTAGTCCATCACCAATCTATGCAGCCTCTACGTTCGCCGCCGGAAACAATGTCGCAGAAGTAAGCACGGCTTTGTCTATGCATGGCTTGCCATGCCTGATTGCATAGGCTGCGGCAGCATTGCAGAGCGCGACTACTTCGCCGGTAATTCCGTTCGTTCTACCGTAAATTTCATCGGCCAACTTCGGTGAACTCAGTCCGGAGGGCATCGGAAGCGGATAATAAGGCTCGAGAGAATGGAGGAAATTATAGAACTCCTGGCCTTTGGCGAAGCCCTTTAGCCGCACAATGCGCATCCGATTCGCTATTTGCTCATCCTCTCCCATGATGCGCTTCGCCTCCTCGGTTCCGATCGCAATGATGCTTATGCCGTGATTGGAGATGCCCTTTACAAGGTCGAAAACGACCTGCCGCTCTGAGCATGGCAACGGCATAACATGTTGAAATTCCATCAAGATGAGGACACGGACCTTTTTGATCACGAGTGCCCGATAGACGTTGTCAGTGACAATACGCGCTTTAGCGCCGCCATATCCCGTCAACCCCAACGCCCGCGCTATAGAAAGGCAAATCCGCGGCTCCGTAGCCCGAGGGGGCATCTCCACACAAAGCACTGGCATTTCGTCGTGATTGCCAAAAAATCTCGCCGGATCACCGCCAAGGTCACGGAAGAACCGTTTCGCCGTGGCGGTCTTGCCCTCGTTGCTGGCACCGATAACGCCAAGGCAAGCGGGGCGCACCATGCCGGGTGGGCGATTGTAAATATCTTTCATCGCCGCCAGCACAGTTTTCGCATTTTCGTGGACGATGAATTTGTCCGTATGAACAAATTTGACCCTATCTTCCGGCGATTGCTTTAGGTAATAGGCTGTCTCCTCGTAAAGGTGGGGAAACTCCTGGTCAAAACGCGGCGCCTCGTTCACCGAGACGCTGGTGGATTTACTGGAAACGGCAATGTCGCCGCCTTGTGGCAGATTGCTGTCAGTTTGCATATTAATAGGCATCGGCGCCGTCACATACGGGCAGATATTCCGGCGAAGGCCGACGTGTTTGCTGCGGCATTATTGGCGGATGCTGCACATCACCGGCCATTTCGACGTCGGCCCTGCCGGTCGACTGCGAAGGATCGACGTTCGGAATATTCTCGCCAGCCCCGTTCTTGCGCATCTCCCGATTCCGTGTATCGCGGATCCTAGCCCTTCGAGTCGGACGCCCAGCCATCGGAGCGTCGGCGGTTGAATTCCGCTCGCGCTCAATGTGTAGGCTCTCCACGACGCCCCTTGTGGGTTCTGCCGTACAGCCCCTTCGAATGTCAGCGTAGAGGGCGTCCCACTCCCAAAGCGATGGATCCGCAGAGGCGAACTGTTCGGCGATGGTAGCGCGGTATTTCTCGTTCTCCGGAATCCAAGGTACTTCTATCGGCTTTTTCTGTTTGTCATCGTCCGGCACTCGTATGAAGACCGACCCCATTCGATAGGGATGAAACCGAAACGGAATCTTGCGCCTGGAAGAGCGGCGATGTTGGGCAAACAAACTCGACAACTCCAAGCATGAATAGCGACGGTTGCGGAAGCTTATTCCTAAATGGTTTACAGTCCTCTTTTCCTCCCAAAGAAAATCCCAAATAAGCTCGTCGGTGTCATCGACCGCCATCGGCAGTCCCGAAGCGGCCAAACCATTCCCTCCCTCAACAAACTTTTCGAAACGCGACATTGGAGAGTCGCCACCCAGTCCTTTGTGAGCACGACCGTGGTAGTCGGTGACAATCCATTCTGCTAGCGCTCGATCAAGGTCTTTAAGCGTTATGCCTAAAGCCGTCTTATTACCTTTGACCGGACGCCGATAACGCCGGCCGCAAGATGACTCCAGGAACTTCTTAAAGAACGAATGAGCCATGCGGTTGAACCGCTCATTCGCACCCCTTAGATGCGGAGTCTTCGGAGGACTCCTGTCGTCAAATCCAATATTCATCTCCTTGAGGACCCTTTTAACGTGTTCGTTAACAAACTCCGAACCATTGTCATGCCGTAGCTCGCTCGGTTTCCCATGAAACGGCCATACACCAGGTATCCCGTAACGATCTAGGAGGTGGCCCTTGGAAACCAAGCCGCGCTTGATCGCCAACCCGGAAAGAAAGCCGTTCGCAGCGCCTGCAAATCCCCGGTAAGTCCAAACGCCGCGGTTTGATCCTAGCACGCCAAAAATCACATTCGCCGGTCCCATATCTCGGCCTGCGTCATCCACAACCCGCAGCTCGTAGTCCTCATTTGTGAACTGCGTCGTGTCCAACATTACGACCTCCATCAGGCTTTGGATCTCGTCCGGGCATCCGGCGATGCGATTTAAGTGATCGCGCTCATAAGCGTCATCGCGCGCTGTCGCGATTGCGGGAGCCATCGACCGTTTCTTTATCGTATGTGTGGTCGGTAGATTGCCAGCGATTCCGGCAGTGCGCATATGCAAGCGAATCGCCTCGTTAGCCCCAGCGGTGCCCGGTTTTCTTCCTTGATTAACACAAACCTCCACGACCGCGCTATCGAGCGCCTTGTCGATCAATTCATTCAAACGGGAGGTCCCCTTGCCACCATTGGACGAAATCTTTAACATTTCCGTCGCCCGAACATTCTCGGGACCACTTTTGCAAATGCGATTTACGAGGGCGAAAACGAAGTCGGTGCTGCAAGCAAGTCGCTTGGCGAGCGAGCAAACATGGGGGCGCAGCGGTAACGCTTCATCGCGCATGAGGTTTCGGCCCGTCGCCTGATCGAGCACCTCGTATGGTCGCCCGAGGCGTGCCTTTGCAAAAGGCATCAAGACTTGTAGGCGGATTTGTCCGACATCGGCGTCCACCTCGGTTTCATTTCGTCCTTTCGGATTCGCGACGCGCAGATTCTCCGTTCCGAAGATTGGGAGTAAGGATACCCGCGAACCCTTTTCGCTCTCCGGTCTTGCGCTTTCGCCGCAAATATCGGCGCGTGCCTCTTCAGACGCTGAATCTTCTTGGTGTTCTGGAGCTATATTGAAATCGCTGGTCATGGTAGATCTTCACCCTTTTAATACCGGCGCAGGTTCAATTTTAGCCGATAGGTCCAAGATTTTGCTAAAATCGACTCTTGCCTGATGCAGTGCAACGAGACGCCAGATTGCTGCCACCAGTTCCAGCTGTTTCCCGCGCAATGGGCTCATCCCCTGAACCAGTTCTCTCAGACAAATCCCGGGTTCACGCCCGATTCGCTTCAGAAGGTCCTCGTCTGCCAGATGCGGATCGTTGTTCCGGTAACCGAACACGAATTTCATCATCTTGAAGCCGCTTGCATGGACGTCGGACTCGGTCTGGAGCAAGAAATCGAAGCCTTGCTGATTTAGCTCCTCTTCGACAACGGCGTATAACGCTTTGAGCTCTGGCTGTCTCCTGAGTTTTGCCGAATACTTGAATTCGACGACAAGCGGGCGCCTTGCCGCAGATGGTAAGAACTCCACCAACAGATCGCCTGTGTAACGATGCGGCTCACCGTCAGCAGCCCGATAGTGAATGCACGGACGTTGCAGACGAGCCCTTTTGACGTCAGGCCGCATGAGCCAGCGGACAAATCCGTGGCGTTCTAGTTTTGATTTGTAATGCCCGCCGGAATCGCTGTCCCGAACTACCGCGACTCCGGTTACATTTGTGAAGCGATGGTGGTGCACGGAATAAGATTACCGCCAAACACCCGATAATTTTCCGATCGCATCACCTTTTGCCGTTTAATTCTTCGCACCCCCATAAAAAGGGAGAAGTGCCGGTATCAATAACGGCAACACATGATCTCAAAAAGTGAACGTTCCCGCGACCCGCTAGACGGCATTAAAACCATCATCCTCGACGGTCCACCGCTTCCGAGGGATATGGAATTCAAACCCATAACCCCAACCACAGCGCTCAACAAAATTGGCCTCCAGATTGGCAGATGTTTCGGCAGCAAGTCGGGTTATCGAGCAGCTAATCCGCGGGCAATATTCATGCCGAATGCCAATGTCTTCACTGTTCGCCGTGGGAAGATATGGTGGGGCGACCTCGATCTTCGTACGGATAAGGTCAAATTGGAAAAGGCGGCACGGGTTCTGGGTTGCAAATTGTATGTTCTCTCTGAGTTCGATGGACGATGGGAAGAATCCCCTCTCTCTCGAAGCATTCTGATTGAGAGGGCCCGATGGCAAACAGGTGGGCCCATCGGCGTGCCTGGTGTTTCGCGATTCCTCAAACACTCCGGACTAACAATCAGCCAACTGGCATTTCTTGCGAGAGTCAGGCGTGGCCGTCTCATTAAAAAGCTACCTCCTGAAATTGCCTTAGAAATCTATAAGCGTCTCGCAAACCTCGACACTACTTTTAACGAAATCGCTTCAACTCCTGGCCACAAAAAATGGGGTCTTTGGTGGACCACGGCCAACGACAATCTCCATGGTCGTGCGCCTATGGCTGTCCTTCGCTCCGGCGGCTCCATCAAACTCGACACAGTCTTCGATCCAATTTCAGCGCTTTCATGTTATTCACTATTTTTGGCAATTAACCGGAAGCTCTGAGACAAATCGACGAGCGTTGATGTGGAAAGGAAACCCTCATTGGGTGGAGCCTTCCCACTCAGTCAACGGTACAAGGACGTCGCCTTACCAACGGCCAGAATAAGTTGCGAAAGCATCTTCGCGCCACGTGGTGTCCTGTCCCATGCCTCGTTTACGGCCGAACAGAGTTCCACGTTCGTCAACGGAAGCGGCCATGGCTTTATATCTTCTGTCTCGAAGGCTTTGATATCGATGCTTGCATATTTACAAAGGGCTTTGAGGGTCTCAGGTTCACCGCTATACCGTCCATTAACTGTACGGCTAATTTGAGATTGGTCAAATCTAACTGATTGTTGTTTCGTTATTTCCACAGCCAACTCTTTCTGATTTTTGCGAGTGCTTCTCACGAATTTTTTCAGTTCTCTCGAAAGGCTTACCTTATCCAATGGCATACGTTTAATGCTTGCATATGCTAATTAATGCAGGCATTAGTCAAGCCATGAAATTGCCGATTTTCCGGGATGCCCTTGTTGCACTATTCTCGCCTAGTCGTGCGAAAAACGTTAGCGCTCCGCGCGTGCCCCCCTTTTTCATATCTGAGTTTGGAAGAACGCACCTTCCCCATTTCTCGAGAGAGGTGTCATCGTGAAAATTCGTTGCGATGCCATCTCCTCAGGGACTGTCGGGGCGGACCGTGGTCTGGATCCAGAATTTCCAGCAGGAAGCGTCAGCAAAGTGGATCAGACAATTAGTCTGTCGAGAGCGTTCATCGCAGCCGCAACAAGCCAGGCCCAAGTGGACGAATGCCCGCACAACATTTACAAATATCCGGCGCGTTTTGCTCCAGAGTTTGCACGTGAGGCAATTCGAGAATTCACCTACGAAGACGACCTCGTAATCGACGGCTTCAACGGCGGCGGCACTGCGGTAATCGAAGCCGTAGCACTCAAGAGAAGGGCCGTCGGTTTCGATATTAGCAGTCTGGCGTGTTTTCTTGCGAAGACAAAGACAACGCCGCTTTCGATTCACGATGAGCGTGATCTCAACGAATGGATTGAGGTCTTTGAAGACCAAGAAACATCTTTGGTTTCCAAGGCACAATCACATTTACTCAAGGATAGTGGCTATTACCGTCGAAATCTACCCAATCATGTTGTGGGGGTTCTGGCCAGAATTCTGCGAGCCATCGAATCTCTTCCATCTAGACGGCAACAAAACTTTTGCAGACTATCCTTACTCTCCGTTGGCCAGTCGCTACTCGATTGTCGAACCAAGATTCCTCGGTCCAAACGAATCTTTATGGAGTTTGCCCGAATCTTTAGAGAACACCTCATCGCCCACCGCGATTACACATGGTGCCTGTCACGCCGCATCGGCATCGAGCACGCGACCCTTGCTCAGCGCCGCCGAATCATCAACTCGTCAAGCGAATCAGCAGCGGAATGTAGACGTTTCCCGACAAAATGGGGAAAAGCGAAACTCATAGTAACATCGCCACCTTATCCCGGCGTCCACATGCTCTACCATCGTTGGCAGGTCATGGGTCGCCGCGAGACACCAGCCCCCTTCTTCTTGGCGAACTGCCGCGACGGCGACGGAGCCGCCCACTACTGTCTCGCAGGCCGAAGCCCTTCTAGCCTCAAGACGTACTTTACTCGAATAACGAATATCTTTTCGGGATTGAGGCCTCGCTTGCGAGAAGACGCTCTGGTTATTCAAATGGTTGCCTTCAATAACCCGCGAGTGCAGCTGCCGGAATATTTGGCATCGATGGAGGCCGCGGGCTACAACGAGATTAAGGTGAGCACAAAATCACGATTTGTAGTTAATGGTCGGTTGTGGCGCCAAGTGCCTGGTCGCAAATGGTACGTTGCCAGCCGCGGCGATGGCTCGGCAGGAAAAGAGGTTGTGCTTTTCCACCGACCCAAAACGATCTGAATTATCGTTTAGGCATGGCAGCGAGTCTGGATGCCTCCCAGCGCATCGGCGAAAGATTCACAGCCTCTTTGGAATTCTCGAAAAATCGTAGTCGAAGGCCATCCGCGTGTGATGATTTGCAAGTGTACCGAAAACAGCGTTCGCATATGGACTACGGACACGACCAATCCGTTTTAGTGGTATTGAAAAAATACCTTCGGCCAACTTCAGATCAACCGGCAGTTTGAGTTTCTCGCTGACAGAAAACGCGCGATACTTATACGGAAGCACTCCATTTTGAGCGATTGCTCCCGTCAAACCGGAGACCATTTTGATCAGCCGTTTTGTCATCCCCAATAACAATTCGACAGGCAATGGTTTATTAATCTCCAATCGGACGTCGCCAGTCGACGACGACGCGACTGCGTCAAGTATCACAAGGTTAATGGGATACACATAATCAAAACTGGCAAAGCGCACGGTATCGTCCCACTTTAATTCGTAGCACGAATCTGTTGCCTTGTTCAAATGGCATTCCGCGAAAAGCGCTTCTTGGTCTTTTCGCTGTCCGCCAGCTCGAACAGCGAGATTGCATGGCTGCCCCAGGAGAATGAAGGTGCGCGCATCCTTTTCATTGGTGGTCACGTACACATCGCCACAACTAGGTTGCGAATAGCAGCCGTTTACGACGACCGGTGGATCCCAGATTTCCCAGTTGCGCCATTCGTTCATTTTCGGACTTAACTTCTTCTCAACGGGCGGAGTGTAGTTGATGGCCTTGGTTATCCTTCGAAGGCCGACCAAACGCCTTTGGAGTTCCGACTTCATCTGCAGTTCCTCTTGCATGGCGACGCGGCCGGCGAGCATAAAGATTCGAGCCATGGTCTCAATTTCTGCCACGCCGTCGCGCTGCGAAAGGTGAAATATACCTCCCCCAAGATCATCAAACGTCTGGTTCAGCAATTGTCGTTCCGTTGCTCGAATCGCCTTCCCTACAACGTCGATCGCTGCGGCAGAGACGCGGTGGCACCATACCCTGACAAGCGCATCTTGAAGAGCCGACGCTAAAAGACGGTCCTGCTCGTCCACATCATTTCGGTTGCGCGTCAAACGCTCCTTCGAGACAAAAGCGAATACCGCATTACAATCTTGTTTGCTCGAAAATAACTCGCGTTCCTGCAACTCCTCATTTTGCACAAATGAGTGGCTAAAAAGGACAAATGTACCCTTAACCTCGGCCCGTCCAAAGAGATCCTTCAAAATCTCGAATCCCTTGTCGCGGCTATTCGGAATTTCGTAGCTGAAATCGCGATCGACGAGAAATAATACGGAATCGTCACTGGCGCGGATGACGTCCTCTTTATTTCGCGCCCATTCCTCAAAGCTGAATGTCGCCACCTTGTCTTTCCCAAATACCGCCTTAATTAACTCGACTTGTGCTGTCGATAGATCGGCCACAATCGGCGGCGCATCTGGATCTTCGCGACTCTGCTGCGCTGCGACGTTCTCCAAAATCTCAAGAGCCAGAAATTTGTCGCCATCAACAATGGCCTGTACTTCTCGAAGAAATGTCTCTGACCCGGCATTAGCATTCCACTTTGTCCTCGAAAGTGTCGGGTCTTCCAATGTATGGCCGGACTTCAGAAGCGCAGGAATCTTGATGGCGATCTCATTTGCGACCTGGTTTACATTATTATCAAATAAGTCGTCTATCCAAACAACACGCAGGATGCCACCGAGCACAACAACCTCTTTGAGCAGGTTCGGCATCTATTCGATGACGACGGAATCGAAGCTTAGTTCGAACTTGTAACGTCGCTTGTGTTGATTGCGTTCAGGCAAAAGCCTTATCGAACAGCCGTCGGCCGCCATCAATTCGCGTGCGATAAAGAGCCCCATGCCCTGTCCCGTCTCTCCAGATCTTCCACTGACAAATATGTCGAATAGACGATCTTCGAGCCTCGGATCGATTCCGTAGCCGTTGTCACTGAAGATGACCTTCGGTCGCTCGATTTCGACAGTGATTTCAAGTTGTGTCGCTGGCACCTGTTTCCCGAAATACTGTAACCAATAGATCGAATTCCTTACCAAGTTATCGAACACCTGCGTGAGACGACCGCGATTCAGTCGCACCACAAATGGTCCGCCTAGAACCGTGTTAAACTTAATCCTGCTCGAATCGAGTTCGCTTTGGAAAAGCGCCTGAATCGATGAGAAAACATTAGCGATCGCGACATTCTCCTTCCGATTTCGTTGATTGCGCAACATGGGATCCATGAATCGAATTCGGTCTCCAATTTGCGCCGCGTTTACCTTAATGCGCTCAAGAATCTCGTAGAGCCGAGAGTTCTTAATTTGCATTTTTTGAAATATAGTAATGGCCGAATCTACGCCATAGACGGTCTCCGCGATGCGATTCGGCAACTCGTGTATCAATGCGTTGGCTGAAACACCGATGGCCGCGAAGTGATGCAAGTCCTCGATCCGATAGGCCATAGAATCGATTTCCGCTTTCATGGTGTTCACCGCCACCTCCACGGAAGATAGTTCCTCGGCAATTGCAGCTATTTGGCGAGAAAGAGGCTCCAAGGATTCGAGCAACATAAGCAACTCGTGCGCCGCCGTCTTTGTCGTTTCTTTTCCGCTTCCATTGCTCGTTACCGATTCGCTTAGCGATGCTGCCATCGCCCTTGATTTTTGAAGCGCCCCCGACAATTCGCGGAGCCTTCCGGCTACCGCAGTGGCTGCAATTTTTGCACTCTCGAGATCTGCTTCGGCTTGATCAATTCCATACTCTGGAGGTTTGCCTGCGACCTCATTTTCAATTTCCTTTCGAAAGTCGATATAAGTCCGGCGCAACGCTTCTAAATTCGAGTTAATCGTGTCGCGAAACTCAAAGGTAAGATAATCAAATCCTCGCTTCGCCTTATTATCCACAAAGCCTTCGCGATCCGATTTTTCCACTAATTTTTGATTCTCGCGCGCCGATAGGGCGATCCAGCCAAGTGTATTCTTGGGACGCAGACCATAGTAGGACGCGCCTGTGGTCACATTGGCACCAAGTTGAAGCCAATCCTCTCCCATTCGAATCCGAAAATTATCACGGAATACGAAAACACCAGAATGCTCTTTAACAAAATCGGGAACCTTCGGCAAATCAGCACCCATCGGGGCTCGACGGAAAGGGTCAACAGTAAACGAATAGACGGATCCAGCAAGAGGCCCCGGATCCTCTCGATCGTTGCTATTCAAAAGCTCTCCCAAAGCATCTTTCTTCTTTTCGGTCGCAAATGAGACGAACCACTTTCCCGAGCCTCTGGACAAATTCAATCCCTTTGTGTCCTTGTGAGCGCGAAGAAACGCAAATAATCGCGCGCCGCCATCGGTGACGACATATTGCTCGAAAAAGTCGTCCTTTCGCTTAACCTGGAATAAATCCAATTTGACCGAACATCTTGTCTCTAGGATCGACTGAGCACTATCCCATGTAAGCTCAAACATGTCTAACGCCATTTCGAGATACTCCTGTGCGTCCTGGTGCCTTATGATATTGCCGTCGACTTGAATATCGACCTTGAAACTTTCGAACGAAGAAAACGGCGAGATGAGTGTTGAGAGTTGGCGCTCCAGGCGTATCAACTCCAAATGGGACTGCCAAAACGCAATGTCTCTTAGCCCAATAATAGTTATAGTAGTACCATGGTCAGGCTTAGGCGGTAGCTGGTGAATGTCGACGGGGACCTCAGATAGAGTGCGGCCACTTACGCAATCATCCCAGGAAAACGAGACGTCGGTTCCAAACGTGGCCCCTTCTGTTTGTGTAACGATTCGCAACACAGAACCTAGTTTCATCGTGCCGAGTCGCCCCAGGCCTTTGTCGCCCAGAGGCGTGCGGTGATAGATCTTAGTGAGTTTTCCCTTTGCCTTGAATTCCCGTTTGGCTGAGACGCTAATGACAAGCCACCCGTTCCTTATCGTTTCAGGTGACATACCTTCGCCTAAATCAGCCACTGTAATGTGTCCTTGATACCCGCGCGCACCCCTCTTTTCTTCGTCCGATAATGTAGTGAGTGCCGAATCGTCTTTGGCGTAGATCTTCCCTCCCACGCGGATCCAATGGCTTGAAGTATCGACCCGGATCAAGCAATCAGGACTGTCTGCGTCAAAGGCGTTCTTGACGAGTTCGAGCAACGCCTGACCTGTATCAGTGATCAATTCTTCTCCGAGCTGATGAACAACACGGGAGTCGATATTCAAACGCGGGGCATGGACGTTCGCCGACGGAGGAGGAGTCACTTTTTCAGCCATTGGAATGCGGAGCTGCGATGAGATAACGACCAGAATTTACCCACTGCGAGCATTATTGCCACGGTGCCATCAACCTAGTGAATTCAAATACGACGTTTGGCCATAGTGTTTCTGGTCTCGAACGGGGTTCGCCTTCATTGCCTCTCATTGAGGTGTCGCCACTACTCCGCCGCTGCAGCTTGGGCCTGCATCTCTTTTTGCATTAGGTCCGCTGTCCGTAGAGCCTGCCGCACTTGCATTTGCGCAACCCGAATTCGATCGTTCTCTAAAATCCTATCGAATTCCTCTGGCTCAAGTTTTTCAGGAATCGCGGCGCGCGAGTTCTCCTGTAAAATGGCATGATAGCCAATCCAGACTTCATAGTTCGAGCGAAACAACTCGATGAGTGCAGGACGATCGCCACTTAGATTCTCAAGCGCCAACTTAAACGGAGTAAACACAGTGGAGTAATAGACATTGATCTGTCCTCCTGCCCGCACAGGCTTATAGCCAACTGACGCTAACTCCTCCGCCGTTGCGTCATCGGCGAAGTGCGGCCAAACTATCGCCCATGCGTCCGGATTTTCGATGGGATTGATTGGAATTATCTCGAATGGCGGAATCAGTCCTTTCGCCTTCTTCGCTTTGTCTTCAGCCGCAGCTTCTACCTCGAATTCCGTTTCGTCCACCAATTGCGAGCCATCGGGTTTCGTAAGCGCTACAACGACCTTTCCCGATTCGCCGATCTTTGCGTCCGATTTCGGCCTAAGACGCCAGCGCACTCGTCCGCCGCGAAGCGGCGACTTAGCCGCCACCTCCAGCACTGCGGGCTCAGCACGTATTGCAACCAAGCCGCGCTTGTCGTACTCTCCATCCGCATCCGTCTCTACGAGAACAACCTCAACATCGTTCATCCGGATCGTCATTTTTGGCTTGGGGGTAACGATTTCAAACCGAGTGACCTGTGGAAAGGGTAACGTATGAAGTGGATCGGGATTCACCGGTCGTTTTCCTTGTCGTTTTGTCTGGGGCGCAGCGAGATCGCCAACGCCTGAAGCAGCTGTCGGACCTTCGATTGAGACCAGCAGGCCGGCGTCCTGCAACAGACGCGTCACCTGGCGCTTCACCTCCTCGTTGGTAGATTCTGATTCGCGATGGGCGAGCTTCGCATTGAGCTCACCTTCAATCGCCACTAATTCAGCATCCTCGCCAAGCATCCGACGAAGCACCTGCAAAATCGACGTCAACACATCGCCATCTTTAAATCCCTCGCGCGTCGTAGCGAATAACTCACGTCTAACCTTACGGTCGGCATTGGTCGCGTCCATGTGTATTACAATGTGCCGCGACACCAAACTGAGGTTTAGCTCCCGAAAGAGCTGCCCGGTCAGTTCACCCTGGTTTTGGCCATTGAGGCAACCTACGATCGGATGTCAGCGGCGGTTTGAAAGAGGGCCAATGAAGGCCGCGTGAAAAGGGACCGGAGGTCCCTGGATTTTCTTCCCACTTCCACGAAAGAAATCTTCTTC
>Ga0302277_1001991_pt1 | contig 14773 bp, 14 predicted proteins | sample III_Bog_N3_1_FD_198759 | JGI IMG/M metagenome (GOLD analysis project Ga0302277, IMG submission 198759) | Peat permafrost microbial communities from Stordalen Mire near Abisko, Sweden - III_Bog_N3_1 | ecosystem: Environmental > Terrestrial > Soil > Wetlands > Peat | place: Sweden: Abisko... | reverse complement strand
GAAACAACAAGATGTTATTTTATATGAGCCGCGAAAACTGGCTCCTCTCCTATGTTACTGTTAATGGTATACGTTCAGCGTTGACCGATATGTCACAGCGCATTAAATTTGAGAACCGGCTTTTTGATGCCGCCGATGAATTGGAAAGCAATTATGCTGCTTTTAATAAAGATTTTAATGAGTTTTTTCCGCAACTCATTGATCATATAAAAACATGGTAAAAATCTAGTTATTCTTTTGCCTTAACCCTCGTATCCGCTCTTAATAATAGTGGATATCATTTTAAATTTTTTAGTAGCGTTAAAGCAATGAGATTGGTGTGCGGGTATAATGATACCTGTGCCCAATTCCAGCTCATATTTTTTCTTATTAATGACAACTTCTGCAGTGCCGTCAATAATTTGAATAAAAGTGTCAAATGGAGTAGTTTTTTCTCCCAATTCCTCGCCTTTATCAAACGACATAGCCGTAACATTACCGGTTGTTTTTCGAATAATTGTTTTGCTTACCACAGCATTAGGCAAATATTCAATTATTTCAACAATAATGTGTGATTTCGATTTTTCCAGTTCGGATGTATCAGAGTAATTAAACTTGTCGTTGAATTCATTTTTGCTCTTTTTCATTTTTTTAACTTAAATCGTTTTTTGTAAAGATGCGTGTTTTTAATTGATTTTTTTAATATATAAATCTTACATAAATATAAATTATACACCATTATATATGCACAATTTTTTAGCTTGCCCCCGTCGGCTCGCTATAAATTAGCTGCAACAAGGTTTGACCAACAGCTTTTAATGTGGCTGTATCTATAATAGACATATCATCTTTGTGGGTGTGCCAGTAGTAGGCAAATTTTGTAGGCGAATTATTATCCAGGTCAATTATATCAACTGTAGGAATATCGGCAATGGTATTTACATAAAAATGGTCATCAGTAATTACCACCCCATTTTCGTATTTAAAGAACTGCCCATAACCAAGTTGGTTACCAATGTCCCATATTTTTTTCTGTATAGTCGGGGCATATTGCATGGTATAACCCTCTTGTAAAAACTGCGCGTTTTTAGCAGCAGTCATATCCAACAAAACTCCATAATAAGCATGGTAGTTGGCCACATGGGGGTGCTTTGCCCAATATTGTGTGCCCAGGCAATAGGAGTCATCATCAGGTATGTTGCTGCCACGTGGCGGGCCATAATCTTCTACATCAGTAAAGAACACATCTACCCCTACATTAGGGCTTTGTTGTGCAAATTGTCTTGCCATTTCAAGCAGTATACCTACCCCGCTGGCGCCGTCGCAAGCTGATGGAAAAGGTTTATCCTTATTAACCGAATCTTCATCAGCATAAGGCCTCGAATCCCAATGTGATAATAATAAAATACGTTTTTGCGCCAGTGGATTAAATGCACCAATAATATTTATACACGGCACCATTTTACCATTGTAAATTTTTACAGTAGTGTTTTGCACATAAACATCCTTAGTATATGTTTTAAGCTTGGCCGTTAACCAATCAGCCACTTTTTTCTGAACCGGGGTGCCCGGAATACGAAACCCAAAATCTACCTGCTTCTTGGTATAATAATAGGCACTATCAGCATTAAACTGTGGTGCTATTACTGTAGGTTGCGACTGATCAACAGGCGCAACTGCACTGACCGGTTTTGCGGATTGATTACACGACCTTATACCGGCTAAAAAAATAAAAGCCAGAAATATCAAAATCAATACACCTGCAATAATTCGTTTTGCCATAGTATAAGTGAAAAGCAAATATCGGTGAATAAGGCGGATAAAAAAACTCAGTTATCTATAAATCCCCAGTTAGATGTCTTAATTATTTTATATTTCAGCAATGGAGGTTGTTCCATTGTTTCATTTAACAAAAGCCTGGGATTGAATGTGATTCTTTGTGTCTTCATAACTGAAAGGGCCACATCTGTATCACCCTCTATAAGTTCAACTGCAACTACATCCTCATCTAAAAAACAAACCGGGCATTTATTATTATGTGATGCAATGGCATCAACCAAACTTACATTATGGCAATAAGGGCAATTGTATTCTTGCATAAATGTTAAAGTCAAATTACTATTAGCTATAGCTTAATAGCTCTTTAAAACTTTGGCAAAAGTATATTAATGGTAAATAAAATCATTTTACAACTTTTCCACTTTGCCGGCAAATTTTTATTATTACTTAGCCGTAAAAGCCTTACTGCTGTAAGCTCACAGCTATTTATTACTCACTAAAAAAAGGTTTGTTAATAAGTAATTGTGATAACAATTATATAACTTAAAAGCCTTTCACTCCGATAACATGGCGAAATATTAGCACACTTACTGGCGCTCAACCCCAACTGCGGAGAGGGTGGGATTCGAACCCACGTTACGCTTTTGACGTAAACACACTTTCCAGGCGTGCTCCTTCGGCCACTCGGACACCTCTCCTTATTAAACTTATTTAACTATAAATAGCTTTTTACCTGAATGGGCAAAGGTAAGACTTCACGAATAAATCTGAAGTAAATTATTTACCAGGCTGGTATGATATACAATAAGTGATGCGGCCCCGGGGCTGTTTAATATGGCGCCTTGCTCTGAATATTGATGGCCTGATTGACACATGAAATAATTTTGTGACACGTAAAATGAAAGCACCTCATTATCTAATGTGCAATAGGCTGATACCGCTATATAGGTATTATTGGCTGTGTGGGCTATAATAATTCCATTGTACACTACAAAGCCCCCATACGCTTGAAGCTGGCTAAACTGCGACTGTGTAAGATCTATAGTAAAATTTACACTGGTGTTATTGCTTTTATCGCAGCCCCCTGTTAAAAAAGTTAACAGAAAACAAACTCCCAACACAGTAAAAAAACGTTTAATATTCATAGTCATAAATAAAATTCAATTTACGCAAAATTTGGCACTTATCAAAAAAAAATCTGCTAAAATTTAGCAGTGTTCAATTCAACCCGGTTATTATTACCTGTGTTTTTAAGCCGTAGTTAAAGTTCAAAAAATACAAATTAGATCATATATAAATATAAATCAAATCAAATTTTTACTAAAAAAACTACCTTAAACGGCCTCAGTGCACCCCATTTCCTAAAAAAATAGCCCTATTATCTTAAATAACAGGCCTCAATTGCGCATAAAAAGCAAAATTTGTTGAAAACGTTATTCACAATCATAATTATCAATATCTAATATTTAACTCCTTATTAGTTAATTAAAACAATTTTCATTATACTAACGTATACCTATTGCTTTTAAATGGGTTTTATCACCTAACGCTACCCCGTTTAACAAAGCCGGCCTTACTTTATTACAGAGGCAAGTTCTAGTGCTGAAACCACAAAATGCCTGTTTACGTGCATTACACTTACTTTTTGCCCAATTTGAAGTAAATGTTAATATTAGCCCATAAATAGTTGTTTTGTCAGTTTTATTTTCCTATTTTAGCAGAAATTTTTAAACAATACTCTACATTATTGTAGACAGTACTAGGCGTATATCACATAAAAAACAGTATCATATTAGAACTATCACTGTAAAAACCGATTTTATGAAAAGATTATCTACATTTCTTGTGTTTGCATTTTTAGGGTTGACCGGCGTAAAAGCCCAATCAGATTTGCTATATGTGGCAGGTGAGAACGATAACGTAGCCGGTAATGCTCCTACGCTTTATGTGCAGGGCTCTGCAGACTTATATGTAGAAGGTGGTGTTGTGGCCTCAGGCTCAAACACGCGTACCAGTAAAGATGGGTTGCTACAGGTTAATGGCACATTGCATATTGGCGATTACAGTGGTGTGGCTCCCGGTAATTTTACCAACGCTACTAATACTGATCTATATACTTATAACAACAGCACACTTCCATCAGCATATACTTACGCACCCGGTGCTACCATTACTTATGGTGCCAATGCAAATGCTGTTTCTTTAGAGTATGGTAACCAGTTAATACAGGCTACCGGTTCACCTGCTTCACCTACTCATTTTTTTGTATTGAGCTTACCTGATGTACCTGCTGCCAACAATTTTAAAACTATTGTAGGCGCTGATATTTATGTTGGTGTTACCTCATTAGGTTATGGTGGACTTGATTTGAATAATGAATACTTAATGACACAAGATAATAGTGTACACATTGAAAATCCTTCAACTTCTACCTCAGGTACTTCATTTGCTATAAGCAGATTATTTGGTGGTTCCTTAGAAAATGCTGCCCCTTTTCACGAAAATACATCAGGTGGAATGGTTGTAGCCGGCCACGTTCAAACATTAAATGAAACGCACGGCCGTTTAACCAGGGTAACCAATTCTACCGGTACTTATTTTTTTCCTGTAGGTAGCTTAACTACAGTGCCTACACCCAATGTAGGTCAAAATTATGACCTGTTCAGGCCCGCTTCCATTAACTTAGCGTCTTCTGCAGCAACAGAATTTGCTGTGGCTTTGGTGCCTGATGATGGTTTTGCTGATGCCGGTTATGAAATGGATCAATCAGCTACTGCATTTCATAGCCTTGCAGGTATTAACCATGAATACTACTATAAAATAAATCAAATAGGTGGCACTCTTACTAATGGCCAGCAGATCACATTAACTCATCAATTCTCTAATAATTCTGATGCTAATTCTTATCCTAACTGGTCAACTTGCGGCAACTTGCCAGCAGCAGATTTTCCACAAACCGTAACTATTGCACAGTGGGATAATAATGGCACCAATTTAAGCTGGAACGATGTATGTCATGGAAGTTCACCTTACACAGAAAACGCTTTGGCAACATGCGGTTCAGTTACAGTTACACCTAATACTGATTTTTGTAATAATACTATCGTTAATCCTTCTCCGAATCTTGATCAAACCACTACAGTGGCTTATAATGTACCAGGTTCTTACACCACTACACCCGGTGCAAGTACACAGGAAGATTACACTGTTGCCGGTTTATTCTTTAATGTGGATGGCGGTACAGGAACTTGTGATGGAAATTGCGCAGCATTGCCACTTAACATTGTGTCGCTTACAGGCTGGAACGTAGGTAACGCTAACCAAATACAATGGGTTACCGCTACTGAAGAAAACGTAGACTATTTTATGGTTGAAAAAAGTATTGATGGTATAAACTTTAAGCCTATCACAGAGCCTGATGAAATACCTTCAAAAGTTGGCGGTTACTCGTCAAACCCAACTACCTATGATTATACTGATAACTCACCTAATATGGGCAACAACTATTACCGTGTGCGCGAAATACTTAAAACCACACAGTACTTGTTAACCAACGTTATCAATGTACCGCTTAACAAACAAATTACCATTGCCAATGTATATCCTAACCCAACTACCGATAAGTTGAATGTTGATTTTGTAACTTCACTGGCAGGTACCGTTCACGTAGAAGTATATGATGTATTGGGCCGTTTAATTTTGAGCAATGATGATGCGGTTAACGAAGGCACTAACTCTATGGTGGTTAATACTACTAACTTAACAGCCGGCAGTTATTTTATCCGCTTAACCGATGCAACATCTAACTTTACAGATACACAGAAATTCATAAAAATTACTGAGTAATCTTATAAAAAATAACTTTTTGAAATGCCTTCCGTATAAACGAAAGGCATTTTTTTTGTACCTAATGTGCCAAAAAAACAAGCCAAAATCAAGATTGCAAAAAACATAAATTTGTGACATGGCACGATACAATAGATTTAGTGATTTGGTATATAATATAGTGTAAATCAGTAAATTATAAAAACATTTTCCTTAAAATACTTTCTTTGTGTCACAATTAACATTTAAGTGTTTTTCTCCATCCATGTAGCTGGAATACTTTTGTCACCGATAGCTTTTTAAAAGATACAAAGCTTAAAACTATCGGGACATGAAACAAAAATTACTTATTACTGCACTCTTAATTATAACAGCGATTGCTGGTACCAACGCGCAAAACCTTGTTATAAATGGCAGCTTCGAAAATAATAAAGCCACTATGGATGTTATCAATCCATCTAATCAAGTGTTCGATAGTCTTATGAGTGATGTTACTGATTATGGTTGGTGGGGAAATGCTGATATTATTGAATCAAATGGTTATTGCCATTACCCTGAAGATAAAAAATGGGAAATAGATTTGACCGGCGGCGGAACTGATGCCATTGCTATGACATTGTCTTCACCGGTTGTAGCCGGACAAAAATATGTGCTCTCATATTGGGATGCAGGTTGTGATTTTGGATTGATCTCACTTGAATTTGGTATTTCTACAAACGATTCTTCTTTTGGTACAAAGTTTTTCCAAGGTCCTCTTGCAATACAAAGCAAATGGGTTAACCACATTGATACATTTACAGCAAACACATCAGGTTCATACCTTACTATCGAAGGCTCAAATGGAGATATCGGTTATTGGACGCAGTTAGATAATGTATCATTGACCGCTCTTGCAAAGGCACCAAATGCGGCATTTAATATGCCCGTAGCAACTTGCCCAAATCAAGGTACCACTGTGTCTGTTGATAGCAGTTTTATAGAATCATATGTTTGGAACTTTGGCAATGCCAATGTTATTTCTTCTACAGGTTCAGGTTCTTATCAATTATCATGGAGTAATCCAGGTACCTATTTTGTATCATTAACCGTTACTGATTCTGTAGGCTCATCAACCGTAGTTGATAGTATTGTAGTAAATGCTGCGCCAACTGCAAATTTTGCTCTTGATACAACTATTATAGCCGGCCAAACTGATCTGGTTAATTATACCGGCAATGGCCAAGCTGATGTGTCAACATTTAATTGGAATTTGAATAGCGCTATCATTGAAAATAATAGCGGCAACCAATGTTTAGGTGTTACCTGGGGAATACCCGGCATTTATAACGTTTCACTTACTGTAACACAAAATGGCTGCACCTCAGCCCCAATACAGGAAGTAGTAAATGTAATAAGCCCGCTTACTGTGGCAACTCCGGTTTGCTCTGACAGTATTTGTATGATCTCTTACTCACAGCTTGCTTTAAATTCGGGTGTATATTCATGGAGCTTCCCCGGTGGAAATATTATGGCAGGTTCAGGCGCCGGCCCTTATACATTACAATACATTACCCCCGGCAAATATGCAGTAACAGTAAATGTAACCTTAGATTCAATGAGTTTTACTTATACCGACACAGTTAATGTAACTAATGGCAGTAGTTGCTACAATCATGTTATAGATTCTATTACCAAGCCCAGCAATGGCACAGATACAACCACACTTACCACCGGTATTGATGGCGTAAATAAAAAGTTAGGTATCACTAACCTTTACCCTAATCCTACATTAAGTATTCTTAATGTTGATTTAGGCAACATAACACCCGGTACCGTACATTTAGAAGTATATGATGTTTTGGGCCGTGTAGTAATAAGTAATTATAAAGCCGTAACAGCAGAAAATAATTCTATTATAATTAATACAGAAGACTTAACTGCAGGAAGTTATTTCCTTCGAGTTACAGATAATAACAACTATTCAGATGCAAAGAAGTTTATAAAGCTTCTTTAAAAGATATGAATTTCAATTGCCAAACTGTCCCTTGTTATGAGCAGGGGGCAGTTTACATTTTATACCTTGCCTGAAAATAATGCTTACTGGTTAATAGCAGCAATAATTTGAGGATCCATAGGTTGTGTTTTAGGATCAAAAACTGCGATCAGGCTACCCTTCTCATTAATAAGATATTTCTGAAAGTTCCATTTTACCTCACTGTCCTGGTAGCCATTTAATTTCTTTTCAGTTAGCCAATGATAGATAGGAGCCATATCATCTCCCTTTACAGATATTTTTGAAGCCATTGGGAACGATACGCTATAATTTTTTTGACAAAACTCAGCTATTTGTGAATTACTACCGGGTTCCTGGGCGCCAAAATTATTTGCGGGAAAACCCACTATTACCAGCTTACTACTATATTGATTATATAATTTTTCAAGGTCGGCATATTGGGGGGTGTTGCCACATTTTGATGCTGTATTTACAATAAGAATTTTTTTGCCTTTATACTTTGAGAAATCAATTGTACCACCTGTTAATCCGGCTACTTTAAAATCGTAAATAGTTATAGTTTGTGTGGGCGATGTAAATGATGAGGCAATGATGACACACAGTAAAAGAGTAAGTTTTTTCATAATTAAAAGTTTTGTTAATATTATAAAGCTAAAGACACACTAAATAACAAAAGAAAAGTGAAATTTGTTAAAAATTGACCAACCATCATTTAAAAATAATACCATGAAAGTCTCTGTATTTCGTAAAGCACAGTTTAATTCAGCCCACCGCTTATTCAGGCCCGAGTGGAACGATGAAAAAAATGCCTCTGTTTTTGGGCCATGCAGCAATCCTAATTATCACGGGCATAATTATTCTTTACAAGTAAAAGTTACAGGAGAATTAGATCCGTTCACAGGGTTTCTTATTGACCTTAAAATAGTAAAAGAAATAATTGACCGTGAGATAATTGAACGGTTCGATCATAAAAACCTTAACCTGGATACTAAAGAATTTGCACAATTAAACCCTACAGCTGAAAACATTGCCATTGTTATATGGAACATTATGCGCCAACATATCGACAGTAAATACGAGTTAAGCATTCGCCTGGCAGAAACAGAACGTAATGTGGTTGAATATTGGGGCGAATAAGCTTCTATTGATTCTTTTGTTCGTCGCTAAATAACTCATCCTTCTTTACTATATCCAACATACTGCTGTCTCTAAGCATCTTTGATATAGCTGAAAAGGGAGCCGTTACTACCTGCTCATCGCCTTTTAATCCACCGGTTACTTCAATGTATTCATCATCCTGTATACCTGTGGTAACATTAATTTTTTGGGCTTTACCATTTTTATTTACAAACACTATTTCCTGCAACTTACCTTTAACACCGGTAGTAGCTTGCTTCTTTCCCTTTACCGAATCAATACGTGTGGTAACCGATTGAATAGGTACAGCTAGCACATTGTTAGCACGTGCCGTTAAAATATCAACAGAGGCGGACATGCCCGGCAAAAATGGAAACTTAATGTGTTTCTTAATAAATAAATTTTGTACCGTGCTGTCACGCAATAAATGAATGCGCACAGTAAAATTTGTAGCCTGTTGGGTAGATGTACTGGCAGAAGATGTAGCCGATGTTTCTGATGTAAAATTGCTGCTTGAATTAGCTATTTGTGTAACCACCCCTTTAAATACTTTATCAGGATAAGCATCAATAGCAACATTGGCTGTATCGCCAACAGCAGTACGCAATACATCATTTTCGCTCACATCCACCCGGGCCTCCATATTATACAAGTCGGCAATGGTTAAAATATTTGTACCCGACATTTGAGCTGTGCCTACCACGCGTTCTCCTTTCTCGTTATTTAATTTAGCTACTATGCCACTCATGGGCGAGTAAATAGTGGTTTTATTTAAATTATCCCTGGCTTGTTGCGCAATAGCCTGTGCGCTGCTTACATTAAATTTTGCTGCCTCTACACTTTGTTCAGCCGCATCAGCGCTTGCCTGTGCCGATTTGTAAGTGGCCTGAAAATTATCCCAATCAGATTGTGAAATTACCTTTTCTTCATATAAGCTTTTATTGCGGTCATAATCGCTTTTTGCTTTTTGAAATTGTGCTTTTGCCTGTGCGTACTGTGCTTTAGCGTTAAGCACATTAGCTTTATTGGTATTTAGTGAAGCTTCTGATTGTTCTAATGCAGCCTGGTAAAAATCGGGTTGTATTTTTAAAAGCAGTTGTCCTTTACTTATGGAATCGCCTTCTTTAACATCTAACTCTACAATTTCCCCACTCACATCAGGGCTTATAGTTACTTCTGTTACCGGGTATATTTGCCCGCTTGCTGTTACTTTTTGTATAATGGATCTATGGCTTACCTTTTCTACTGCCACTTTTATACCACCACCCTGGCCTATCCATCCTGCCTTTTTACCAATAATAGCAATGATTACAAGCACTACAACAATTGATACAAGAATATACAGAAGCTTGTTGTTTTTCTGTTTCATGGTTATAAGGTTAAAGGTTTGCCTTGGTAAAAATCCAATACTTTTAAATCAAAAATAAATTGATATTTGGTTTGTAATAAGCTTGATACGGCACTTTCGTAATTATTTTTGGCCGTATCATAATCAGTGCCTGTAATAAGGCCGGCATTTAATTTGGCTGTGGCATAGTCAAATGCTTTTTTCAACGATTCTTCGCTTTGCATAGCAGCCACATAACTTTTAGATGCGCCAATGGCATTAGTATAAGCAGTTTCAACATCTTTTTGCAATTGCTGTTTGGTTATGGCAAAATTCAGCTCCTCATTTTGAAGAGAGATTTTACTGCGCTGTACATCACCTCTTACCTGCCAGTTGCTAAAAATAGGAATACTTAACTGCAAGCCATAAACCTTACCAAGGTTGTTATTTAATTGGGTGCCAAACGGAATATTTTGATAGCTATAGGTTGGCTCATACACGTCAACAATATCACTTGTATTTTCTACAATGCCAATTGGCACTAATTCTCCTGTGTTATTTATTAAAACATTTTGTGCTATGCTGGAGTAGTTGGTAGACACACTTCCAAAAGCCGATAAAGTAGGATAGTAAGAACCTCGCGAAATAGAGAGCGCTTTGGCAGCGCTATTTACCTTAAACTGCCCCGCTGCAATTTTAGGCTGGGTAGTTAATGCCGATGCATAAAGTTTTCCTGTATCAGTAGCTATGGTAAGCATATCGGCATTTACTTCTAATGAGGGCACATCTGTATCAACCGGTTTATCTAAATTTAATAATTGCTGCAAACTAAGTAATGCCAATGACAACTGGTTTTGCGCGGTTACCAGGCTTTGCTGGTCCTTTGCCAACTGAGCCTGTACATCATACAGCGACCCTTCTGCCAGCGAGCCGCCTACTACTAATTTTTGTGTGTTGTCCACCTCTTCTTTAGAAAGCGTTACCTGGTCCTCTGCCACTTTCTCCTGTTCCTTATCTAATACTACTTGTAAAAATGCCGATGCCACATTCAACGATATGTCGTTTACCATTTGTTGCGTGTTCTTTTGATTGGCGGCTAAATCAAGTTGCGATTGTTTTATCTCATTTTCTCTGCGCAGCCCGTTAAACAGTATCCAATTGGTGCTAATAGAAAAGTTATTATAATCAATACTTTGGCTAACGTAGGTGTTGGTAAAGGGATTAATATTCCTGCCAAAACTATAACCTTGCGAGCCCTGGGCACTAAGATTAGGAAGCAACCCTAACTTATTTTGCAGTAAGGTTACTTTGGTTGATTGTTCAGTAAGTTTAGATTGTTGTATCTGTAAGTTATTGGCGGCAGCATATTCAACACATTTTTGCAATGACCATTTCTGCTGCGCATTTGCAATTTGTGTACTAACAGCACCAATCAGTAATCCAATAAAAAGTATACCAAAACGGGTGCGGGACATAAATACAATATCCATATAGTTGGGCAAATATAAAAAGATTTTACCGAGCGTTATTACAGACGGTTTAAATTCAATATTATTGTATCCACACTTCACCTGTAACTACTATGCAGCTCTATACCGATGACTATTTTATGAATGAAGCATTAAAAGAAGCGCTATTAGCCGAAGGCAGTGGCGAAGTGCCCATTGGCGCAGTAATAGTAAGCAATAACCGCATTATTGGCCGCGGGCATAATATGGTTGAAACACTAAATGATGTAACTGCCCATGCAGAGATGATTGCCATAACTGCCGCATCAGATTTTTTTCGCAATAAGTATCTTACAGAAGCTACTATATATGTTACTATTGAACCGTGTATGATGTGTGCCACTGCTATAGGTTGGGCGCAAATATCAAAACTGGTTTATGGCGCCGGCGACCCCAAAAAAGGATTTACGACATTTACTACTAAGGTGCTTCACCCAAAAGCCACCATTGTAACCGGCATTATGAAAAAAGAGTGCTCAAATATTGTAACTAACTTCTTTAAACAAAAGCGGTAATGGAACTATAATGCGTTGCCATTTTGTTAAAAAAATCAAACTTGTATATTTGCCGTTCAACCTAGCATAATTTTTGTTCACTAAATATAAAAACTTACTACTATGGCTTTTACACTACCAGCTCTACCATATGCCAACAGCGCATTAGAGCCTTACATTGATGCAACAACAATGGAAATACATCATGATAAACATCATGGCGCTTATGTAACTAACTTGAACAACGCCGTTAAAGGCACCGAATGGGAAAACAAAACCATTGAAGAAATACTGGCAAACATTTCAAAATTACCGCCGGCTGTACGTAACAATGGTGGTGGACATTATAACCACTCCTTATTTTGGACATTATTAAAGCCAAATGGCGGTGGCACACCAACCGGTGCACTTGGCAATGCTATTACTGAAACCTTTGGTAGCTTTGATAAGTTTAAGGAAACCTTTGCTAATGCCGGTGCAACCCGTTTTGGCAGCGGATGGGCATGGCTTACAGCCAGTGGTGGCAAATTAACCATAAGCTCCACTCCTAACCAGGATAACCCGATAATGGATATTGCAGAAGTAAAAGGCACCCCAATTTTAGGTTTAGATGTTTGGGAACACGCTTATTATTTAAAATATCAAAATCGCCGCCCTGAATACATTACTAATTTTTGGAACGTAGTTAATTGGGATGAAGCAGCAAAACATTTTGCTTCAGCTAAGTAATTAATTGGCCGCTTTTATATAGAGTGCGAAGCAGGATGTTTCGCACTTTTTTTGTGCCTTGTCAATAAGCTATTTTATTTCTTCTTTCCAATACTTCATTCCTTTTAACGCTTTTTGATAATCTTCTTTAGAAAGAATGTTTTCTTCAAGTTTCATATCTGTTTTACAATAATTATGAAAAAAGGACTCCAGATGTTCTTGTGACTTCAACACGTAGTCGGTAATATAATTAACATCTATATTAATACATACTGCACCAACAATACCATACTCTTTTCTGATAATAGGAATAGTGGTACATTTAAATTTACGTGCGCCTATATTCAACTCGTAATTAAGTTTGTCTTCATTCAGTAATCGCCTTCTTTTCAAATCAATTACTAAACTGGTGGTACCATCATGTAAATGCCGCCCGGTACAAGTGTTTTCAAGGCATTCAATTGAACGGCTCGGATTCATAAGGTTATGCAGCAATATTTCAATACCCATATCCTGAAAAGTTCTGCCTATAAGGCGAACGATTCGTTGATAATTATCAAGATAGTCGTTGCTGTCATCCGTTATTTTTTTACCGTCATATTTAGCAAAAAGCTTTTCATACTCTTTTAATTCGGTATGTTCCAATTGCGCCCTGACATTGTTCTGTTCACCAATAAAAATAAGCTGCCGGGCAGCGGTGAAATTAATGTTCTTAAGAAAATAATGAATTCCTAAGCGAAAATCCTTTATGCTAAATTCCGGCACATTATCGCGGTTAATATTAAACGGATAAAAATCATATTCTTCAATGTTCTTTCCACGCAACTTTTGGCGTTCACGCCATTTACCCCATAAAAACCCAATTGCAAATACAAGCAGAGAAACTAAAATATCGGCAATAAGATGTATGAGAAAGGAGTTACCTAATTCGTTCATAAGCCCTAATTTTAACACTATAAATATAATCAATAATACTTCGTGAGTTGGTATATGACCAATAGCAGTTAGTAATTCTATAATTTTACAAATAACATTATTTTTACAACATGAGCGCAGATTATCATTCCTTCATTCATTTATTATTTATTGGTATAATTGCATTATTCCCGGTAGTTAACCCGCTTGGTTCTGCATTTATAATTACCCCTTATTTTACTAACCTTAGCAAAAAGGAAAAAAACAGGGCCGTAAAAAAAATCACATTCTATGCCTTTTTTATTTGCACCGTTTCGCTATTTGCCGGACATTGGGTGCTGGAGCTATTTGGCCTTTCCGTTCCCGTGATTCAATTAGCCGGAGGTATTATGATATGCAAAATAGGCTGGGAGTTTTTATCATCTGATAAAAAACAAGGTGATACTGCTGCTAATAACAAGGACACCTACCAAATAAATAGTTATGACCGCATATCTGATAAATTATTTTATCCCATTACCTTCCCGGTTACTACAGGGGCAGGAACAATATCTGTATTGTTTACACTAAGCGCACATACTGCCAGGGCTAACTTTAGCGATTATCTTATTAATACAAGCGCCATATTTTTGGCCATAGTTGTGATGTGTATTTTGATTTATATATTTTACCGAAACACTAAAACCATCATTCATTATGTGGGCTCAAAAGGAGAGATGATAATTAACCGTATTAGCGCTTTTCTTATATTTTGTGTGGGATTGCAAATAGCTATAACCGGCATATCAAGCCTGGTAAAAGGATAATTATCCCATCACATAATCCGTTAAATATTCAAAATTAGCTGTTAACCTGCCATTTTTAATAATAGTGGCTCTTTTAAGAATATTACTTTGCGGTTTTAAAAACTCACCCATTATTTTATTAATAAGGTGCTCACCAAACTCAACACTGGCTTCACGTGGCAATTCATTAGGTAAATTACTTACCGCCATTATATCTATTCCGGATTTAGAATATGGCGCACACTCCTTTTCAGTTTGGGCGTCATAACCAAAAACCGGGTCTTCTATAGTAGTAGAACGAATAGTAGCCGGTATAGAGCCAT
>Ga0302277_1001982_pt1 | contig 14806 bp, 14 predicted proteins | sample III_Bog_N3_1_FD_198759 | JGI IMG/M metagenome (GOLD analysis project Ga0302277, IMG submission 198759) | Peat permafrost microbial communities from Stordalen Mire near Abisko, Sweden - III_Bog_N3_1 | ecosystem: Environmental > Terrestrial > Soil > Wetlands > Peat | place: Sweden: Abisko... | reverse complement strand
TCGATGGTAACAATCTCCGGGCAAACTTTGCCTCCCGATGCCTGCCGAGCGACATCTTATATTGCAAGCGAAGGAATTGCCGCCTTCGGGTGAATGGTCGCCTTCGGGCCCGGGCTGGTTGTGTCTGCGCGTGGCGGGTGGGCAGGGATACTGGCTGCAAAGCGGGGTGCCGGTGCGTTCACTGGCCGAGGGCGACGTTTTGTTGGCCGGCGAGGGAGTGAACGGAACGCTGCGGGCCAGTCAATTGGGCCCGATTAGCCTCCACCATTTCACCGTTCAACCACGGCTGTTGGCGGGGGTGTTGACGGTGGCCGAAGGACACCTCTTCGAGGCGGATCCCAATCTTCCCAACCCCCCGGCCTTGTTTTTTGTGGCGGCCGAGAAAGTGGGGGAAAAATTTGCGTTGCTGGCCGGTCGGCCGGCGGAGGATCAACTCACGCATCGTTGCGCCTGCCTGGAACTGTGGTCGGAAGCCATCTCGGGCCTGCGATTCAACCGGTCGTCGGGGCCGGTGGCCGAGGACAAATTGCGCGAGCGTTTGCGGCAGTTGGTCGGCCAGATTCCAGAAACCGAACTGGCGGTGCATTCGCTGGGCAAACTGGCCGAACAGTTGCATTGCAGCGAACGCCATTTCAGCCGGATCTTCCGGGAGGAGTTTGGCGCCTCGCTGCGGGCGCGGCAGGTTGAATTACGGCTCCAGCGCGCCCGGCATTTGCTCGCGAGCACCCACACCAAAATCATCAACGTGGCCTTGGAAAGCGGTTTCCGACACCTGGGCTTGTTTAACTCGATGTTTAAGAAGCGATTTGGGATGACACCCAGCCAATGGCGGCGGCAAAATCTGCCCAAGCCGCCCGCCGGTCGCCCGCGCCGGGGGTTGATCGGACTGGCCCGACCGACTGACGCCCTGCCGGCCGACGGTTCTTTTTCGCCCGCCTTGGAGGAGAATTTAGCTTGAAACCAACCCTTTAACCGACAAATATAAGTTAGAAATATGACCATAAATATACTACTGATTCAGCCGATATTAGCCGCGAACGCGGCGGTGTTTGCCATCAAGAATGCCACCATTGAAGGCCAGATCACGGTGATCGTGCTCCTGCTGTTATCGCTGTTCAGTTGGACGATCATCCTCACCAAATTCCGCCAGTTGTTGATCGCCCGGAAGGCCGCCAAGAAGTTCTACGCGGCCTATGCCGCCACGCGTGATCCGCTGGATATTCAGCGCAAAGGCGAGGAGTTTGAGGGCGCGCCGGCCTATCAGTTGTATATTCGCGGCGCGGATGAACTGGCGTATCAACTTAAGAATAATCCCGTGCAGTTGGTGGACGTCAAACCCATCGAAAACCGGGAACACACCAACACGGATATTTTGGCGCGAACCACGACCACCAAAGTCAGCATGTCCTCCTTTGAAGCCATTCAGGTGATTCTGGAGGAGGCCGCCGGGGCGCAGGCGATGACCTTGGAAAAAGGCATGATCGTGTTGTCCACCGCCGTGGCCGGGGGGCCGTTCATCGGTCTGCTGGGGACGGTTTGGGGCGTGATGTCCACGTTTGCCGGCATTGCCGAGTCGAATTCGGCCAGTCTCACGGCCATGGCCCCCGGCGTGGCGGCCGCCCTGGTGGCCACGGTGACGGGGTTGCTGGTGGCGATTCCGGCCATGTTCGCCTATAATTTCATGGTCACCACCATCCGGGCCATCACGCAGGAATTGGACGGTTTTGCCAGCCGTTATGCCAACCAGATCGAGCACGTCTATGTGGATCACCGCCCGTTGTCCGAGGAAATCCGCGCCGCGAATGAAGTGCTGGCCAACCGCATCACCAGCGCGATCAACCGATGAAGAAGTGCTCCCAGAGCGTTCACCATTCCGTGACGGAGTTGAACATCACTCCGCTGCTGGATTTGGCGTTTGTGTTGCTGGTGATTTTCATCATCACGACCATTCCGCCGGTGAAGGACATGGACCTGAAGCTGCCCACGGCCTACAAGCAGTTGAAGGATCCACCGCGCAAGGCCAATTACATTTCCGTGCTGGCCGATGGCACGCTGATTCTGAATAAAAAGCAGATGGCCGACGCCACCGAGTTGTTGAACACGCTGATTGACCTGCGGGGCGTGGATCAGGATTTGAACGTCATCATCCGCGGCGACGCCCACACCAAATACAAGCAAATCCGCGCCGTGTTGGATGTGTGCCAGCAGGCCAACGTGCCCAAGGTGGATCTGGCCACCGAACCGTTGAAATGACATGATCCCGCAAACCCAGCCGCGCCAGGCCAAAAATTCGGGCAAGGTGAACCTGCTCATCTCGTTCATCTTTCACGCCGTGTTGGTGATCGTACTCTTTTACTTTGCCGCCCGCGAGGGGTTGCTGGGCAAGAAACTCGAAAAAATCAGCGTCGAAATCGTCAAGAAGGAAAAACCGCCGGAAAAACCCAAGCCCCCGGAACCGCCGAAGATCGAACCCCCCAAGATCGAGACGCCCAAGGTGCAGACCCCCAAGGCGGAAGTGGCCAAAGCCACTCCGCCACCCACCGCCGCCCCGCCGGTGGCGGCCCCGGCCGCGACCGAACTGCCGACCTTTGACTTTGGCGGCGGCAAAGATGTGGAAGTTGGAACCCCGGTCACGATTTACAAGAACAAGATCGAGCGCGCGTTGTATGATAAATGGGACCGGCCGTTGGACATGGAGGATGACAACTATGTGGATGAAGTGGATGTGGCCGTCGGCCAGGACGGGAGATTAATTCCCGGGCAATGGCAAAAGCAGTCCGGCAACGCCCGTTGGGACAAAACCGTGCAGGTGGCGCTTGCGGCCGTCCCCAGAATGGACAGCCCGCCCCCCACCAATTTCCCGCCGCACGTCGTGATCCGGTTTGACGTGCAGTTGGAAGCCGCCGACTCCGTGTTCCAATGAAGAAAACCTCCAAATCCGCCCACAGCACCCTCAATGAGCTGAACATCACGCCGTTGCTGGACTTGGTGTTTGTGCTGCTGGTCATTTTCATCATCACCACGCCGCAGATGATGAACAATCTGGAGATGAACCTGCCCTCGGGCAAGACGCCCCCGAAGGACAACAAACCCAAGCCCAGCCAGATTCGCGTGGACGCCCAAGGGCGGACGTTTTTGAACGAGCAGGCGGTCACCGTCGCGGTGCTGCGGACGGATTTGCAGCAAATGAAGTCGGACAACCCGGAGCTCGGTGTGGTGGTCAATGGCGCCGATGGCGTGGATTACCAGAGCATGGTCAACGTGCTGGATATCCTCCGCCAACTCGACATCACCAAGGTCGGCCTGGCCACGGAAGGTCAGTAACGGCCGCTCCCCCGACTTTTTCAATTGGTCAGGCCCGGCGTTTTGCGGCACTCTGTCCGGGCGAAGATGAGCGACAGCAAACAACCGTTTACGGAATACGCGACCAAAGCCGGCGAACCCTTCCAGATGTCCAAGTATGTCTGGTCCGGCGCGGCCGTCCTCATCATCATCGTGCTCGGCCTGTGCCTCTGGAGCCAGTCCCAACAGCATCAGCGGGATCTGGACGCCCTCCGCGCCAAACTGAACGCCGGCGCCGCCGCGCTCGTCAGCGCGCAAAAAGACGAGACCGGGCTCCAGCAACAAGTCGCCACCCTCCAGAGCCAGGTGGACGATCTGCAAAAGGAAAAGGAACAGGTCGCCCAGTCCGCCCGCGGGTTGGAGGATGAAATGCGGTCCAACCTCGAATCGAAGGACGTCACCATCTCCAAACTCCAGGGCAAACTCACCGTCAACATTCTCGACCGCATCATGTTTGACTCGGGCGAAGCCGAGTTGAAAACCGACGGCCAGGCCGTGCTGTTGAAAATCGCCGCCTTTCTCGCCCAGCATCCCGAGTTGAAGATCCACGTCATCGGCCACACTGACAACGTCCCCATTCGCGGCGTGGCCCGCACCCGGTTCGCCACCAATTGGGAACTGTCCACCGCCCGGGCGCTGGCCGCCGTGCGTTTCCTCACTGAACACGCCGGTGTGGACCCCCGCCGCGTCGGCGCCGTCGGTTACGGCGAATACCGGCCCGTGGCCGACAACGCCACCCCGGAGGGCCGGGCCCGCAACCGCCGCATCGCCATCACGATCCTCCCCGATGAACTGGCCGGGGCCGACACCGCGCCCCCCGCCCCGCCCCGGGCCACCTCCGACGGCGATACCAACCTCCCCCCGGCCGCCCCCGCGCCGGAACCCACCGCGAACTAACCCCGGGGAAATTTTTTGCTCGTGCCCGGCCCGCCCGGCGGGCATCCTCATTAAAAAATTTGGGAAAGGTAAATGATCCATGGCCACTGAAGAACGCGTCCTTTGTTTTGAACGGAAACTGCTGGAAGAACTCGGCGTCTTCCAAGGCATCAGCCTGGACACCGCCAAATACCTCCCCATCGTCACCGCCGCCGCCCGCGTGTTGTATCTCAACCGCAGCGACGCCGAAAAAGACCGCCGCTACAAACAACTCATCCCCTACGTCCTCATCCTCTGCCAGGACAAGATCCTCCGCTACCGCCGCGGGCGCGGCGGCCAGGAAACCCGCCTGCACGGCCTCTATTCCGTCGGCATCGGCGGCCACATTTCCGAGGAGGATCACGGCCTGTTCTCCTCGGCCCAGGGCTATCAGGAGGGCATGTGGCGTGAACTCAAGGAAGAAGTGGCCATTGACGAAAAAAAGGACCAGCTCAGCGAAGCCGTCGTCGGCCTCATCAACGATGACAGCACCGAGGTCGGGTATGTGCATTTCGGCGTCGTCCACATCCTGCGCGTGGCCGATGAAAACATTGCCGGCCGCCGGTGCGACGGCATCGTCGCCCCCGAATTTGTGACCGCCGCAGACGCGTTGAAAGACCCCGCCAGTTACGAATCCTGGTCCCGCTTTTGCCTGGAAAATCTGGAATTGCTGCTGGCCAAAGCCGGCGCCCGGTAAGCCGGCGGCGGAGATCCGTCAACGCGGGAATTTTACGATAGACAGCAAGCCGCTATGATATAATTAATCGCCGTATTGGCCGGTTGGATTGCCGGTTTCATTTGCGTTGTGGATGGAGGGTCACGCAATGACATCAATGTTGAAACGATCAATTGACGGAATGTGAAAAAACACAAACGGGGATTGATGCCCGACTCGTTTTGAGGTAGGCTTTCCGGCACGTCATGCTGGCCAAACGTCGAACATTTAACCCCAAGCGCCAAATTGCCGGTCCTTTGGCCGCTGCCGGCTTGGAAAGTCTGGCTGACAGGGTGCGTTATGGAGGGAACCCGGAGCCCAAGCAAAGTCCGGGCGACTTTCGTTTGCAGCCGCCGGCGTGCCCCCGACGCCACAAGACGCTTTGTGACAAGGCAGGAATATTTAACGCGCCTGGACGATTTGGGGGCCCACACGGTGAGCAATCAGGTTCGGGCGAGTGCGTGGCCCCTCGCCGTCTGGCTGACCGCCAATTGGTGGCGGCTGCGGTGGGAGCCGGCACCGGTCAGGTGGTGGAACGACCCCGACTGGCGGATGGCTCACTGCCTGGCTGCCGCCGGCGGCGGCTATGTGTGGCCCAACGCGATTTTCGCCAGTGATGGCGACGCGGTGGAAATTGTGGCCAAGCCAAAATCAAACGGGGCCCGGTTTGAACCCATCTGCTATATCAACCAGGTCCAGGCGCGGATCACCACCACCGAGTTTGAACAAAAAGTGGACGCCTTCATGGAGGGGGTTCTTGACCGGAGGCAAACCTTGCAACTGGCCGACGATGGTTTGCCCGGCCTGTGGGCCGAAATTCTCAAGGAAAGAAGTGATGCCGAAGTGGCGCAACAACGCAAGCTGGAGGCGATGGCGGGGTTTGAACCCGATCAGGCACCCGAGGAATGGCTGAAGAACCGCTTGGAAGATTCCGACCATTTGGGGAGTGGCGCCCTGACGGAAATGGTGGCCGAAACCCGGCAAAACACAGGGGCGGTATGGAACACCATTCGTGAGCTGGGCCGGGCCGGGACGAAGCCCAAACCCGGCGGATTTCGGGCTCGGGTTCCTGAATTACCCATGCCTCCGGCGGTCGCCGTTGAGCGCCTGCCCTGGGAAAATGGAGCCGACCTTGCGCGTCACGCGCGCAAACACTGGGATTTGGGCGCGAAGCCGATTCGCAACCGTACTCTGGGAGACCTGTTGGCGGCCAATGCCGCCGCTTTTTCGGATCATTCCAGCGTGCCAATACCCATGCCGCTCGGGATTCGGACCAAAAAACATGACCCGTTCGACATCTATTTTAACCGGCCCAACCCCACCACCCGGAGGTTTGCCGCCAGTCGTTTATTAGGGGATCATCTTTATTTTACCAATCAAGAAAGACTCATCCCGGCGACTCGCGCCAGAACCTCGCGCCAGCAGTTTCAAAGGTCTTTTGCCCGGGAATTTTTGTGCCCCATTGATGCCCTGCTGGAAAAAATCCAGACGACGCAGCCGGATGAAGATGACATTTCAGAAGCGGCGGGCTATTTTCATGTCTCGCCGTTGTTGATCAGAACCACCCTGGTGAATAATAAACAACTTGGCCGGGAGGCGCTAACCTGGCCCGACTGAATCCGCCAAAACGGGGTGCCCGAGCTTGAAGGTTGACGATTTCAATACTGGCCAACCGGTGGCCGATGCGGAAAACTTGGGTGAATCACTCCCGGAATAATCCTCCCAAAGGGGGGAGCGGGACTTGCTATTTCCCCCGGTCCCGCCTTGAGGCTGGAAGTTGCATCGGCTTGAATAAACTCAAAGGGGAAATTTGGCTGTGGGTCAATATCAACACCGACCACCACAAACCCCGCCTGGCTGTATCCGGCCGCCACGCCGCCGGCGCAACAAAACAAGTCAAGCAGGCGCGGCATTGCCGCCGAATTTTTCACCTCGTTCAGCCGCCGGCGAATATTAGCGAACCCAGTTTGCACTGTGCTAATTTTCCCCTTCGTTTTCACGAATTTATATTAACCCAATCCCGCCCGGACCGCATTAGGAATATTCTTAAACAATGTTTCCGAATAAGCGCCGGTTCGCGTTCCGTCGTCCCCATGCTCACCCGACCAGCCGTTGGAACCGCGTGGGGGCGGCGGTGGTTGGTGATCGGCCCGGCCGGCGCGGGGTTGCGGGTTGCACCTTATGGGCATTTCAAAATCGGCGGGCGCAACCAAAGGTGCCGACCGAGGCAAATCCCACTTGAAATTGACCGTGAAAAGGAGCAAAACATGGTGTCCATCCCGAGGATAAGGCTCTGCTGGGAAGCAGACCGAGCACCGTGATGGACTCGCAGAAAAGCCGGCCAGGTGCAGCCGCATACGCGCACTGCGGCTTAAAAATCCGATTGGGCAAAGATTGAAACCATGAAACATTCACGAGGAAGCTGTGTTTGCGGCGCGGTCCGATACGAACTTTCTGCTGAACCGATCGCGCTTTTTTGTTGCCACTGCACGGAGTGCCAGACGGCCAGCGGTTCAAGCTTCGTCCTCGCGCTGAAAATGCCCTGTGGCGGCCTCACCGTTGTTGAAGGCGAGGCCAAGCCATACTTGCGACCAGAAGCGGACGGACAAAAGCGGAATGTTTTTCGGTGCCCAATGTGCCTTGCGGCAATATGGAGTGAACGACTCGATTTGAAAGAGGTGATTACCGTTTATGCCGGGACGCTTGACGAATCCTCAAGGCTGAAGCCGGTCGCGCATATTTGGACGCGAGATGCGCAGCCGTGGATCGAGTTACCGAAAAATTCGCTTCAGTTCCCGGAAAATCCGCCAGCTATGCAGCCCATCGTACAGGCATGGCGCCGGCAGTGTGAGAGCATGGGTGGGTGAATGTGTGAACGACCGCCTGGCGCAACCGGTCGCATTTTTTGAAAAATCAGCGAATTTTTCAAATCCATAATAACCACCAACCAAAGAACAGTCATATCCACCCGGTCTTCCCCGGCAACGGAGCATCCTCGGCCGACTCACAAAAATGCCAAGCCGGCGGTGGTGGGGTGGGTTTTTGAGCGGTGGCTGGCTTTGAAAGCCATAGATGCCTGTAAGGTGTAGGTGGCAAGTTGGATTCTGAGCGTGTCTTTCGCCGCGTTCGCGGGTAGATTTTTCAGCCGATGATTCAATATCTCGATTTATTACGGCAGGTCCGCACGCACGGCCGGTTCAAAGCCGATCGGACGGGCACGGGCACGTATTCGCTGTTCGGCGCCCAGGCGCGGTTTCCCCTGCGCGACGGTTTTCCGCTGTTGACGACGAAGAAGGTGCACACGAAATCCATCGTCCACGAGTTGCTCTGGTTTTTGAGTGGTGATACGAACGTCAAATATCTCCAGGACCACGGGGTTTCGATCTGGAATGAATGGGCGGATGCCGGCGGTAATTTGGGGCGGGTTTATGGCGCCCAATGGACCGACTGGCGCACGGCGGACGGCCGGTCCATCCACCAAATTGACCGGGTCATCGAGCAGATCCAGCGGAACCCGGACAGCCGGCGGCTGATCGTCACCGCTTGGAATCCGGGGGAAATCGAGACGATGGCGCTGCCGCCGTGCCACACGCTGTTCCAGTTTTATGTGAGTGACGGGGAGTTGAGCTGCCAGCTTTACCAGCGGAGCGCGGATATTTTTTTGGGGGTGCCGTTCAACCTCGCCAGCTACGCGCTGTTGACGGTGATGGTGGCGCAGGTGTGCGGCCTGAAGCCGGGCGATTTTGTGCATACGTTCGGCGATTTGCATCTTTACAGCAATCATGTGGAACAGGCGGACCTGCAACTCGCGCGCGCGCCGCGCCCGCTGCCGCAATTGAAGCTCAACCCGGCGGTGAAAAACATCCACGACTTCAAATTCGCCGATGTTGAATGGCTGGGCTACGATCCGCATCCCGCCATCAAGGCACCGGTGGCGGTGTGAATAACCGTGATGCAAATTGGCCGCTTCAAATTGGCAACGCCGCTGGATCCGGTCTGGGATAAAATCCCCGGCCGCCCCTCGGCAACGATCGGGGCGGGGATTTTATTCATCGTATTGGCGACGCTGATGGCATATTCCCCGGTGTTCACGGCCGGGTTCATCTGGGATGATGATGATTATGTCATCAACAACCTGCACTTGAATGATTGGGACGGCTTGCGGGAAATGTGGTTCCATCCCGCGGCCACGCCGCAATATTATCCCCTGGTCTTCACCACGTTTTGGTTGGAACACCATTTGTGGGGCTTGCACGCGGGCGGATATCACATGGTGAATGTGCTGTTGCACATTCTGGCGGCGCTGCTGCTCTGGCGGGTGCTGGCGCGCCTCCGGGTGCCGGGCGCGTGGCTGGCGGCGGCCATTTTTGCGCTGCATCCGGTGGAGGTGGAATCCGTGGCGTGGATTACGGAGCGGAAGAACGTCCTTTCCGCCGTGTTTTATCTGGCGGCGGCGCTGGCGTGGCTGCGCTTTGCGGAACTCGAACCGGCGGTTCCGCCGACCCGGCGGCGCTGGGGGTGGTATGCGGTGGCGCTGGTTTTATTTGTGGCCGCGCTCTTGAGCAAGACGGTCACCTGCTCTTTACCGGCGGTGTTATTGCTGGTGATGTGGTGGAAAAAAGGCCGGCTGGATTGGCGGGCGGTGCTGCCGCTGGCGCCCTTTTTTCTCGCCGGGATCGGGCTGGGGCTCACCACGGCCTGGCTGGAGAAAACGCACGTGGGCGCGATTGGCGCGGATTGGTCACTGACGTTGGCGGACCGGTGCCTGGTGGCGGGACGCGCCCTGTGGTTCTATGCGTCGAACCTGGTTTTCCCCACCCACCTGATGTTCATTTATCCGCGGTGGACGATTGACGCCGGGGTCTGGTGGCAATGGTTGTTTCCGGTGGCGGTGGCGGGCGTACTGGCCGCCTTGTGGCGGGCCCGGCACCGGATCGGCCGGGGGCCGCTGGTGGCGGTGCTGATCTACGCGGGCACGCTGGCGCCGGCGATTGGGTTCATCAATGTCTATCCCATGCGCTTTTCCTTTGTGGCCGACCATTTCCAATATCTGGCCGGCGCGGGCCTGATCGCACTGGCCGCCACCTGGCTGCACCGGTGTCCGCCCCTCATCCCGGCCCTGGGGTTGTTCCTCTGCGGCGCCTTGACCTGGCATCAATGCGCAATCTATCAGGATCTGGAAACGCTCTGGCGCGACACCCTGAAAAAAAACCCCGCCTGCTGGATGGCGCACTCCAATCTGGGCCGCCTGCTGGTGCGGCAGAATAAATTGGCCGAGGCCGAGGCGCATTACCGGGCCGGTCTGGAACTGAATCCCCGCGAGGAGGAGATTCACTACAATTATGCCAATCTGCTGGCGCGCACGGGCCGGCTCGAAACCGCCGTGGCCGAGTATGAACAGGCGCTGCAACTGGCGCCCGCCCAGGCAGACCCGCACAACAATCTCGGGGCCGTGTTGCTGCAATTGAAGCGGACGGACGAAGCCATCGCCCAATACCGGCTGGCCGTCCAGTTCCAGCCGGAGGTCATGCGTTATCATTACAACCTGGGCAGCGCGCTGGCCGCCGAACACCAAGTGGCTGCGGCGGTGGCGGAATTCCAGCGCGCCCTGCAATTGGAGCCGGCTTCCGACCTGATAAAAAGACGGTTGCGGGCGCTGGGGGTGACCGCAAACCAACCGCCGGTCAAATCAACCCTGCCGTGAAATATTACAAAGCCATCGCCGCCATGTCCTTAAACCGCGTGATTGGCGCGGGGAATCAGATCCCGTGGCGGCTGCCGGAGGATTTCAAGTGGTTCAAGCAAACCACCCTCGGCCATGTGGTGGTGATGGGCCGCAAGACCTTCGAGAGCCTCGGCCAGCCCCTGCCCCACCGCAAGAATCTGATTCTCACCCGGCACCCGCAACAGCTCATCAAAAGCCACCCGGAGGTTTTCGGTCAATATCATGAATGGCGGGGGGGAAAAGAACTGGGCAAACCGCTCAAACGCGCCTACCAGTTTCTTTTCACCAAACGGGAATTCACGGCCTTGGAAAAAAAACATCCGACGGACATTTTAATTTTCAACTCGCTGGACAAGCTCAATCCGGCGGAATTCACGACCGACATTTTCATCTGCGGTGGGGCGCAAATTTACGAGCAAGCCCTGCCGCGCTGTTCCGACCTGTATCTGACGGTGGTGAAGCGGGAGGTGGCGGGCGACGCATTTTTCCCGCCCTTCGAGGACAAGTTCAATCTGGTGGCCGAACTGCGGGACACGCCGGATTTTAAGATTCTGCATTACCGGCACAGGTCGTTGACGAAAGGGCTGGAGCCGGCGAAAACGGCCGAAGCCGGCCGACTGACGGCCCCATCGTGAATAGCTGACGTGAGGGTTTGGGCTTGAGATGGTCTGTGTTTAAGGCGGGCCGGCGTGGCCAGTCATTTATGTTTTCGATCAAGAATGCCGTCTATGTGGCGCTGATGCAGATCGGCGTCATCGTCACCGGGGTGCTGGCGGCGGGTTTATGGGTCCGGGAGCAAAAGGTGGCGAACCTGATTTTGTCAACGCCCGCCGAGTTTTTGACCGGCCACTCCGGCTTGTTCATGGCCATTCCCGTCGTTTGGATCACTTGTGCCGCGCTGGTTCACCGGCGGCCGGAATTGTCCGACGGCGTCAAAGATTTGATTGTGTTTTCAGGGGTGCTGATACTGGCTGGCCTCGGCGTTTTTTTCGTTTATGCCGATGTGACGCCGCTATTCAACATCACATGGACTCTGAGCGGAGACGCTGACCGCTAACCGGGGTGAATGGGGACATGAAAAACCCGGCGGCCCTCGCGGCCCGCCGGGTTTTGAATCGTATCTTGGTTAAACCAATCAGTCCTTGAGCGCCTCGTCGGCGGCGTCGAAGGCGTGCTGGAGGGCCACGAGGTCTTCGCCGGGCTTGAGGGCGTCGAGGATCTTCTGCTCCTCCTTGAGTTGCTCGTCGGAGTAGCTGGCGGCTTTGATGGACAGGCCGATCCGGCGCTCGCCGCGGTCAATCTTGATGACGCGGGCGGTGACATCCTGGCCGACCTTGAGGACGTTCTTGATCTTGTCCACATGGTCTTCGCTGACCTGCGAGATGTGTACCAGACCGTCAATCTCGTGCTGGAGGCCGACAAACGCGCCGAAGCTGGCGAGCTTGGTGACCTTGCCGTTGACGACATCGCCAACCTTGTACAGTTTGTCAATCTGCGACCACGGATCCTCGACGAGTTGTTTGACGCCGAGGGCGATGCGCTGGTTCGGGCGGTCCACTTCCAGCACGGTGGCCTGAACGTCGTCGCCCTTCTTCATGACTTCGCTCGGGTGATTGATCTTGCGGGTCCAGGACATGTCGGAGACGTGAATCATGCCGTCAATGCCCTCTTCCAATTCCACAAAGGCGCCGTAGCTGGTGAGGTTGCGGACCTTGCCGCTGACCTTGGTGCCGACGGTGTATTTGTCCACGGCCCGGTCCCACGGATTGGATTCGAGCTGGCGGACGCCGAGGGAGATTTTCTGCTCCTCGCGGTTGATGCCCAGGACTACGGCTTCGACTTCCTGATCCTGCTTGAGCACGTCGCTGGGTTTGGCGATGCGCTTGGTCCAGGAAAGTTCGGTGACGTGGATGAGGCCCTCGACGCCGGGTTCGAGTTGCACAAACGCGCCATACGGCACGAGGCTGACAACCTTGCCCTTGACCTTGGCGCCCACGGGGAACTTGCTTTCGATGTTGTCCCAGGGATTGGTCATCTTCTGCTTGAGGCCGAGGCTGACGCGTTCCTTCTCCTTGTTCACGTCAAGCACGACCACGTCAATTTCCTGGCCGACTTTGAGGACTTCCGAGGGATGGCCGATGCGGCCCCAGCTCATGTCCGTGATGTGGAGGAGGCCGTCAATGCCGTTGAGATCAATGAACGCGCCGAAATCGGTGATGTTCTTCACCGTGCCTTTGCGAATGTCGCCGGGAACCATTTCGCCGAGCAGTTTGCCACGGCGTTCGTTGCGTTCCTGTTCGATGAGTTCGCGGCGGGAAAGGACGATGTTCTGGCGCTCCTGGTTGATCTTGACGACCTTGAATTCGTAGGTGTTGCCGACGAACTGGGCGAGATTCTTGGGGGTGATGACGTCAATCTGGGAGGCGGGCAGAAAGGCTTCCACGCCGACATTGACGACCAGGCCGCCCTTGACGATGGCTTTGACCTTGCCGTTGATGCGGCCGCCCTCGTTGCAAATGGTGAGGATTTTGTCCCAGTTCTTCTTGAACTCGGCTTTTTCGTGCGAGAGTTCAACCGTACCCTCTTTGTTCTCGAGTTTCTCGATCAGCACGTCAATCTGGTCGCCGACTTTGACGTTTTTGATGTCTTCAAATTCGTTGCCGGGGATGACCCCTTCGCTTTTATAACCGATGTCCACCAGGACTTCCTTGGGGCGGACTTCAATGACGGTGCCTTTGACTATTTCGCCGGCGGCAAAGCGCGTGGCGCTGTGCTTCATGGCTTCTTCCATCGTGAGCATAATATTTCTGTACGGAACTGCGGGAGGCTTGATCGTCCCGGGGCGGGACGGCGAAGACTCCATTGCCTAACTGACCGAACGCTGCCGGGGCAACGGAGGGTTGAGGGTTAGGTTGTTTGTTAACTGCTATTTCTCAGCCTTAATGAACATCCGCACACGCGGCGTTCAGGCAGTATGGATTCTAGCGGAAAACCCGGTGAATGCAAGGGAAATCGCGCTCGAATTGACGGGCTGGCCCGCCGGGGGGTGGCAACGACTGCTAAAACCATTAACGATTTGTTCGGTCGTTAATTAATCAGGCTCAGAAGTGTTAATCACCGCTGATAAACGTTAAAATTTTGGAAAAGACCAACGACCGCACCCTGCGCCCTGGCGGTTAAACCCGTCGGAGGCCACCCGGTGTCCAGGTGATCGCACACCTTGACCAGACTTGCCCCGTTTTCGGGTCGTGAGTCCGGGGTGGCGGCGGCTTGACCAACCTTGGACCGCCAAAGCGGTGGAAGGTCACCGCGCTACGGGACGCTTTGCGCCATACTATGCCAAGACCCAAGTGAGTTTATCATAACGGGTTGCGTCGCCAGTTTCTTAAACGGCGACTTCGCGCCTCGGTGTTTACCGGGGTTCATCTGCGGCTGCAGATTTTTCGATGGCGTCGTGCCGCCTATGGCGCGGACAAATCGGCGCGGTCCAGCCGCACGGCGAAGGGGACGGCCGGGGTCTCGATGATATTCGTGCCACCACTCACTTCGGGCCGCTTCGGCGGGTCGTGCAACTCAAGGATCACGATTTCATTGCGACCGGGTTTGAGCCATTGGCGCGGCAAGAACAGCGAGCGCAGGCCGCCGCGATCCCAGTAGCGCCCGAGGTTGTGGCCGTTCACCCAGACGGCCCCCAGGCTCCAGTTCCGCAGGTCAAGAAAGGTGCCGCCCGGTTGGTCCACGGTAAAGGTGCCCTGATAAAATGCCGGGCCGGTGGGCGTGGCCGTGGAAGGCTTGAAGTCGATCCGGTCGCACGGCAGGGAATACATCCGCCAGTCGCTCAAAGCCACGCCGTCCAGGGCGGCTCCGCCGATCAGCCCCTTGCGCGCCAGGGGCTGGGTTTGGTCGCTGACCACCACGCTGATGCGACCGAGATTATACACAAGAACATCCAGCGTCGCGGGGCCGGCGGTGTCCGGCAGTTCAAGCTGGTTACTTTCCAGACCTTCGCCGACAAAGGCGGTGCCGACGGTTTTTCCATTGACCATGACGACGGTGTAATCCCGCGCCTGTTTGAGCACCAGCCGGCCTTTCAAACCATTGGGGAACGT
>Ga0302277_1001981_pt1 | contig 14807 bp, 13 predicted proteins | sample III_Bog_N3_1_FD_198759 | JGI IMG/M metagenome (GOLD analysis project Ga0302277, IMG submission 198759) | Peat permafrost microbial communities from Stordalen Mire near Abisko, Sweden - III_Bog_N3_1 | ecosystem: Environmental > Terrestrial > Soil > Wetlands > Peat | place: Sweden: Abisko... | reverse complement strand
ATCTCCGCTGATCGGCAAGCCCGCACCCGCATTCACGTTGCCGCAGTTGCACGATCCGGTTAAACAGTTTTCTGCGCAAGATATGAAGGGCAAAGTATGGCTGCTCAACGTATGGGCGTCCTGGTGTGTGTCGTGCAGGGAAGAGCACCCGGTGCTGGTAGAGCTGGCACGGCAAAATATCGTGCCGATCTACGGACTGGATTACAAGGATAAACGCGAGGATGGTCTGGATTGGCTTGAGCGCGGGGGTAATCCTTATGTATTGAGCGCATCGGACACGGAAGGTCGCGTCGGGATTGATTATGGCGTGTACGGCGTGCCGGAAACCTATGTCATAGACAAGCAGGGTGTCATCCAATACAAGGAAATCGGCCCGGTAACTCCACAGAGTCTGCAAAATAAAATCCTGCCGCTGGTCGCGCAGCTACAATCCAAATGAAACGACTATTTATTCTCCTCTTGTGCCTGATGCCGGTGTTCGCCCTCGCTGGCGAGGCCAAGGATATTGCCGCAGATCCTGTAGTGGAAAAACGCATGATTGCGCTGGCAGAGAATCTGCGCTGCCTGGTGTGCCAGAACGAGTCCTTGGCCAGCTCCCACGCGGAGCTTGCGGAAGACCTGCGTAAGGAAGTGCGCGAGATGATAAAGAAAGGCATGAGCGACAAGCAGATCAAGGATTATCTGGTGGCGCGCTATGGAGACTTCGTGCTGTTTGACCCTCCGATGAAACGCTACACCATACTGCTGTGGTTCGGCCCTCTCGGGTTATTTCTGTTGGGCGGAGCGGGGTTGCTTTACCAATTGCGCAAACGGCGCCGCAGCGTGCCGGAAATCGAACTAACCCCGGAAGCGGAACAGCGCGCCACCGCATTGCTCAACTACGATAAAGATAATCAAGCATGACTATGTTCTGGATACTATGTGTAGCACTTTTGGTAATCGCGGTATTGTTTGTGGTGCTGCCATTGTGGCGCAGCACGGTAAAGAGCAACCATGTATTACCCGATGCCGCCAACCTGGAAATCTTTCGAGATCAGGTCGCCGAGATGGATGCGGATCTGCAAAATGGCCTGCTCACGCCGGAGTTGTATGCGCAGGGCAAGCGCGAATTGCAGGCGCGTTTGCTGGAAGAGGTCAAAGCCACGGATAGTGCTACCGGGACATTGGTGAATCATCCCCACAAGGCAGCGGCGATAGTGTTGGCCGTGTTGCTGCCGCTCACGGCTGTCGGTTTATATTGGAAAATAGGCAACCAGAATGCTTTATTGCCGCAGACCGAACATGTCGCGGCGGCTGGTGTTGGCACAGTGCACACCGAAGCAGCACTCAAGGAACTGGAAGGCAAAGTGGCGCAGAATCCGCAGGACGCTGACAGCTTGGGGACGCTGGCGCGCACCTATGTCGAACAGGAACGTTATGTGGATGCCGCCAAGGCCTACAGTAAGCTGAGCCAACTGATTCCCAATGATGCACAGTTGTGGGCAGATTTCGCCGATACATTGGCGATGGCGAACGGTCAGAACCTGGCTGGGCATCCCACCATATTACTGAACAAGGCGCTGGAGATTGATCCGAATAATATCAAGGCGCTTGCCTTGGCTGGTTCGGCGGCGATGGGGCGCGGAGACTTTCCTGCGGCCATTCAATATTGGGAGCATTTGCTCAAGCTGATGCCGGGAAATAGCGCAGACTCGAAAATGATAGCGGACGGTATCCAGCAGGCTCGCACTGCGATGGCTCAAGCCAAGGGCGGCAACGCCATGCCCGGACAATCTATGGCCGGACAGCCGGCAGGCGCAGCACAGAATGCAGGCCAGGAACGCATCACCGGCACGGTGACGTTGAGCGATGCCATGAAGGCTCAAGCCAGTCCGAACGATACGCTGTTCGTGCTGGCGCGTGCGTCAGAAGGACCACCGATGCCGCTTGCCGTGATACGCAAGCAGGTGAAGGATTTGCCTTTACAGTTCACGCTGGATGACAGCATGGCGATGTCGCCGCAAATGAAGCTATCGAGTTTCGATAAAGTGGTATTGATCGCGCGTATCGCCAAGTCCGGTGACCCCATGCCGCACACCGGCGATTTGCAGGGCATGAGTGCAATCCTCAAACCTGGCAGCAGTGGTGTAAAACTCAGCATCGACAGCATGGTGAAATAGTCCGCCGTAGCACTATTTATAAACACGCAAGGCACGGCAAGCCGTTAACAAAAAGCGTTGGTGATTGGCGGGAGGCGGGTTGGTGCCAGTTTTATAAAGTAGACGTAGTCTGGGATAATTCTTTCATACTAGTTGCTAACCTAAATTCCGCTGGTACCAATCATGGCTAAGGAAGTCGGGCAGCACTTTGTGTTCTTGCAGAAACTGAGTCATCGCTGCCTTGGGCATTGGTTTGGCGATATGGTAACCTTGGAACTCGTGACAACCATGGTGGCTGAGAAAATCGAACTGCGCCTGATTCTCAACGCCTTCCGCAACGACTACCTTACCCAGGCTTTGGCCGAGTGCAATTACAGCGCGCGCGATCTTGGCGATGTCTCCGCCATGCTCGACACCCGCAACCAGAGAACGATCAATTTTTATGATGTCGAGTGGGAAGCGGAGCAAGTATCCAAGCGAGGAATAACCGGTACCAAAGTCATCCATGGCGAGGGTGACACCGAGATTCTTGAGTTCATGCAGAATGCGCACTGAGCGTTCGCTGTCGCCGAGGAACACGCTCTCGGTGATTTCAAGTTCAATGCAGGACGGAGGTAGATAGGAATCTTCGATCAATGCAGCAATGCAATTAACAATTTCGTCGTTAACGAATAGCTTGGGTGAGAGATTCACCGCAATTTGTAATGGACCTAATGCCTCGTCCCATTGGCTGGCGACTGCAAATGCCTTGCGCAAGATAGCCTCAGTGAGCGGCACGATCATCCCGGTATCTTCCGCGATCGGAATAAAGCGGTCCGGTGAGATTGTGCCCCACTCAGGGCTATGCCAGCGTGCCAATGCCTCCATTCCGACAACTCGTAAAGAAGCATTGACCTTGGGCTGGAAGAAGACGTCGAATTCGTCCTGCTCTAGCGCCACTCGCATCGCGTTTTCCAGATTGAGTCGCTCATCCGCCATCCGGTTCATTTCGCTCGTGTAGAACTGAAAGTTGTTGCGTCCCAAGCTCTTGGCAGCGTACATCGCTGCGTCTGCATGCTTGAGCAGGGTCTGCGCATCGCTACCATCCTGCGGAAATAACGCGGCACCGAGACTGGCGCCTATCTGGTATTCGCGTTCGGAAAGCATGACGGGCATGCCCACTTCGGTCAGCACGCGTTCCAACAGTGAGATTATGGAACTGGTGCGGTAGTGGTCGTTCAGCACCAGCACAAACTCGTCGCCGCCCTGGCGCACCACGATGTCACTTACGCGCAGACAGCTACGCAACCGTGCGGCGACTTCCACCAGCAGGGCGTCTCCCGCAGCGTGGCCCAAGCTGTCGTTGATTAACTTGAAGTTGTCCAGGTCTACAAATACGACAGTCAGAAAATAGCCCATGCGCCCGGCACGCGCGATGCCTTGTTCCAGAATATTGTGGAGCGGGTTGCGGTTGGGCAGGCCGGTGAGCATGTCGTAATTAGCCTGCTGTTCCAGTTGCTGTTGGTGCTGTTTGAGTTCGGTGATGTCGTGCACCGTACCCTCGTAGCAGACAAACTCGCCGTTAACATCACGAACTATGTGCGCATTTTCCGAAATCCATATCCTGCTGCTGTCGCGGCGATATACCTCGGACTCGAAGTTGACGACTTCACCATGCGCACGCATCATTTGGCGAAACTCTTCGCGACGTTTTGTTTCCACATAAAGCTGACGACCGATGTCTGCCAACGCTTGTGTGAGCTCTTCAGGTGTGGTGTATCCGTAGATCCTGGCTAATGTGGGATTGGCAGAGATATAGTGGCCGTCCATTGAGGTTTGGAAGATGCCGACGGCAGCGTTATCAACGAGATTGCGGTAATAATGCTCTGCATTTTGCAGCGCTTCGACCATTTGCTTGTTTGCGGTCTCATCCTCAATGAAACCCTCGATCACCAGTGCGCCGCTTTCGTCAGGCACGCCGATGCCGCGCTCATGTACCCATTTGACTTGACCGAGGTTGGTAACGATGCGGTAGTGGACAGAGAAACGCTGGCTTGAAGCGATAGCGCGCCCGATCTCCTGGCGTACCCGCAAACGGTCTTCCTGATGGGTGATCTCATCATAGGAAACGTTCAGATTCGCGATTATATCTCCCGGCATGTAACCTGTCAGTTCAAAACAGCCTTGGCTAACAAACAACATGGTCCAGTCACTGTCCTGTTTGCAGCGGTAGACCATGCCATGAAGATTGTTAACCAGCGTGTCCAATATCCGTGACGGATCAACCGGCATTTCTGAATTCAGATTGGTGCTGGGGCGTGTGCTAATGGACATGGGTCTCGAACAAGGGTATTGGAAAGAAAACGTGTTGAGCGAAATAATTGTGCCTTAACAATAAGTGAATTGAGGTGGCGAGCTGCGTGAGTATCGCAGTCACTGAAACGACCCTCTAAAGAGGGTATGGATAAGATTACACATTCCGAAATAGAACATGACCATCTAGGCTATCAATTCCTTATCGGACAGCCGGTGAAATATTTTTTCTGCCGACAGGATGATAAGAATTCGGCGATCAACACTCCCGGCGGGAGGTTTTACAAGACTTTCTACAAGCGAATTATCGTTTGACATCATGCTAGGTACCGGGTCGAGCTGGGATACGGGAATCTCGTTGATATCGCCAAGATTATCTACCAGAATACCAAAACGAACGTGCTCTTTTGGCGAGCGAAGTATCAGAATTTGGCTCTTTGCTCCTGCATTTCTACTCGTGCGTCGTTCTTCGCTAGGCTTGCGCGAATCAACTAACATGGACAAATCAAATATAGTCAGCGCTTGATCTTGATACATCAAACATCCTTGTATTGATTCGGAAGCGCCGGGAATAAGCGTCAGCCGGTCAGTTTCAATTGCCTCCACGATATGTGCAGTATGCATTCCATACCAGTTTTGTCCGATGTAAAAACTGGCGATATCGACCGTCTCTACCCCACTCGATTTGTGCAAGGCATAGGTATCAACCGTGATATCTCGATTGGAATGCAAACTTTCAACATCGATGAGGCGGTCTGAAAGTGGAGAAAATATCAAGGCAACGACATCGGTCTGATGGGAATCATCTGCAGACTTATACTCTCTATATCCAGCGCTCATACAAGATCCGACTGCGTAATAGCAACCATTGTAAATAATGATATTGCTGCAACTATCGCCGCGCTGCAGATTAAAAAATTCGACTCCGATAGACATTCGAGTACCGGGCATTAAACTTGTGTCCGTACTGGAAATGACTCGCCCGTCGCGCTCAGCGAAAACGGCAAATGCACCGGGCACAAGACTGCCATCCGCCTGCCTGGGTAAAGCATCGCGTAGCATGGCCTCAAATTGCGGGGTTGCGTCAAATACAATCGAAACGCCCCCTACAGGATCATTACCATTCGGCTCACGTACGGCAGCAGAAAAAACATACGTTGGCTGCCCGGCATACAAATCTGTCGCTGAAAAGCTTGAGACGGTATAACTCTGAGTGTTTTTCAACGCCAGTGTTGGACGAACCCAGTTTTCCGGAAGGACTTTGCCTAGCCAATCGTTGTATGCAGGACTGGAAACTGCCACCACCCGCCCTGTCCGGTCAAACAATATCAGATTGCTATAGACGGTGTAGAGGGAATTAATTGTTCGCAATATATCTGTTAAACGCTTCCTTTGGTCTTGGTCTGTAAGATCGACATGTTTCAGCTCGTCACTAAAACTCCGCGTTAATGCCCACCAACGGCAGTCATTAGCACGCTCATATAAATTACGATCCATAATGTCGATTGCAAGTGCTGCTTGTGTTCCGCAGTCGAAGAGAACCGATGAGAGTACTGTTTTGTAGAGGTTGGTCGTGGATTCACTAAAGACATTGCGTGTGCGCACACCCGTGCTGCCTATTTCCCGCAGTAGCACTTTAGCAAATGCAGCATTTTGACCCACATTATCGGATGCCAACCAAATATTGCCGTTCCATACGGCCCGATTCAATTCTTGTTGGATGCTGGCTGCTTTAACTGGAATATCACGCAACTCTTGACTAAACAAATTTGCCGTCTCTAAAACGCAGTTGAGCCAATCATCCGGGACTATGTCCAATTCATGTGCCCCCGACATTTCAAAGGCATGATTAAGCGGCGCCATGGCCTGACCAAGCCAGCCCGGACCGGTATAGCCTTGGTAACCCTGTGTTGGCCTGGTCGCAGCCAGATATTCGCGTCCGGCAAAGCGAAGAATTTGGCACTCATCATCACGCGCCGGCTCAATCCTGACTCCGATCGGGAATTGGTATGGATCGCTACTCGCGATAATTAAACCGGACGAATCAAGTAGTGTGATAACTGTCCAGTCGTCCTCAGCAATCAGGCCGTCAAAAATACGCTGGCACTCATCCTGAATGCGAAAGCAAAGACATAAGACACCAACTGGATGGCTGTTGTCTTTGGACATAACGCGGTAAGCGTAAATCAGCGGGCTATCCGCACCAGGCAACAAATCCGTGGGGCGGAACACTTCAACATAGCCTGCTTCAGTTTTTAGTGCTTCTTTTACAAGGCTATCTGTCGTATGAGTTACCGGATTATTTTCGTCCAACTGAACCAATACTTCCCCTGCTGGGGAGAGCAGAATAATGTTGTGATAGACCGAATATTTGTTCACATATTCTGTAAAGTGCGAGCGCATGACAGATTGCCATTGAGGATCATTTCTTGCATCTGGGTCATCTTCGACAGCTTCAGCAAATGAGCAGATTTCGCTGTCGGTCGCCAAGAATCCAATGTCCGCCGTCCGCTCAAACAAATTACGCGTCAACACGTCGATAGCGACCCGTGAGCAGGAACCGAGATTCAGGCTGGCTTTTTTGTAGTGCTCCTTTGCCAACTGATCAAGCAGTATGGAAGCCAGATTATTGAAGTCGGAACGCATGCTGCTAATGTCCGTCCCTGCGCCAAGCAACTGGCCGAGCAAAGTCAGATTGTCATAAACCGTTTGTATTTCGGTAAGGCTTTTCTGATCGGCATGTAGGCCGCTCATGAAGCGAGCCAATTTGCTTAGGTTGGTCTTTGCATTTGCTTTTTTGTGTTTTTTCATACTATGCAACCAATGATCAATGTGAGATTGAAGCAAGGCAAGAATGATGCCTAAATAAATTCATCTTATAGACTCAGTGCATTATGGAAAGTTCAGAAATAAATTGCGTCAATTTATGATTCGGAAATGTTAATCGCGCCCCAATTCGGGGCGAGATTATTTTCATGCTGGGCCGCGTGTGAAAAATTTGTAGTAATTCATACTTAATCTGGAAGTAGGGTCTTGCCATAGGGTAGGGGTACCCGGTTTTTTTATCGTTCGTGGTTCCATTCCAATATATTCCCCAATCTTGCGAGGATGCCGCCCATAACGCAAAGGTTTGGTCCAGCAATCTTTCACGGGTTTTTTATTCCACATATCATTGTCCGCAATTGAAACACCCCCTATAATCCAGCCGCTTTGCTTTTACATGGTCGGGTGTTGGACGTGTTTCATTCACTCGACTCGATTAACTACCCAAATTATCCACCCAATGCGTATTTTGCTCAGCAACGACGACGGTTATTTCTCACCTGGTTTGATCTGTCTTGCGGAAGCTATTTCCGCCATTGCGGATGTGGTGGTGGTGGCGCCGGAGCGCGACCGCAGCGGCGCGAGCAATTCTCTCACGCTGGATCGCCCGCTCAATCTGCGCCGCGCTGCCAGCGGTTTCTACTATGTGAATGGCACGCCGACCGACTGCGTACACTTGGCTGTTACGGGCATGCTGGATACCCAGCCCGACATGGTGATTTCCGGCATTAACTCCGGTGCCAACATGGGCGACGACACGATTTATTCCGGTACGGTAGCGGCTGCCACTGAAGGATTTTTGCTGGGCATCCCGTCCATCGCCGTATCGCTGGCGGGCAAAGAGCTGGCACATTACGCTACGGCGGCGCGCGTGGCGGCGGAGTTGGTGCGGCGCTTTGAAGCAAATACCCACACCCATCCCTGGTTGTTGAATGTCAACGTGCCGGACATTCCCTATGAACAATTGCAAGGCATGGAAGTCACCCGTTTGGGCAAGCGCCACAAGGCTGAACCGGTGGTGAAGGCGTTCAACCCGCACGGCGAGACCGTGTATTGGGTAGGTGCGGCGGGCAAGGCGCAGGATGCAGGTGCAGGCAGCGACTTTCATGCGATAGTTCATCAACGCGTGTCGGTCACGCCGTTGCAGATAGACCTGACGCAATATAGCCAGCTCGATGCGGTGCGCGGTTGGCTGACAGGTGGTGCTGCATGAACATGAAGCACAGCGGTATCGGCATGACCTCGCAGCGCACGCGCAACCGCCTGATCGAGCGGCTGCGTGCGGAAGACATACAGGATGAAGTGGTGTTGGCCGCGATGAACGCGGTGCCGCGTCATGTCTTTGTGGACGAGGCGCTGGCCAGCCGCGCTTATGACGATGTGTCGTTGCCACTGGGTTTCGGCCAGACCATCTCGCAGCCTTACATCGTGGCGCGCATGATAGAAATTCTGCGCAACGGCAAGCAACTCAACCGCGTGCTGGAAATTGGCACCGGCTGCGGTTATCAGGCGGCGGTGCTGGCAGAAGTGGCAAAAGAGGTGTATTCAGTGGAGCGCATACTGCCGCTGTTTGAGCGCGCGTCGGGCTACCTGAAGGAATTGCACGTGCGTAATGTAACGTTGCGCTATGCAGACGGCAACATTGGTTTACCGGAGGTTGCGCCATTCGATGGCATCATCATGGCCGCTGCCGCGACACACGTCCCAAGAGCGCTGCTGGAGCAACTTGCCGTGGGTGGTAGAATGGTGTTGCCTTTGGGTGCACAGGAGCAGTATCTGCACCTGTTTGAGCGCGATGAGCAGGGCTACCGCGAAACGCGCCTTGATGCGGTCAGGTTCGTGCCACTACTGATGGGAAAAGCATGACATCTAATGTGAAACTTGCGCAGCGATTCGTTTGCCCCTTCCCTTGCTTGCGGGGGAAGGTTGGGCAGGGGGACGGGCATGGCAAGTTTAATAATCAGCGGCGGCACATTTGCCATGCTCGTTAAACGCGTTTTGAATTGGCTGCGTGCAGTGTTTGTTGCTGCCGTGCTGACAGGCTGCGCATCGGATGGCGGTCATGCGCCAGTGTCGGAACACGGCGCGACGGAGAAAAAACCGGCTGTGTCGACTGCCGATACCGTAACGATTGTTGCACCTGCCAAGAAATCCGTGCAACCTGAAAAGGATTGGCGTCCGCAGACTTACGTGGTGCAGAAGGGGGATACGCTGTATAGCATCGCGTTCAACCATGGCCTCGGTTATCACGAAATTGCAGACATCAATAACATTCAAAATCCCGACGTAATTCAGGTGGGACAGGAAATCCGCCTGTTCCCGGCTGGCGCGGTGGCGGTTAAATCCGTAGCAGCGGAAAGCAAACCGCAGGAAACTCTAGTCAAGGATCAGCCCAAAGTTGCCATGCTGCCTTACTCCGAGCGGGCCATGGCCGATATACAGAAAATGCAGGAGACGCCGCATAAAACCGAACCGGTTGCGGTGGCTAAAGCGGAACCCAAGCCGGAAGCCTCGCCTGAATCTAAACCGGAAGCCGTAGCCGACAGTGCAGTGGCCGATGACGCACTGGAGTGGGGCATGCCGACTACTGGCAAAGTAATCGGCGAGTTTTCCGAAAGTGCTAACCGTAAGGGCGTTGATATTTCAGGCAAGCTCGGTCAGGCCGTGGTGGCGAGTGCCGCAGGCAAGGTGGTGTACAGCGGCAGCGGCTTGCGCGGCTATGGCAAATTGGTCATCATCAAACATAATAATACCTACCTTAGCGCTTACGCGCATAACGACCAAGTGCTAGTGAAAGAGGGGCAGGCCGTGACCAAGGGACAGAAGATCGCCGAGATGGGCAGCACCGACTCCGATCAGGTCAAGCTGCACTTCGAAATTCGCAAATTCGGCAAACCGGTTGACCCAGCCAAGTACTTGCCGCTGGTGAAGTCTTGACGCTTCAGCTTGGTAGGGTGGGCACGCCATTGTGCCCGTAAAGGGTACGCCGGGGGTACCCCGCTGCTCCGCAGCGACCCTTCCGCAGTGTCCGCGCGGATTTAAAACAGCGTGGGCAGAATCGCTGCCCACCCTACTGGACTCGCAACACTCATCAAATAACTAACTTGACTCGCATAGGCCATTGGCCTACTCTGTGCGCATGGAATTCGAATGGGATCAAGATAAAAGTGATACCTGCTTTACAGAGCGCGGATTTGACTTCGCTTATGTGCTGCAAGCGTTCATGGATGCGGGAAGATTGATCCACAAGGACTCACGCTGGGATTACGGAGAAGATCGTTATCAATTGCTTGGTGCCATCGACGGGCGAGTATTTTTTGTTGTGTACACAATTCGTGGAACGGTGCTCCGGATAATCTCAGCGCGTAAGGCCAACCAACGAGAGGTGAATGATTATGAAAACAGTGAGCGTGAAAATTGACCCTGTAACTCTTGCCGGGTTGCCACGGGGTCGCGTGAACAAGAAGCGTGTGGATGCCACAAGTGAGAAGGACATCGATTTGCAAATGGCCAAAGACAACGAGGAGGCCATGCAGGATGCTGCAAAATTTGCACGCCGGGTGCGCCGCCGCTTAGGATTGAGTCAACTTGAATTCTCGCATCGCATTGATGTTTCGCTCGAAACAATACGCAACTGGGAACAAGGTAAACGTCGCCCGACAGGAGCGGCCAAGGCACTTTTGAAAGTACTCGACAAGGCTCCCGAGGCCGCATTGTCCGCTTTAGCATAGGGTTCGGGGGAGTGTGCGAATGACGGCCTACTGGAAGTGAGATCGGCAACATGTAGTACCGCTGGGTGCCAGTTTGCGTCATTGACCAGTGATCGCTTCACGGCAGGCAATTTGATAACTTGGTATTCGGCATCGTGCCAATTGCAGTACTTCGGTATTGCAGTACACCGGTATTGCAGCTGTTGACATCGAGTTAAATTTTCTTTAAAGTTCAATTCGGTGGGAAGTTGCGCCCACCAAATGTCAAAGCCGCTCAGAGAGCGGCTTTTTTATTGCCCGCCACGTGCGGGCTTTATTTTTTGGAGGGTAACAACTCTGAGGTATCAATATCCATCAAACTTATCTGGATCTCACGTGGACTATTTAGACTCAATTCTCAAGCATTTAACCGAAGTGGTGCATCTTGCTACGGCGGTTTTAAGCTTTAAGATACTTCTCAATAATCTCCATAAGCGCAAGTAACCGCGACACCCAAACACGTTAGCCAAGCTAGCGACTGGGGTGCCGGTGAAAGGTATTTTCCAGTCGATACACTCGCTCGCCCAAAATTTGTGAAGAACTGGGCATGTCGTGTCTTATTGGGAGAATTGCCTATAATGAACCGATAACTCCTGTTGGCAGCTTTGCGGCAAGCAGTTTCGCAATGACGAACGCACAATCACTTCTTTGAAGGAGAAATATTATGCAATACACGCAAGATCAGTTGGCCGAACTTTGGAATCACGGCAACAGTCACGTTGATGATCCGATTGACCAGCACGGGAGTTTAGTTGTGCACATTTTGAAGAATGAACAAAAAATACAGAGCATGATGGTGACTGGTGGTTATGAACTAAAGAAGTACGGCGACCATGACAGCGCCCGGACTGAGACAGCACAGACGACCATCATTTACAGCCGGGCATACACTCAAGAAGATGCTTGGGCTGATTGGTACGTTGAAGAAGAAATCGCTTAACCCGTGCTCAAGCGGGACGTGAATACGCGCGCCGAAACAATTGCGGTTGCAAGCCAGCCTAATTGGCAGTACCTTGAGGAAGTTAAACGCGAATTACTAAGTGGGTTGACGGGAAATTTCAACATATGCAAGGCTAGGTGAACATGAATAATTCAAAACTGCGTTGTCTGTTCACCTGCATCATTGCGACAATCTATCTTGTCTCAATCCCACTTCAATCTCAAGCCGTAACACCGAAAGGTTACGTCTCTCAGGGCGGCCTAACCTGGATGCCGATAAGTTTCGACATGCCTTGGTCAGATGCTAATGCCTATTGCACTAACACCGCGATCAACGGACAGACCGGCTGGCGCTTGCCGACGAAAGACGAACTGAGTGCCTTGTATAACTCAGGTGCGATGAAAGATCAGGGTGGGACGTTGTACTACACTTGGTCGTCGACGCCCAATGGCAGAGGCCTCCACTACGATGTCGGCCTGAACGACGGCTACGTTGGCCCGGGTCTCGGCACGACCTACTACTACGTGACGTGTGTCCGTGGAATACCGGAATCAGTCCAAACAAAACAAAATCAACCAGTCATAGCACCGAAAGCGAATTTTATCTCTCAAGGCGGCCTGACATGGATGCCAATAAATGATTCAATGAAGAATTGGACAGATGCCAATGCCTATTGCACTAACACTGCTATCAACGGCAAAACCGGCTGGCGCTTGCCGACGAAAGGTGAGCTGACAACCTTGTATGATTCAGGTGAGGTGAGAGATCAGGGGTGGTCATTAAACCTCACTTGGTCATCAACGCCCGCCAGTTCCGGCCACTACGCCGTCACCCTGCTCAACGGCCTCGTTCTGGCGGGTTACGACATGTACCCCGGCAACGTGACGTGTGTGCACTAGAGCCTTGACCTTTGAAGTTTGCTTTTGAGGTTAACCGAATGTCGCTTATCGGGCAACGAATTTGCATAGGCCAACGGCAGAAACGGGTCGATAGTGCTACTTGGTGGGCGACTGCTTTGTAGAGCATATTTGGATTGGGGGCTCGCAATAGCTTTGCTAAATGAGAAACACAAAGCAAAAGGATACCTTATGAGCAACATCAGGCAACTGCTTGAATCGGTGTTAATCCGTGGCTAATGATTTTGATCTCAACGTAACTGACCATAGCCGCGACAGCGCCGGGTTGCGCTATGTCTATCCGGTGGTGTCGCGCCGCGCGGGCGGGGTTTCGGTCGGCATCAACCTCAACACCAACAACGCCTGCAACTGGCGCTGCATCTATTGCCAGGTGCCCAACCTCACGCGCGGCACCGCACCTCCAGTTGATCTCGCGGTGTTGGAACAGGAGTTGCGCGGCTTCCTGTATGAACTGCTGCACGGTGACTTCATGCAACGGCGCGTGCCGGAAGACGCGCGCCGCATCAACGATATCGCCCTCTCAGGCAATGGAGAGCCGACCAGCGCAGAAGAATTCGCGCAAGTTATCGAAGTCGTTGCCAAACTAAAGCAAGAGTTGGCACTGCTCCCCGATATCAAGCTGGTTTTAATTACCAATGGCAGCCTGATCTATCGGGAAAACGTGCAGCAAGGTCTGCGCCGGATGGATCAACTCAACGGCGAAGTCTGGTTCAAACTTGACCGCGCCAGCGCAGCGGGAATGCAGCGCGTCAACGACACGCATATCGGCATTGGCAAGGTGCGTGAAAATCTCGCCACTGCCATCGCACTTTGTCCGACATGGCTGCAAACCTGCTGGTTCGCATTGGATGGGGTGATGCCTGATGAGCAGGATGAAAACGACTATCTGGAATTCTTAACCAGCCTCCTGCATGACGACATCAGGCCGCAGGGCGTGTTGCTCTATAGTCTTGCGCGTCCCTCGCTGCAACTGGAAGCACCGCGCCTGAGTGCACTGACGACGCAGCAGATGGAAGCGTTTGCGGTGCGAATCCGGGCGTTGGGGGTGACGGTAAAAGTCAGTTCGTGAATCCTAAAATGTAGTAGTTGCGATTTGATCTGACAGACGGCGTCTGAACTTAACTTTCAAATTTGACCGGGAGATAGTCGCGAGTGTCTGCTTTGCGGCGGTGGCGAAGTTCAGGCGCCCAATACACAAGCTATTTTCGCTATTAAGGTGGCGCGATGGAAAGGTTTCACTACGAAATCAACCAAACCAGCTTTCAGACTGTCAGCTACAACTGTCTCTTCGCTCTTGCCAGTAATCATAATTACACGCGTCTTGGAGAATTGCGGGATAGCTTTCAGCCACCTAGTGGTCTCCATGTCATTATTGTGACTTTAGTCGGCCATATATTTTCCACATATTATTCCCATTGGAAAAGTAAGGCTTTTTCTGCTAGATTGCGTGCCCATGAATTTATGGAACGAGGGGCTGGCGGAACACTCCAAGGAAATTTGAACCTCCACTGAGCGGGCTATAGTAAATGGCGGAAATGTGCCATTAGCAGAAGATGGAAATACCTAATCTTAATGTTAAGAGTTCTTTAAGTAGTGAAAGAGGTAAGTTGAGCGAAAACCCAAACAAGTTAGATCATCTGCAAAAGCCTGACGAAACTGAACTCGCACACGCTCCGCCGACGAATGCACAGGCGCCAACTGCAGAGGAACTTCTTTATGAGCTTCAGGCGCACCAGATCGAACTGGAAATGCAGAATGATGAGTTGCGGCAAGCCCAAATTGCTCTGGAAGAATCCCGCGACCGTTACGTTAACTTATACGACTTCGCTCCCACAGGTTATATCACCCTTAATCACGAGGGAATGATCCACGAAACCAATCTAACCGGCGTCACTCTACTTGGGATGGAACGCAGCAAACTTGTAAATCACCGCTTTGCTCCTTTCGT
>Ga0302277_1001980_pt1 | contig 14816 bp, 13 predicted proteins | sample III_Bog_N3_1_FD_198759 | JGI IMG/M metagenome (GOLD analysis project Ga0302277, IMG submission 198759) | Peat permafrost microbial communities from Stordalen Mire near Abisko, Sweden - III_Bog_N3_1 | ecosystem: Environmental > Terrestrial > Soil > Wetlands > Peat | place: Sweden: Abisko... | reverse complement strand
CAATAACTGCATTAAGTTTATCTTCGTATTGTTCTTCGCGAGTTTTGTAAATAGAACCAATTAATTCTTGAAAATCATTAATGCCGATTTCGCATCCACTTCTAAGTAGATGCAAGATAAGTTCTCCGTCAAGTCTAATTCTCCAGTCTTTAGCGAGAGCATGAACTGTTTTAGACATGTTTAAAAAATTAGGGCGGAATGGATTGCCGAATTCATCCAAGGCAACATCTTGGAGCATCAAAAGCGATCTTATGAAATGCTTAACAGCTCCCCAATGAAAACCATTATGTTCATTCTCGTTAGCTAGCTGAACTTTACCTACTGAGTTATGGATCAAATGGGTTAAAGTTGGCTTGCTATCAGAGTTGACCAATTCATCCATAGCATCAAATAATTCATCTCTGAAATTTGGGAATGGTCCCATACCATCTTGCTTTAATTTTTCGCTAAATAAATCTCCTTTTTTTATTTTTTCTGTATTTGGTATGACCGCTATTGCTGGAGTGGCGATACTTTGGTTTAGCCAGATACTTGGATTTAATCCGGGATTAATGGTCGTTATAAGCCCTTTATGCTCAGCAATACTGACCAGCTTAGAAATAAATCCTGATATATGATCTGTATTAGGTTTATCTAGCCTAGGTTCAATCTTCGCAAGCAATGGACGGATAGCAGTTTTTCGTATTGAAGTGGATTCATTAAAGGCCCTTCTCTCGCGAAGCGCCTTGATTAGCACCTCCATAGTCTCATTTTCTGAGATATTATTAAGAGGCCATGATGCATCTTGATATTTATTGCTGCTAATTTTTCCTTGGCTTGTATTGCCCACTCTCCATGCACTAGACCATGGTAAAAAACTCACGCGATGCATTATGGCAGGATCAATTTTGGTAGCTAAATTTAAAACATATCCATTGAAGGAAAGTACGGTAATACTTTCGTTATTATTTGCCAGTAAATGAGTAATTCTTTCAGCAACTTGCTTGCCGAGGTCTCCGCCTTCTGCTATTTCTGTAAATTGAAGCGAAGAGACGGAAGAAAGATTTATTTTTTGTCTTGGGTATATTACTGCCTCGATAATGTTGCCACTAATTTGAAGATTTGGAATTCGTTCTAGTACCGATAATTCTGTTCCTGGATTGGCTTTTGTAAGATCGGCAACTACATGCATATTTTTCCCCTCTTAATATAACTATATGCTTTTCGGAATTACAAATAATAAAGGCGGGATACAAATGCATCCCGCCTTTTCCATTCTTTGCTTTTTTATGAGGGGTATGACCTCCTCATGTCCATTTCAAAATCTGACAGGGCAAACATCGCCCTGCGTTTTCTAGTGTGCGCTAAGTAGCATCTTCAGTAAAATCACGACTAACGTGATTTGACCTGTGCTGACTTCAAAAATTAGTTCGCATGAACTAATTTTTAGCGCGAGCTTAATATTGCTCATTTTTCCACTCCTTAATTTTTGGAGTTGATCGAAAAAATGCTAACAATAATAGCTAAACGCAATCAAAAAAATGCAAATGCTAACTGCTAAAACTAAGGCGAAATACTAATTACGAAGGTGCGAAACGCAGATGACTAACGGCTAAATTTAATGGCTAAGTGGCTAAAAAACAGAGGCCATTCATTTTTAATGGCTCACCGCATCGAAAACGGTAACACAGGCATTGTCAGATGTCAATGACAAATTGATTCATTAATTAAGTTAGGAAAACTTCGATATGGATAGATTATCATTTTTCATAATATCAAGATATAAGAAAAATTTCAAACTGAGACACTACCGTCAATTCGCTGCGGCCTTTTGCTTTTGAGCAGACTATCTGTGAGTGTTATAATTATCGTAGAATTTTGGGGAAATCGAGTACAAATCATTAAAAATCGCTCTGTTTTGCACTATTTTACCTTGCCTCACACACTCGCCTGACTTCCAAGCATTTAGACGATAAACAGTTTTAATGCCGTATCTGTGTGTATAACAACTGCTTTATTATCAAGGAACAACCATGAGTTTGAAATGCGGTATCGTCGGCCTGCCTAACGTCGGAAAATCCACCCTGTTCAACGCATTGACCAAGGCTGGCATCGCAGCAGAGAATTATCCCTTTTGTACCATCGAGCCTAACGTCGGCATCGTCGAGGTGCCCGATCCGCGCATGGCCGAGTTGGCAAAGATCGTCAAGCCGCAACGCATGCAGCCAGCCATCGTCGAGTTTGTGGACATCGCGGGACTGGTGGCGGGCGCATCCAAGGGGGAAGGTCTGGGCAACCAGTTTCTCGCCAATATCCGCGAGACCGATGCCATCGTCAACGTGGTGCGCTGCTTCGATGACCCCAATGTGGTGCATGTGGCGGGCAAGGTTGATCCATTAGCCGACATCGAAACTATTGTCACTGAACTGGCGCTGGCCGACCTTGCCACCGTGGAGAAAGCCATACAGCGCGACGGGAAGAAGGCCAAGTCCGGCGACAAGGATGCTCTGAAACTGGTCGCCGTGCTGGAAAAACTCACCCCGCATCTGAATCAGGGCCAGCTCGCGCGGACACTCAAACTCAGCGACGAAGAAAAGGAAATCATCAAGCCGCTGTGCCTGCTCACCATCAAGCCCGCGATGTATGTCGGCAATGTGCTGGAAGACGGCTTCGACAACAACCCTTTTCTGGATCGGCTACGCGAATATGCCGCGAAAGAGAACGCACCGGTAGTAGCGCTGTGCGCCAAGATCGAAGCAGAACTGGCCGATCTTGATGACGCAGACAAGATAGAGTTTTTGGCTGATCTGGGTCTCGCAGAGCCAGGGCTGAATCGCTTGATTCGTGTGGGTTACGAGTTGCTCGGCTTGCAAACATATTTCACTGCCGGAGTGAAGGAAGTACGCGCCTGGACCATCCACAAGGGCGACACCGCGCCCAAAGCGGCTGGCGTCATCCATACCGATTTCGAAAAGGGCTTCATCCGTGCGCAGACTATTTCTTATGCTGACTTCATCGCCTGCGGCGGCGAAGCAGGCGCCAAAGAAAAAGGTAAAATGCGTGTGGAAGGTAAAGAGTACGTGGTGCATGATGGCGACGTAATGAATTTCCTGTTCAACGTCTAAAGTGCACTCCTAATCACAAATCATATGCGGTGCCGAGAAATTTTTCCCTCTTCTTGCATTTGGGCGAACTCTGAATTTTTGGAGGCATAAAGTTATGCTGTCCCCCTGATATGACTATAGACACTCTGCTGGCAATTGTGTCTAATGTCACCATTCTTGAAGTGGGAGCAATGTATGGCGGACAGCAACGCACTAAATAACGTGGATCGCCGCGATTTTTTGGGGAAAGCGACGGCAGCAGTCGGCGTGGCGGGAGCGGCAGCAGCGTGCTGGCCTTTTATCAGCAGCATGAACCCTTCTGTGGACACGCTAGAGAAGGCAAGCACGGAAGTTGACCTGTCTGGCATCGCGCTTGGTCAAACGCAGACCGTAGCATGGGGCGGCAAGCCGGTTTTCGTGGTGCATCGAACTCCCGCGCAGATCGCCTCCGTGAAAAATTCTCAAGGCGGGACCGATCCTCAAGCGGATGCTGACCGTACAAAACAACCGGAATGGTTGGTGGTGGTTGGAGTGTGTACACACATGGGCTGCATCCCTACGCGTAACGAAGATGGCTGGTTGTGCCCCTGCCACGGCAGTGTGTATGACAACAGCGGACGCATCCTGCACGGGCCCGCCCCCAAAAACTTGCTGGTACCCCCATACAAGTTTGTTACCAACGAGAAAATTGTCATAGGCGAGGCATAACATCATGGTGAACCGCGTTCTTGGCTGGATCGACCAGCGCTTCCCTCTGACACCTTTCATCAAGCACGAACTGACTGATTACCCGACGCCGCGTAACCTGAGCTACTGGTGGAATTTCGGATTCTTGGCGGGCTTTGTGCTGGTGCTGCAACTCGCCACCGGCATTTTCCTTGCCATGTACTACAAACCGGACGTGAACCTCGCATTCGATTCGGTGCAGCACATCATGCGTGACGTGAACTATGGCTGGCTGTTGCGCTACATCCATTCCACCGGCGCTTCCGCTTTCTTCGTGGTGATTTATATTCACATGTCGCGCACGCTGTATTACGCCTCCTATCACAAGCCGCGCGAATTAATGTGGTGGACGGGGCAAGGACTGATGTTGATGATCATGGCGACAGCGTTCATGGGTTACCTGCTGCCTTGGGGGCAGATGTCGTACTGGGGCGCGCAGGTCATCACCAACCTGTTCGGAGTCACCCCGTTCGTCGGTGACAAGGTCGTACTATGGCTGCGCGGCGACTTTTCGGTGGGAGATGCCACACTGACGCGCTTCTTCGCCCTGCATTATCTGTTCCCGTTCCTTATCTTCGCCGTAGTCGGCATCCATCTGGTCGCGCTGCACACGGTAAAGAGCAGCAACCCGTCCGGCATCAGTCTCGCCGCTAAGGACAACATTCCCTTCCACCCCTACTTCACCATCAAAGATTTATTCGGGCTCGGCGTCTATCTCATCATATTTTGCACGTTCGTATTCTTCATCCCCGGCACCTTCATCGAAGCGGCTAACAACATCCCCGCAAACCCGCTGGTAACGCCCGCCCATATCGAACCGGAGTGGTATTTCCTGCCGTTTTACGCCATCCTGCGGTCGATCCCTGACATGCTGGGTGGCGTGGTAGCCATGGCCCTTTCCGTTTTGATATTCGCCGTCCTGCCCTTCGCTGATCGCACGAACATTCCAGGTGGTGCGCGTTACCGTCCAATTTATCGCGCCGTGTTTTTCGTGTTCATAGCGGATGTATTTTTGCTCGGTTATGTCGGCTCACAAGCGCCGACCGGCTACCTTGTACCGATTGGACAAGTGGCAACTTTCCTTTATTTCGCCACGTTCTTTCTGCTGCCCTTTATCTCCAAGTGGGAAGAGCGCTGGATGCGTGCACGCGGCTTGCCGACCGACTTAATAGCGTTGTTCCAGCAACGTCCTCCGCGCGAGAAGTGGCTGCACCAAGGAGATGCACCATGAAGCGCTGGTTCGTATTCGCATTGTGCTGGCTGGCGTGCAATGCATGGGGCGAAACAGAAATCGCACTAAACAAAGTCGAGGTAGGCACCGATCTTCCAACCTTGGAACGCGGGGCAGAAACAGTGATGACGGTTTGCACGGGTTGCCACAGCTTGAAATACATCCACTTTCGCGAGCTGGTAAAATTAGGCATAGCCAAAGACAAGGTAGACACTTGGCGTGGCGCCAATCCGATGGGAACGGCAATCGCCAGCCAGATGCCCGCAGACGCGGCGGCGGCATCGTTTGGCAAGGCACCGCCGGATCTCAGCCTGATGGCCAAGGCGCGCGAGGGTGAAGCAAATTACATTTATTCCTACCTGCTGGGCTACTACATCACTCCGGAAGGAGCGACCGGCAATCATTATTTCCCGACCACGAAAATGCCTGACGTATTGTCTGTCGCTGGCGTGACCGACCCCGCACAAATAGCTGAACTTAATAAAAAGGCCCGCGAAGTGGCTTCTTTTTTGGCATGGGCTGCAGACCCCCGCGCGCAGGAACGCAAATCTCTGGGCTATTACGTCATCGGCTACCTGATTATTTTTACCACCATGCTGTACTTTCTCAAGGGCATCATTTGGGCGAGGCTGGATAAGGTTTAGCCTTCCAACGCCGCTTACTTAAGAAGAATTCCGTTCGGCATAAGCCCTTCGCTCAACCCTTGTCGAAGCGCTCAGCGCGAACGGATGCTGGCAAACTACATCGTATCGAATCTAATGAACAATCTGGGTTCAAAAACTATCCTTTCTACCTGAGCTTTACTAGAATCAACCCAACATTCGTTTCATCAGCAACACAAAGGAGTACAACATCATGTCCACCAAAACAGTCATCCAGACCCCGGACGCGCCCGCCGCCATCGGCACTTATTCGCAAGCCATCCGTGTGGATGACACGGTATATCTCTCCGGCCAAATAGGGCTGGATCCAAGCACCATGCAACTGGTGGAAGGCATAGAGAAGCAGATACACCGCGTATTCCAAAACCTGCGCGCGGTAGCCGATGCCGCCGGGAGCAGTTTGGACGATGTGGTGAAATTAAATGTCTATCTCACCGACTTGGGCAACTTCACCATGGTCAACGAAATCATGGCTACCTATTTACGCGAGCCGTATCCGGCCCGTGCGGCGGTAGGTGTTGCGTCGCTGCCGCGCGGCGCCTTGGTGGAAATGGATGGTATGCTTTGCCTGCATCAGGACTAACATCTGGACTATTGAACACGTGCCCGCCATCCCCGACTTGAGCCTCGGCAACATCCCCAAAACTACGCTGGCCAAGTTTGAGAAACTCGGTATCCATAGCCGTTTCGACTTGGTACTGCATCTGCCATTGCGCTATGAAGATGAAACGCAATTGCAGCGCATCGCCGAGTTAACACCCGGAGTAACCGCACAAGTGGAAGGAGAAATCATCCACAGCGAAGTGGCTTATCGACCGCGCCGATCTCTGGTGTGCCAGTTGCAGGACGACAGCGGCATACTGCATTTGCGCTTCCTGAATTTTTATCCCAGCCAGCAAAAGCAGCTCGCCGTGGGCAAAAAAATCCGCGCGCTGGGCGAAGCGCGCATGGGTTACTTCGGCATGGAGATGGTTCATCCAAAGTGCCGCGCGGCAGGAGAAGATACACCGCTCAAGCAGGCGCTCACGCCGGTGTATCCGACCACTGCCGGGTTGCCGCAGGCCACGCTGACCAAACAGATTCAATCTGCGCTCAACGAACTGGAATTGTCCGACACGCTGCCGCCAGCGTTGCTGGATCGACTCAAGTTGCCGGGCTTCGCCGCCAGCGTCAAACTGCTTCATAATCCGCCGCCCAACATAGACGAAGGTATCCTGGCCGAACGTGCACATCCCGCTTGGCTACGCATCAAGTTTGACGAATTGCTGGCACAGCAGCTTTCCATGCGCGTGCATTACCGCAAGCGGCGCAGCCGCAATGCACCGTGCCTGCCCGCGCGCCAGACCTACCCGCAGCAATTGATGCAAGCGCTGCCATTTACGCTCACGCATGCCCAGCAAAAAGTGTTGCGTGAAATTAGCCTCGACCTAGCACAGTCGCACCCGATGCATCGCCTGTTGCAAGGCGATGTCGGTAGCGGCAAAACTATCGTCGCCGCGCTGGCTGCGTTGCAAGCCATCGAAAACGGTTATCAGGCCGCGCTGATGTCTCCCACCGAAATCCTCGCCGAGCAGCATTACCTCAAGCTGCGCGACTGGCTGGCGCCGCTGGGCATTGAGCCTGCCTGGCTGTCCGGCAGCATGAAGAAAAAGGATAAGCAGGCTGCCTGCGAACGCATCGCACAAGGCGAAACACAATTCGCCATCGGCACCCACGCGCTGTTTCAGCAGCAGGTTGAGTTTCAAAAACTGGGGCTGGTCATCGTGGACGAACAGCACAAATTTGGCGTGCAGCAACGCCTCGCATTGCGTGCCAAAGGTACGCAATCCGCTACCCGGCAAGCCGAGTGCGGAATTGACAGCGGCAAGAGCGACGAACCGCACCAGTTAATGATGAGCGCCACGCCCATCCCACGCACGCTGGCGATGAGTTATTACGCCGACCTCGACGTATCGGTGATAGACGAACTGCCGCCGGGGCGCACGCCTGTAATCACCAAACTGATCAGTGATGCACGGCGCGAGGAAGTGTTCGAGCGCGTAAGACATGCTTGCATGGAAGGCCGGCAAGCCTACTGGGTATGCCCACTGATAGACGAATCGGAACTAATGGAAGTTGAATTGCAGACCGCCATCGAGACACATGAGACACTGCGCGCCGCTTTTCCTGAACTTAACGTCGGCTTGGTGCATGGCAAACTACCGTCTGCGGAGAAGGCGGCGATGATGGCAGCATTCAAGTCGGGTGAAGTGCAACTGCTGGTCGCCACCACGGTAATCGAAGTTGGAGTAGACGTAGCCAACGCCAGCATGATGGTGATCGAACACGCCGAGCGCATGGGGTTGGCGCAACTGCATCAGTTGCGCGGACGCGTCGGGCGCGGCGCGGCGCAGAGTTTATGTATTCTGCTGTACCAGAAACCGCTGTCTGAACTGGCGCGGGCACGGCTGAAAGTCATTTACGAAAGCACCGATGGTTTTGAAATTGCGCAGCAGGACTTGCATCTGCGCGGCCCCGGCGAATTGCTGGGTGCGCGCCAGAGCGGCGTACCCATGCTCCGCTTCGCCGACGTGAGCACCGATACGGCATTGCTTAGTAGCGCACAAGCCGTCGCCGACGAAATGCTGCGTGACTTTCCGCAAGCCGCGCAGGCACATTTGCAACGCTGGATGGCGAACAGGGATGATTACCTGCATGTCTAAAACCCCTCCCAGCCTCCCCTTGTCAGGGGAGGAACTACTCCGTCCCCCCCCTGACAAGGGGCAGCTAGAGGGGGTTTTGCCTTATGAATAAACACGATTGGCGTACCTTCCAACCCAACATCGAAGCCGGTTACGCGCCTTGGCTGAATGACCATGGCTCACTCACCTTGCGTATCCAGCAACGCTGTGTCAAATTCAATGTACACAATGTATGCGACTGCCTGATGACTGCCGCGCATGACGAAACTGCGCTGCTCGGTCTGCAACCTCGACAAAAAATTTATACGCGCGAGGTATTCCTGCTCGCCGATAATCAGCCCGTGGTGTTTGCGCACAGCGTGGTGGCGCCGCACCATCTGCGCGGCGCATGGCAATCATTGCAACACTTGGGTAACCGCCCGCTGGCCGCTCTGCTGTTCGCACATCCGCTGGTGCAACGTTTACCCCTGCATTACCGGGCGCTTAAATCAAACCACCCGTTATACCACCGCGCAATCGTTACACTCGATACACCGCCACCTAAATTATGGGCACGGCGCTCGCTGTTCACTTTGCACCAGGCATCATTGCTGGTGACTGAAGTATTTTTGCCTGAAATTCTGCTACTGACTAACCCTGCTCTTGTTAATAGTGAACATCCATGAGCCATGACTTAGAATAAAAAAGGATATGGCCTCCAAAAATATTTAAATATTTTCACCACTGGAAGTGTATAGTTTTTGCTGCTAGATTACGGGCTAATGTAAACCCGGCTGCAAACTATCCTTTCTCGGATTGACCCTGCCCATGCCACAAAATTGGTTTAAGAAAACGATCGCTCGCAAGCTGCTGCTTGCATTTTTTTCCGTATTTCTGTTTACCTATGTAGTTACTTCAGTGGTAGTGCAAAGTGCTATCCAGACCGCGCTAACCGATTCGGAAATAGCTGCACTATCGCAATTGGCTCATCTCAAGCTCAACAGCTTTGATGCAAGGTTCGAACAGCTTTCTATTGACTTGCGTGCCTGGGCAAAACTGGATGTGATGAATGACATTGTCTCCGATGATGTGGACAAACGCGTGGAACGCACGCTGGGAAACTTGAAAAAAGATTATGCGATTAAAGGACAGCTTTATGCATTTAATACCGATGGCCACTTGGTGGCATCCAGTGAGCCACAACAACATAAAACGGCCATGCTGCCGGATGCATGGAAACCGCATGGCGGAATAAGCTTTGTCAATAAGCATACCAGCCCATTGGATGGCGACGATATCGTGGCCTTGGTTGTTCCCGTAACAGCAAATTTTTTGGCAAACTATCCGCTGGGCACCCTCGTAATGACCTATCACTGGGATGAGATAAACGCTGCACTACCTGAGCAGGCTCTCCTCTTATATCACCAGAATGCACCTGCGCCGCTGGAATCTGCGAAAAATATTCAGGCGGCTAATAAATCCTTGCCTTATGAGGCAACTCATCAAGAATCGATTATCCTGCTGGGATCTACGCTGGGTACTACAGTGCCCAATGATGCGCTGGCTAATTTGACACATCTAAATGGATGGACACAAGTTGGCAATAACCCATATCTAGCCTACAGCGTACAGGAAGATACCGGCCTGCTTTCCGGATGGGAAATAGTGATGTTGCGCGATCCGGCGTCGCTATATCAAACCAGCCACATGGCGATGCTCAAACTAACTATCTTTGGGATGATCTTGGCCCTGCCATTGATTTTCGTCATTCGCTGGCTAGCCCGCCGGATAACCGCACCGTTGATTCAGTTGACACAATTTGTCTCTGAAATCACGGGAACCCATGACCTGTCCAGACGGCTGGAGTTGGACTCTGATGATGAGATCGGCGTTTTGGCAGCCGATTTTAACCACATGACAGCAAGGCTGGAAAGCGAATCAAGAGCGCATCGTGAAGCCGAGGCACGCCTGCGTGCCACCATCAATAACGCCCTCGATGCCGTGGTGCAGATCAATACCAAAGGAATCATCACTGGCTGGAATACCCAAGCAGAAAATATTTTTGGCTGGGCCCACAATGAAGCTGTTGGGCAATTGCTGCATGAGATGATCATCCCGCCCCAGTACCGGGAAAATCATCTGCGCGGAATGCAAAATTACCAAGCCTCCGGCGAGGGGCCGGTGCTGAATTCGCGGATTGAACTCACGAGCCTGCATCGAGATGGACGCGAGTTTCCTGTCGAATTGGCCATCACTGCCATTGAAGTGGAAGGCCGGACCGAGTTCAGTGCTTTTATCCGCGATATCACGCATAAAAAAGAATCCGCAGATATCATCTGGAAGCAAGCTAATTTTGACAAAATAACCGGCCTGCCAAACCGCCACATGCTCCATGATCGCCTGGAGCAGGAAATAAAGAAGGCGCATCGCGTTGACCTGCAGATGGGGTTGTTATTTATTGATCTGGATCGATTCAAAGAGATCAACGACACATTGGGGCACGATATGGGCGACATCCTGCTGATGGAAACGTCACGTCGTATTAGCAGCTGTGTACGCGAATCGGATACGGTAGCGCGGTTGGGCGGAGATGAGTTTACCGTCATTCTGTCCGAAATCGACGACACAAAAATCGTTGAGCGGGCTGCCCAAGCCATCCTCAAAATATTGGCCGAGCCGTTCCAGTTGGGAGATGAAGTGGCCTATATATCGGCCAGTATCGGTATCACGTTGTATCCGAACGACGCCGCCAGTGTTGAAGAATTACTCAAGAATGCTGATCAAGCAATGTATGTTGCCAAGAACCTGGGACGCAATCAGTCTAGTTATTTTACTGCTGCATTGCAAAACACCGCGCAAGAACGCCGGAGGTTAATCCACGATTTGCGCGGCGCATTGGCTTCCAATCAGTTCAGAGTTTATTTCCAGCCAATTATGGATTTGGCGACTGGCCATATCCATAAAGCCGAAGCTCTCATCCGCTGGCAGCATCCTGAACACGGCATGATTGGACCAATGGAATTTATTCCGCTGGCGGAAGAAACCGGGCTGATCAATGAGATCGGCAGCTGGGTATTCCAGGAGTCCGCTCACTGGGCAAAACGTTGGCGCGATCAATTTGCGCATGATTTTCAAATCAGCGTGAATGTATCTCCTGTCCAATTTTTGTCTGTGGAACACTCTTGCAACACTTGGGATCCCTATTTGAAGAGTATCGACCTTGCCGGACAACACATTGTCATCGAGATCACCGAAGGTTTATTGCTAAAAGCATCGACAGTGGTTACCGACATGCTGCTTCAATTCCGCGATGCGGGCATTCAAGTGGCAATCGACGATTTCGGGACGGGTTATTCATCTCTTTCTTATCTCAAAAAGTTTGATATTGATTATCTAAAGATTGACAAGTCATTTGTGGATAATCTTGAAACGGACACCAATGACATGGCCTTATCCGAAGCAATTATCATGATGGCGCATAAACTCGGGCTAAAGGTGATTGCTGAAGGTGTCGAATCGGAAGCGCAGTGCACGATATTAAGAAATGCAGGCTGCGACTATGCGCAAGGCTATCTTATTTCCAAGCCGGTTCCTCCAGAGGCATTTGAGGCATTGCTCAAAGCATCTGCGCAAGGCTCTTCATTAATTTCATGAAGGCCGCAAAATAACAGAATGACTCTCGCAGAACGACTATCGCTCTATTTTCAACTCACGCGCCTGAACCGTCCCATCGGCATTCTGCTACTGCTGTGGCCGACGCTGTGGGGGCTGTGGATTGCGGGAAACGGCCATCCCGCATGGCACATCGTCGCCATTTTCATACTGGGCGCGGTGCTCATGCGCTCCGCCGGTTGCGTCATCAACGACTACGCCGACCGCGACTTCGACAAGTACGTTAAGCGCACTCAAGAGCGCCCCGTTACCAGCGGGAGACTCGCACCGCGCGAGGCGCTGTGGCTGGCTGTGGCGCTCACCTTGCTCGCGCTGCTGCTGATCCTGCCGCTCAATACGCTCACGATAGGGTTATCCATCCCCGCTGCATTCCTCGCGACCAGCTACCCGTTCACCAAACGCTTTCTGGCCATTCCGCAGGCCTATCTCGGCATTGCCTTCGGTTTTGGAATCCCGATGGCCTTCGCAGCACAATTGAATGAAGTTCCTGCCGTGGCGTGGTGGCTGCTGCTGGCGAACATATTCTGGTGCATCGCATACGACACTGAGTACGCGATGGTGGATCGCGACGACGACATTCATCTCGGTATCCATTCATCGGCGCTGCTGTTTGGAAAATACGATGTAGCCGCAGTGATGGTTTGCTACGTCATTACGTTGGCCTTGCTTGCAGCGATTGGGCAAATGATAGCTTCGGGATGGCTTTATTACGCGGGGTTAATGCTGGCTGCGGGCATTGCACTATACCACTACAGTTTGATCAAATACCGCCAGCGCGAAGCATGTTTCGCAGCATTCCTGCATAACAACTGGCTGGGCGCGGCGGTATTTTCCGGCATCGCGGCGGATTATTTAGTCCGTTGATATTTGTTTGACCATTTCGCCACGCTCGGCGGCGTATGCTCCTGTGAGCACAAAACCTTGCAGCAGATTCTGCGTATTGAAAAATCCCAGTTTTACTCCCCGACCCTGCGCCAGAATTTTCCACGCGCCTGCAGCATCGCGCGCAACTGGGAGCACCGCGATAGGGTGGGCAGGCGTTTTAACCACTACTGGCATGGCAGGAAATTCCACGCGTGCATCTTCACCCGCCAGCACACGTGCCAACGCCCTTGCAGCGTACATGATTGGCAATACATAAGGCAGCACCCGCCCCTCGATTTCGGCGCAATCGCCCAGCGCATATATCGCCGCATCGCTGCTGCACAGCTGCGCGTCCACCACGATGCCGCGATTTACCACAAGCCCCGCGTTGCGCGCCAACTGTATACGCGGACGCAAGCCAACGGCGGATAACACCACATCCGCCGATAACGTGGTGTCATCGGCAAGCGTCAGTGCATAGCCCGCTGCATCCTTATTGACCGCTTTCACGGCCGCACCAAATCGCCATGTCACACCCAGCTTGGCCAGCGGTTCGAGCAATTGCTCTCCGGCCTGTTGCGGCATCAACCCGGAGAGCGGATAGGCGGTCGGGTCTATCACTGTCACGGCATATCCGGCAGCCGCCAGATCATTGGCGAATTCGCAGCCGATCAGACCGCCACCAATAATAGCAATCTGTTTTGCGGAAACAATCGCGCCACGAAATTTCGCATAGTCATCAAGATCGTTCACCGACACCACCGCATCTGCCGCATCACCCTGCAGCGGCAGGCGTATCGGGTCTGCCCCCAGCGCCAACACCAGACGCTCGTACTCGATCACCCCCGCTGGTGTTTGCAGTTGCTTGTGTTCGCGATCTATACCCAGCACTTCGGTATGTTGCAGCAGCGTAATGTCCAATTGTCTGGCCATTGCCGCCGCTGCTGTGATGACCAATGCATCGGCTGTCTTGCCCTGCGCCAGCGCATTCGAGAGCATCGGTTTGGAGTAGAAATCACCGCTGTCGCGCGATACTAAAGTGATCGCCACATCGCGATCCAGTTTGCGCAACTCGCGCACCAGCGTATATCCGGCCAGGCCGCTGCCCAACACTACAATAGGTTTCATTGTTTACCTTTCACTTCCCTGCAGGCTGTGCAGCAGCCTGCACAAATTATCCGCGCTTCAGATCTGCACCATCTCGAAATCAGCCTTGGCTACGCCGCAATCCGGGCACGACCAATTATCGGGAATGTCCGCCCACGCCGTGCCGGGTTTAATCCCTTCGGCTGGCAAACCGGCTGCTTCATCGTAGATGAAACCACAAACTACACATTGCCAAACTTGCATGATTCTCTCCTTAAATTAAGATGAAACTTTCGCCAAAACGGCGCGGTATTGATTGGCATGACGCTCTTCAACTTTAGCCAATGCAGCAAAGCGCTTCGCAGCCTTTTGCAACATCGCCTGAAATTGCTCGGCATGTTCTTTGGATTCGGCAATCTGTTCATTTATCTCCGCTACGGCAGCGGCATTGCCTTCCTGCTCCGCCGTTTTGAGGAAGCCCGGATACATCTCGGTGTATTCGTAGGTTTCACCCTCTATCGCCATTTGCAGACAACGCGCTGAAGTCATCGTTTTCTTCGGATAAAGCAGATCGAGATGCCCGAATGCGTGCTGTACTTCCTGAGCGGCGGTTTCTTCAAATATCCGCGCTGTTTCCTCGTCGCCTATGGCACGCGCGATCTTTGCGAAGTAGCGATACTTGATGTGCGCCATCGATTCCCCGGCAAATGCGGATTCGAGATTGGCGACTGTCTTTATTTCCGGTCGTTTCATGATGCTCTCCTTAATGATTGATAGAGTGGCTTTCTGTCCACGAATGCAATTTAGGGCTTCTGCATCAATAAATCTAATT
>Ga0302277_1001972_pt1 | contig 14853 bp, 11 predicted proteins | sample III_Bog_N3_1_FD_198759 | JGI IMG/M metagenome (GOLD analysis project Ga0302277, IMG submission 198759) | Peat permafrost microbial communities from Stordalen Mire near Abisko, Sweden - III_Bog_N3_1 | ecosystem: Environmental > Terrestrial > Soil > Wetlands > Peat | place: Sweden: Abisko... | reverse complement strand
TACAGACAGCATTGCACCCTTGAGAAGGGATTTTATTTGAAGGACTTACGAGTGATCAACCGTAAATTAGAAGATGTGGTCCTTGTAGACAACTCGCCCTATTGTCACATTCTCCAACCTCAAAATGCAATTCCTATAGTTCCGTTCTACCACTTCGCAAAGGACAATTAACTATAGACTCTACTTTAATTTCTGAAGTAGGTAGTGGCTGCTGTAGACACCCGGACTGTAATTTCTTCCTGTTTCTTTTGGTAGAAATATCTGTCTGAGCCAGGTGACCCTCGCAAACTCTTTCTGAAGTACTATCATAAAGAGCAGAAGTCTTGATAATAACTTATCTTTATCCTGATGATAGTAATATTTAAATTGCAACCAAACAATCAAAAATTCAAGCCTTATTCAATCTGGGCTGCATTGAAGTTAGGGGCAATATTGATAAAATATACTTCAATAATTTTTATGATCTGTTATAAATTTATAAATTATTTAATAATTACCAATTTTATCAAATCAAAATTTATTATCAAGATTGACGATTATTTTATTGATGAAAATATAATTTTAACTTTTTGAACATCTTTCAAAAAAAATGACGATAATAATATCTGTTATTATTATTAATAAGATAATCTGATCATCAATAAAATGATTAACTAGCGGATCTCTACGTTAATTCATCCTAGTATTGGAACATTTATTAAGTTACATTTGTTTTTGTTGTTTTCAAACCTTATAGATCGTTTTAGAGTTTATTTATCTAATTTTTCAAATTAAGGTAGCGATCCTTATCAATTTGCTGCATGACGAGATAATGTTTTTGCAGTTAAGATTGCCAGCACGAATTTGATTTGCTTTTGAATATACTTTATTCAAGAGCTGCTTTCTATTTCTTTAACTTTTAAACCCACCATTGTTAACTCTCCAAAGATGTTTTGTTGTAGAAACTGGTTTGTGAGAAATCGAAATCTTTTTAATTTCTATGTTACCATCCGAGCAAGAAGCAGTGGTATAAAGCCAGAATAGCTTTATTTTGCTATTATTCGCATATTTGTATATTTTTATTTTTGATTTACCTCAGCTATTCGTTTATTTATTATATCATCTGTTATTCTTCGTCAAGTTTAATGGATAAAAACAATTTTCTTTTTGATTTAAATAATTATTTGTTTTAATCGTATTTTTTCTATCTATTTTAGATCATTCGATAATTACCTTTGCCATATTTCTGACCAAGCAAACGCCTTTTTACTTTGCATGTTGCTTAAATAATCCTAATTCTTTCTGTTTTATCCTAAATTTATAATAATAAAATTGGATCCTTTATTTCATTGGATTAATATTTTTATTTTAAATCATATAAATATGCCATTTATTTACTTAATTATTCTGATAAGCAATTTAGCTTTTCTTTCATTTATATTGTTTTTTCTTCAATTTTGTTAATTTGTTAATTTTTATCCTTATCTATTTGTTTTTAGATATTACACTATCTCTCATCATTTTAACACATTTCTAAAATTTTGTTGTTCCTTCTTTAAAAATTTTCCCTACTTTCATCTAACCCTTCATAATATTTAATGTAAGCCTTCTGAGAAGAAATTTTAAATTTCAAGTTAATTTTTTATAAAATGTCTTATTTTTATCCTTAAGTCATAGCCTTCTTATGCTTAATTCTCGCGTATTAACGTGTTATCGATTAAATTAAGGTTTCTTCAAATGCTAGCTATTAATTTATCTGGGCTACAGCCATTTATTTTGACTTTATAGTTTTTAAGATGGATGTTACAGGTTAATGAAGAGCTTATAGAAGGGGCTAATAAGACTTTAATTTGGCCAATGCTAAATCTTTTTCATTTTTAGATATTTACAACTGTCTTTTTATCTGTTGAATTTTTATCTAAATATCATTGAGCTTTATTTGTTTTTAATTTTGTTAATCTTAACTGAGCTCATTTTTCATAAATTAATTTTTTGGAGTTGGAGCGTTTAATTTAAAATAAGATTTATGTTACTTCTTAAGTTCACTGGACATTATAGGTTAATTCTGATTGGGCTGTGGTTAATTTATCCTTAATGGATTTGCTAACTGCTGTTCATCCATTAAAAGAAGATCAAATTATAAACATATCTTCAATTTAGGATATGTAAATTTAACAAAATTTATAAAAATAGTTATAAGATACAATTAACAAATAACACCACATCATATGACTACTTTAAATGGTGAATCCTCTTTTGGGTTAGATTGCTTTTTTCCCCTTATTGTTTAATAAAATAATTATAATCTTAATTTTATGGGAATTCTTTTGTTTAAGTTCGTTGGTGATCTCTTGCACATCAGTGATTTATTTTATTCTACTCCTCAACTAATTTCAACCATGAATCAAGAATTATTAAAACATTAATGATATCAATAATATTAAATTGACTCGACTTTGTGTCCAGAAGATTTATTGAATAAGACACTACTCATGTTTTTCTGATATAAATCGCAAAAATATTATAGAAATATACATTTTTAAATCATTTTTTCTAACATTGCATCTTAGGATTGATTAGGAAACCATAATTTATCATTCAAATAATTATCCAATCTTTTTTCTGTATTTATTAAATAAGATGTCTTTGGGCCAGAGAGCCGGAGTTCTAATAAAATTATCTTTATTCTTATGTTAATAATATTTGAATTGCAACGATGGAGAAGGAATCATGGCTATTGCAAAATCTTAACGCTAAGAACGAAATTTCAAGCATTGCCTTCAGCTATGATCTGTAATATCCATTTGATTCAGGAAATATGTGGTGTCAGCTGGAGATTAGAATTATCTCTCGCTGTGGAATATCAGCAATCCTAAACGTAATTTGACCCTTGACGGACATACAAAGAGAATTTCAGCTGTCTCTTTCTCCCCCAATGAAAATGTAATTGCTAGTTCGTCATACGACACAACTGTCAAATTGTGGTATCCGGGCAGTAATATTAAAACCAAGACGATTAAAGGTCACACAGCAGCTGTGAAATGCGTTGACTTTTTCGGAGATGGGAAAATGCTACTAACTGCCAGTGACGATAAAAGCGTTAAAATGTGGGACATTGATACTCTGAAGTTCAAAGGATCTTTCTTGGGCCATAACAACTGGATTAACAGCGCTAAAGTAAATCCTGATATGTCACTTGTTTGTTCAGGTGGGTAGGATAAAAAACTACTTATTTGGGATGTATAGAAGAGAAAATAAATACAGAAATATGATTGCTTTGACGGAGCGATTACTTGCACTAATTTCCATCCAACAGATCAGTTGGTTATGGCCAGCACCAGCCAAAAGACGATTAGTGCTTTTGACCTTAGAACAGAGGAGATAGTGCAGCATTATTAAGCCCATCATGATGCAGTTAATGAGTTTGCAATCCATCCCGATGGCACACATATGGTGTCAGTATCAGCCAATAGCGAAATCAAAGTGTGGGATATCTTGAAAGGAACTTTGGCGTACACTATGTATGGTCATAATGGAGAAATTAAAGCCTGCTCATTTTCTAAAAAAGGTGATTTCTTTGCTACTGGTGGCACGGATTCTAACTTACTGATATGGAAGAGCGCTTTCAGCCCAGAGAAGGGTGAGTCTATCAAAGACAAAGGACTTTGCCAGTCAGGGCATCGTACCGACCCACGTACAAACGCCATATTATTTGACGAATGTATGAAAAAGAAGAATGGTATGACTGGCACAGTGACAGGTACTTTTTTCTGATATTGCTAACGCTTTATATTTTGTTATCTTGCTGCACTAATTGAACCTTTTCCTAATAAAAATTTAAGTTAATTGCAATATTCTTTAATTTAATTTAGAAGATAATATAACATATTTTCTATTTTCGGACAAACCACCAGTAAATTAAATTTACATGAAACATTCAAATTAACCTATAATTTGGATTTCATTCAATAATTTGCCGATTACCTCCATTTTCAAGTTTTGGATTTTAACAGAATTATATTCACAGATAAATAACATTGGAAATATGAAAATAATACGATGGACGTTGCTTTCCAGCAGAATTAAGTCAGAAAAACGATTTTAAAATGCCAAACAATATCGAACAAAAAATCTGAAAATACTGATTATTAATATTATTTCACTTTCTTGAATAATTGAATGTAATTTAATTTCTTCTACGATGAATTCAAAGAGCATTATCAAATCAACGCGAAAATTCCGATAATAAAATGATAGGAAAAAGGTAAAAGTACACATCAACTGTGAGGTATCACCATAATTTTCTCGCACATTGCCAAAATCAGTTCCGTTTCGACCAATTATTCTAATAGGCTTGGATAAGGAACAAAGTAAAAAAGTTCAAGCTTTATCACTGGGGAAATCTTTACAAGATAATTTGGAGTTGCATAAAAAACTGCCCTTTTTGAATAGGTCTAATAAGATTAGCCAAATTCCGATGGAGTAAGAAAATTAAGGCATTAGATAACGACGACCAAAAAGCATTAGAAGCATAAAATTCAATGAAACCAACGATAATAACGTATTTATCTACGAAGCAGCAACTCCGCCTTAGACTGTTGGTACCTCCTAATGTGGAAACTGTTGCTAAATTTATTGATAATTTTTAACATATTTGGAATTTAAAAATATTTATCCTGAACCTCCATGTTTTCGAATAAAGCAAAAAGACATTTAAAGATAGAAATCAAAATTATCAAATTTAATTTGGTATAGTTAAAATTTATGTTAATTTAATATGAGGAAGAATAAATATTATTTCTTCTGCACCAAAATAATAAAGAATTAATAGTTAGAGAAAATTCGACAATTTTATCATCAGGCGGCCGTCAACGCAAAACACTAAACTTAAGCTCTCTTAAATAATTAAGAAAAATAACATAAAAAGCACCTTACATGAAGGAGAAGCATAGATAATCATCCTACAAGAAGACAAATTATTTCTATAATTATATCAAACCATAATTGGCATCTTTATTGTATTCGTAGTTAGAATGTCAATAAATTACTCGCATTATTAGTTGTCAAGTTCTTTAATAGCAATGAAAGCCGAAACGTCTCTTCTTCCAACTGAGCCATAAACCCACACCAGCAGTCGTCACTGGCGTTAATGTCTCTTCTGCGAAGATTACTGCCTCACTCAGGAATAGATGCATCAATTTTACTCCCTCAAAGAAGAAGCCAACCTTTTGTTCTAAAACAATTAGCGATGGGACCTTATCAAATCGCTATACGTATAATACTTCTAACAGCCAGCGCGTGTGAACGGAAAAGAATGGATGCAGTTAGGTTTCCAAGGACAATATCCTGAAACTGATTTTCGAGGGGGTGGAATCCTATCACTCGAGCTGATTCTGCGGTTTGTTAAAAGAAACAAGGAGCTTGTAAAGAGAATGGAAACTGATAAGGCAGGATTTTTCTTCGCCATAACTGCCATTAACATTGCTTTCTTCATGAAAAAGTACTTCCACCTCGCAGATTTTTTACTGGTAGGCAAGGATATTCAAGTTTATTGTAACCGTCGCGCACTTAAAAATTTTTGTCGAATGCTTCTTGATAACTAGGAGAGCTACATGTAATTCCATGAGATGTTTTTAACTTATTTTTACACCAAGAAATGGGTGCCAGCAGAGCGTCGAAATACCTAAACACTGCTTCAGTTTAATCGTTTATTCTAAGAACTCACTACTCTAATTAAACAAATCTTCGAGTAATATGATTTGTTCACGCTTAAGGACTTTTGCGCCATCTGGCAATAGAATACAGCTTGAACAGTTAATTATGCATTATTGATTTATTCATAATCTATCAGTACTCATTCTATAAAATGTAAGATATTTCATGATAGTGGTCGATTTTAATTCATTCTTTATTCTGCAAATATCATTTAACTTGGGATAAAGTGCTATAATTTCGAAGTCTTTGCTTTATTTACTGTCTGGAGATTGGGTGATTGTAGGTAAAGAACTTATTCTATTCGGAAAAACTCGATGGATGAACTCCAGATTTTCCAAAGGAACCCAAAGTATTGCAATTTGGAGACACTTTCTTTATGGAAGATCTCTCTTTAATCTTGCTACAGCTAACTTCTTTAATCGACCGGTCAGTTAAGCCATTACTATTGTCAGCTAACTATGATTTATGCTTATTACTAAAATGATTCTCCATCCTTAACATAAACTTATCAATATTTTTATTCACCTTGCCGTTAGCAGCAACAATAATATTCGATAGTCGTTAGTTTACCACTTTCATTTTTGTCTCTCGCTCTTTTACACATGCAAGCTATCTTTCCAAATGTTATATTTTCCCATACAATTCTTTTGTTTCTTAATCCAACTCTTCTTCTTTTTATTACTGCTCTTGATTTCGAAAAGAATGAAAAAGGTCTTATACTTATCGAGCGGGACTTGGGTACGCTTTCTTAAATTTAGACATTTGATGCTAGCAATGTAATTAACGTATATATTATAAGGTATTATTTCTCATGGGGGAATCAAACTATAATAAGGCCTACTATTAGACTAAAATTATAATCAATCACTTTATAACTATAGAATTGTCATTTGCTGACAGCGGAAAACAAGGGCAACTGCAGTAACTGTTCAGCACTCCATCTCGTCTCGGCTGGGCAAAATATATTCTGTAGTAGCGACCCAATCTTCTATGAATTTACTTTCAACTCTGTCTGTCGCATTAGCAGTTCATCTAAATATGTTTCGGGTTTATTCTCAATTATGTATTATGTACTTTGATCAGTTTTGCCCATTTTTAATTTTATCGAAGCGACTCGAAAGGGTTTTTGCCAACAAGCATTTCAAAAACTAGGATTCCAATTGCCCAAATATCTCTTTTACTACCGCTGTCGAATCCCTGCGCATACTCAGGAGATAGATACTCCATTGTTCCCACAATCTCTTTCTTGGACTCGTGATCTCCGAATTGATGAATATGGGCATAACCGAAATCGCATAGCTTAATGGTACCCTAAATCATATGTATTTTTACATTGGAAATCATGATATTTTAAAGTTTGATATCTGCGTGCACTATGCCTTTTTTGTGCAAATAATTCAGACCATTAAGAAGTTGCCTCACGATCTCCACTACTTATTTTTCTTTGAACAAACTGAATTTTTGCTTGAGAGCGAAGAGAGAGTCTTCTGCAAATTCCATCAACAAGCTGATGTGAGTTTCATTGGCAGTCACATGATACAACTTAATAAGGTTTTCATGGTCGCAGAATGATAATATCTTTATTTATCGTATGAGCTAATCTAAATATTTTTTGGCATGCTATCGAGTAATAGCTTTTTCAGCCAGCAACATCTTGGTCTATTCTTCCTGCACCAAGGATACAAATGAATGAGCGCCTACCCCTATAGTTTTAACTTTGTAGAAGAAGTATGCCTTTTTCTAAACCTTTTCCACCTTATTGACAACAGGTGATGACTCTTTAATCTTTTCTTCTGACCTTCGCATCATGTCTTTGTACTTATCCGAATATCTAGGGATGGATATTTTGAAGTTTTGCTTTGTTTATTATTTCTGCATGATTAAATATATAGAAAGCTATAATTTTGACATACTTCAGAGGCTACTATTGTCGGCTTCATTATAGATTATTCTATGATACTAATCTTTAAATGCCAATCACTTCCAATATAATATTTGAATTGAAACATGATTGATAGACCCTTCTAGGTTGATCATATCTCAGAAATACATGATGATATACCTCACGCAGACGATCTCTTCTAATCACAGTTCACCGAAGCCACTCATGAACTGTAGCATGAGAGCTATCAAGATCAACGCAGCTATGCGAAACAGCAACTTAGTAATTGGGGCTTGCAGATGGGGGAACTACCGTACTGTGAAGATAATGTAAACACGCTTCGGTGTCTATTATAGATGATTAGCTGCCGACAGAGGGACATGCAGTATCGTGCTAAAATCAAAGATGATATTGCTAATCTGCAATTTGAAAAAGATAAATATCGCAGCTATATGGAACAAGGACAACGTGCTCTCGAAGAAAATTCCAAAAGATTAGGTAGTAATACGCTAATTTAGGAAGATTGGAGAATGAAAACACCGAAATTAAAGCTCAATCCAAGCGTTTTTAAATTCAAGCTAAAAAGTAGAGAGAAGAAGACAAAAAGATGGTGAACATGCTGCGTACTAAAAATGAGAAGATCTTGCATGAGATCAAAAAAAAAGATCAGGAGATCAGTCGCATTAAGGAACAACTGAGATACAACACTGGGTAAAGATTGTCTCATGCAAAAAACTCCTTCGAAGTTTTTGAGCATTTGATTAATCAATCACCGAAAAAAGATTCTTCTAAATATGCAGAGCAGGAGAAGTATACGTATCTGATGGAGAGAAGCTAGCGCGAGTTAGCGACAGCTGTGAAAGAGAACAATCTCCTACGTGAGAAGATATACAATATCCGAGATTAATTATAAAAATTGAACAAATGGATTGATTAATAGATATTTGGGGAGCGGTAAGAGAGTAAGCCCAGTTGTAAATTTTTCATAAATCATAATCTTCTTTTCAGGAAGGAGTCACTAGTGCAGGAACTGGTCGACTTGGTGGAGGTTACAAAGGATGGCTTACTGCAGCTTAGACAAATATATAAAAGTAGTATTGGACCAACAGCCAATCGAATGACCAAGAGCACCACACAGTTGATTAATATACAAAATGGTTAATAAGTTAACTTCAAGAAAAAAGCACCCCGTGGATAGGCAGTCAAAACTGATAGAGCTAGCAAGAAGATTTTTATGGAAGGAGCAATTGATGAGACTAGATAACAAATGACAAAGGTATGCCCTTCGCGTAGTAATGAAGTGCACAGTTGTGAAAATATGACTCCAAATTCAATAAAAAATATTCCATGCACGCAAACGTAGTTTAAAAATATTCACAAACAACCCCATCAAAGATCCTCGTAGGCTGTAGTCAGAGTAATGAATACTCTTCAGCATCGTCCATTCACCAACTGCTCATAAATTCCTAAATTTTCAACACCCATACACTCCCACAAAATAGAGTAATAAAACTCTTTTCAAGAGTGTGAGTTATTATAGTAAATTGGCAGCAACGATAACTCGATAATATCTCACATTTCAATAGAGAATATTGGGAAGAGTAGATTTGATAAATGGGATATTCTTTACCAAGACGATGGCTAGTGATGTTTTAATTAGTATGATCATTTTAAAAATAAATATACTATTGCTTAAATGGAGGAAAATTGTTGATGATGGAAATTGTATATCTTATAGAATAACTTCAAGAAATTTATCATCGTGGGCGGGAGCCTTTCTTGGCGGCGGAGACCTATGGAGCTCGGCAATTGCGACAAAACCATTTTTCTGGAAGTTTCTTTTCACCAAGGCAGTCCACATGAAACCATTCTCGATCACAGTATGTATTTTCGCACATTACCATCTCTCCATAGGAAGGACGTCCACAGTAGCAATATCTCGGTTCATTTGGGTCATATTCCCACTCGCTGCGCTTCATGCCTTTTCTTATTGGTTTTTTACCTCTTTTCTTTCTTGATCCATCGTCCTCACCCTTATCCAAGCCTCTTTGGTGCAACTCCTTATCTAATTTTTCAGTGGGTTCGTGAATGAGATTATACAATTTTTCAGCAATGTTAATCTTCTCCTTAGATTTGAGATCCATATCGCTCTCAATCTTTACTATTTCTTTGTAGTCTTCTTCTATTTACTGCCGGCTTTTGTTTGTGCGTTTGTCATTCCATCGTTGCAGTTTAAGAAGAAATTCATTTCGGAGGGGCTCGACGGACAGTTTAAGCTACTCAACCTCGCGGTCGATTTGGCGAATGTTTCTAAGGAGGCGATCGGCTTGAGGGGGGATAAGGTTTAGTCTGTGGATGAAGTCTTCGATATAACTCATAGGTTATTTATCAAATGTGAATGGCCCGCTTAATCAAACTTTGCAAGCGAGTCTAAATTCAAATAAACTGATGAATTTTATTCAGTTAGAGAATAGGTCATCAACCGACTGATGATAAATATGCAAACTATGATACTAAAACTAATCTAGTGTAAATGATGAAGTCAAGCCACAGCTATTGAAGCTACAAATTGTATGTTTGTGTTGCCACTACTGATTTATGATGCTGTCCTATTTGTTTATAAATTGATGAATGCAATATATTTTGTAGAATAATATGGCAGATATGAATTATCTGCTAAAAAGACAATGGATTTGTTTAATAAATACTCTAAGTGTTATCCAGGATAGATCCTTTACTATATAAATAATATCAAATAGCATGCAATCTAAATCTTAATGCATGGGGAAATTATTATAAGAAAATACACATTTTGGGAAATAATCTTGCCACCATCAGATTGGAATTATTACTCAATTATTATGAAAACACTCATCAGACCAATATGGGCTTTCTTTAGCCAAAATATCCATTAGGTTCGAGACTAGTGAGTTTTTTCTTAATTGATGTTTATAAGTGATCATAGAAGATATTGAGAGGTGCTTGCTGATTGAATTGAGTGTTCTTTAGACGCTGCAAAAAAACAAATTTTTATTAAAAACTGAGCAAAAACATCGGCAAATCAATTATGACCTGAAGTTATCTCCATTTAAATCCCACAATAAAGATTATAAATTATCTTCTCTTGACGGCAGTTGATTTAACATATTCGATATTTAAGGTTATCATTTAAATTAATTTATTTTAAGCTCACTCCAAGGTAACATTTATCAATAAAGCAGATACTCCACAAGTATTATTGCCAAAACTCCAGTTATAAGTAAAAAAATTAGATCATCCGAAAAAACGCCAAGAAATAAAAGAGATAACAACGTTTTTGCTGCTCTGTGAAGAATTAGACAATGGGAGAGGAGACCAATTGAATCCGGATTTCAACTGTTAGATTTCCCCTTACTTATTTTTAGGTGCGCTGCTATTTATCAACTGCGCAGAATATTTTTGACTATATTAATAATTATTGAATGTAAAAGCTAGCATTGTCGCTTCTCACTATTTTAGCCATCACATTAGCCAACTGTCCCGCCAATTACAAAATCAACGGTCTAATAGCAGGTATATCTCTCTTCATTCAGATTCGGTCACTTTTACGGTCAACCAGAATTCCTCACTTTCGTCTCAAGTTTACCAGTATCAGTTTGAGCACGGCTTTGCAGCTAAACCCACCATCGCACTAGGTACACCTTTACTTACTCAGCCCTCCAGGACTTTTCGATCAACTACTTAATGGCCAATCACTTTTCAGTTTACCCTTCATCCGTAACTGCCAACTCAATACTGTTTTCGTACGACTACTCAAACCCGATGTGGGCAAGTATTAAAATCAACTTTTGGGCCAGTACTGAAAGTCAAATCCAGCTGGGCTACTTCAAAGTTGGTACTGACTCTATCTATTTAGATAATTTTCAGTTAAATACTAATTGCAACTTTGGACTCACTTATACTAATCTTGCCAAGCCCTTTGCTACTAATGATAACCCAGTAGTTCATGTGTTTCTTAATGGATTCAATGTCCAGGGCAGCGCAATACAGATCTCTGCTATTCCTACAAAACTATAAGGAACACGGATGACTATTAAAATTACTCTTGGTTCTAACACAATTGCCAAGCAGGTGTGGCTAAGCTTTATAGTTTTCTCTCCATCTGCAACATCCTTTGATATTTACGATGGAGTGATATCCTAAAATCAACTTACTGGATCCCTTAGTAGTGATATTAGTAATTAATTTTACCAGTCACCTTATATCCTATTGGGTCTTTCCGAGCTTTCAATTACTAGTAATAAGCCCCTTGCCTTTGTTTCCTAAGTGAGCAGTTCCTTTATGCTTACAATCAGTTCTTCTGAAAAATTAGATAGATTTGGACTGACTTATATTGTGGCTGGAATCGCACCCAATAATGTTTGTTCTGCCTGCGGTACTAGTTATATGGCTCACGAAAAGATTTGTGTTTCAGCTTGTCCAACTGGCACTTACCTCTATACCTACAAAAATGGTGGAGCATAATGCAGAGAATGTACCTCTAAAGAAGGATTAATCCTTTCAGAAGGTAAATGCATTGAAATAAATGCTATTACAGCTCATATAATTACAGATGAAGCTTAAGATTCTTACCTTACTAGCAGAATATTGAATTCAGTTCCTCTGGCTAATTCAAGTGTGATATGTTCAGCCAATGCCTTCTTCAATGGTAATGAATGTCTTTGTGAAGTTGGTTATGTCTTAATTTCAGGACAATGTCAAATTTACACCATTTTGCCTTATATTTAAATCATTATTACAAATCTTAACGGATATTCTGATTCTAATTCGACTACTAATTCAACTAATTCAACGAATACAACTAATACGACCCCAACTACCCCAACGACCAATACTACTACAACTCCAACCACTAATACTACCACCCCGACCAATACTACTACAACTCCAACCACTAATACTACCACCCCGACCAATACTACTACAACTCCAACCACTAATAATAATACCACCCCGACCAATACTACTAGCACTCCAACCACTAATAATAATACCACCCCGACCAATACTACTAGCACTCCAACCACTAATACTACCACCCCGACCAATACTACTACAACTCCAACCATTAATAATACCACCCCGACCAATACTACTAGCACTCCAACCACTAATAATACCACCCCGATCAATACTCCAAATACAACCACCAATACTACTACAAATACAACTACAAACACTACTACTACAAATACAAATACAACGACTACCAATACGACCATCCCAACCAATAATACGACACCTTCAACACAAACAAATTCCACAAACACTACCAATGCAACGAATTCCACAACATCCAACACATCACCACCACTTGCTCAGAGTTCTAATCCAGTAATAAATTCAAACAATGTGATCATTACCCTTGTCACTAATCCAACCTTCACCTTCGCGAGCACCACTGATATGCAAAATTTCATGCATGCGACTTTCCCTTCATCGCCAACTCCAACAATGTACTGTAATCAACGTACTGCTGCTTTGAATACTTTCGATTGTTTGTTAATTTATCCCTCAGGTGTACCAAACAAACTATTCTCTGTGAATTTCAGTTACAACTACCAAGGTAAGAGTGGAGCCGTGACTGTGAATGTAAACCCCCTCGGTCCAACCAGCAACCAAGCAACGACAAAGGCAACAACTGTGGGTTCTGGGAGGGTATGAACTTGATGCTGATAATTTTAATGAATGAATTATTCTTTTTTATTACTATTTTGAGATATTCGAAGACTTACAAGATAAATTCATTTCTTTTCAAGCAGAAATATTTTCAAATTTTTAATATTTAATAAGTAACATGTCCAATCTAAATAATGTTATTTCTAATCATTGCAGCTTATCCTACTCCTTATCCTAGTGAGGATTTCTTGGTTTTTGCCACTTGACCTCTTTTAAACCCATCTTAAGCAGGAAGAAGGTCCAGAAAAGATGCATGCATTCTAATACTACTGCCATAGTCAGCAAATAACAGTACTCGAAGTTTATTATGTACCACTAATCAGTGGGAAGTGGTCTATTCTCGAAGACATTTGCCAGCAGACAGAAGGGATAAACAACATGTCGAGTATAAATCCAAAAAAATGTCATGACGATATATAAGGTGATGTTTATCCATTTGATCTCATATTTGGTTTCAATAAAACCTCGTCCAAATGCAGCAAAAATATCGCTGAGATCATGTGCAATCAAGATAGTGGCCCCAGCAGCAGTTTCATTGCACATCATGGAGAAAAGTATCAGATTTACTGCCACGCAATGATGTAGTAGATATTCATAGTATTTCCTCTCTGTCCCTCTTTTTATTACGACCATTTAAAATACGGAAAAAGCATGTACTCCCAACTGCACCATATAGTAAATCTATAAATTTGAGATCGAACCTGTAGGCCAGTTCGGATATTAACGGTACAGGTTGACGCAATTTCCATCTCCGCCCAACATTGAGGGAAACCAGTACTAGGACCTGAATAATGAGTAGGCCATGATCGTCGTGAATGAATAAAAAATTGTATCGATAGAAAATTTTAAGAGGGCCTTGAGCTTGTATTCGCGTTCTGGTCCCGTGTATTTGGGATGGACAATGGCCTATATAGTTTCCCTCATAAAATAGTAGTAGAGATATTTGAGAGCCTGAATTCTTAGAAAAATACGAAAATGCCGAAAAAGCCCACTGCGCTCCAACCTAGCGAGCTGAGTTTAAAGGAGTGGTAGCCTTGACGTATGCTGAGTTCCCGAAAGGCTAGAAATCCTGGTATGCAATATGCTAAAATCAAGAGGAGGACTATATTGACGTATTTAAAGACGCGCTCGGACTGAGAGGGCTGATTCTGAACTGAGAGCTGAGTATTCTCTGAGTTGTTCACCATAAAATATTTGATTTTAATCTGACTGAGGATAATATTATTGAAATGCCGTGCTATTAGATATTTTAAGGTTTAATTTATATTAAATTATAACAGCGCCACCGAGATCCCTTGCTTGTGATTATTGGATACCCTTTAATTAATATTATTATTCGGGATTTATGGAGATAATGATATGCTTTAAATTCACCCAACTGTGATTGATATCCAATCAATTTTACTATTTATACAAAAAATAAATCTTATGGTTGAAGTGAAGTCAAATTTGTTTGCATTGATGGAGATGGGGGATCGCAAAATAGATAAGATCAAGAAGAAGGTCATTATGATTGTAGGAAATATTCGATCTGGTAAGTCCTGTCTATATAATTGGAT
>Ga0302277_1001959_pt1 | contig 14899 bp, 12 predicted proteins | sample III_Bog_N3_1_FD_198759 | JGI IMG/M metagenome (GOLD analysis project Ga0302277, IMG submission 198759) | Peat permafrost microbial communities from Stordalen Mire near Abisko, Sweden - III_Bog_N3_1 | ecosystem: Environmental > Terrestrial > Soil > Wetlands > Peat | place: Sweden: Abisko... | reverse complement strand
AAGAATTAATAAACAAACCAACGGATATTTGTTGAGAAAAACAGTTATTGAGAATGCTATAAATTGTATAACTGATATTAAATCTGCAAAATTATTCGTTAAAAGTATGTGGAATACAAAAAATACAGGGTTATCAATTAATTCAGAAATAGATTGTTTGACAGGAAGAAATATTATTAAATTACCTGGACTAATTGATGTTCATGTGCATGTAAGAGATCCAGGTCACACATACAAAGAAGATTGGGCAAGTTGTACTAAAGCGGCACTTGCTGGTGGTATTACTCTAATAGGTGCAATGCCAAACACAACACCTGCAATAATAGATGAATCATCATTTGAACTTGTGAAGAAAATTGCAAAAGAAAAAGCAGTATGTGATTATGGAATATATGTTGGTGCATCATCTAGTAACTATAATAATATTCACAAGTTAGCTAATAATGCAATTGCTTTGAAGATGTATTTGAACAATACATATGGGGATTTATTATTGGAAAATATGTCTGATTGGAATGAACATGTTAAGAATTGGCCAAGTAATAAACCAATTTGTGTACATGCTGAATCTAAAGTATTAGCAAGTATATTGTATATTGGATATTTACATAAAAAACATATTCATGTGTGTCATGTTGCGAGAAGAGATGAAATAGAATTAATTAAAAATGGTAAAAAGATGAATGCAAATTTGGTAACATGTGAAGTGTCACCTCATCACTTATTTTTGAATTGTGCGGATGAAAAGAACATAAATGAAAAATATGATCAAGAATTAACTCAGGTTAAACCTCATTTAATGTCAAAAGATGATCAAAATGCATTATGGGAGAATTTGGATATTATAGATTGTTTTGCAACTGATCATGCACCACATACTATTCAAGATAAAATGAATCACAAATGTCCAGGGTTTCCGGGATTAGAAACTGCATTAGCATTATTGTTGACAGCTTGTAAACAAAATAGAATGACAATAGATGATATTATAACAAAATATTATAAGAATCCAATGAAGATATTTAATTTGGCTCAACAACAAGATACTTACATTGAAATTGATTTGGACAAAGAATGGGTTATTCCTAAAAAAACAAAATATACAAAATCTGATTGGAATCCATTTTATGGAATGAAAGTATACGGACAAGTTACTAGAACTGTATTAAGAGGTAAAACTGTTTATATTGATGGGGAAATAACAGTTAATGAAGGTTATGGGGAAAATATTAATAATAATATAATAAGTAATGAAGTTAAGAATGAAGATAGTATTTTAGAAAAAATAGAAAATACAAAGTTAGAACTTGAAAAAATTAATATTAAGAATGTATTATCAGTTGATCAATTTAATAAAAAGATTTTGAGAAGATTGTTTGATAGTGCAAATGAAATGAAAATAAATATTGAAAAGAATGGCATATTAAATTTGTTGAATAATAAGATGATGGGTTTGATATTTTATGAACCGAGCACTAGAACAAGGGCTTCATTCAATGTTGCAATGCAGAAATTGGGTGGTAAAGTATTAGATATAGATAATAATGTATCATCTGTACAAAAAGGTGAGAGTATTGAAGATTTTATTAGAGCAATAGAATCATATGTTGACATATTAGTAGTGAGATCACCTGAGGAAGGTTCTTTGTCTAGAATAAGTAAATTAACAAACAAACCAATAATTAATGCAGGTGATGGCATTGGAGAACATCCTACTCAGGCATTATTGGACATTTATACAATGAGAGAGGAGATGGGAACTGTAAATGGAATTACTATTACATTTGTTGGTGATTTGAAACATGGAAGAACTGTGCATTCTTTGGTAAAGTTAATGACATGTTATAATGTGAATTACAGATATGTTTCACCAAAGACTTTAGAATTGCCAGATAATGTTAAAAGACATATTAATGATAAAAATTTAAAACAAACGGAATATGATAATTTAGATGAAGCAATAAAAGGAACTGATGTATTATATATGACAAGAATACAAAAGGAAAGATTTGATAATTTAGAAGAATATAATAAAGTGAAAGATATATATAAATTACAAACACATCATCTTAAAAATGCAAAAGATAATATGATTATTATGCATCCTCTTCCAAGAGTTGATGAAATAAATACAGATATTGATAATGATCCTCGTGCAGTGTATTTTAAACAAATGAAATATGGATTGTATTTGAGAATGGCACTATTAGCAGATATTCTATTATAAATTGATTTATTAAATATTTTTAAATATATAAATTATCTAAATATAATTATATGACTGACGAAGTAACTTCTTGTGGTATCAAACATTGGTACAAAAGTGAATTTGAGAAATTGGGATGGATGATATTAGCACATGCACGTGGACACAAAGATAAGACTGATAATTATATAAAATGTATTGAAGATTTACACAAAGCAATCAATAATAAACTTACACACATTGTTGATCCAGATTGCAAACATGACTTTGAAATTATGAGTAAAAATGTTGAATGTTTATGTAAACATGCCAAGAAAGATTTTGGAGAAGTACCTGTTACTGCCGCTGCAGTTATTGTTGGTGGAAAGAGAAGATCAAGAAAATCTAGAAAGTCAAGAAAATAAAAATTGTCTGGCACTCACCTACTGAATTTTTATTAAAAAATTGTCTGGTACTTACCTACTGAATTTTTGTTAAAAATTGTCTGGTACTTACCTACTGAATTTTTGTTAAAAAATTGAAATAATTACATGTTAAAGATTTTATAATAATACAAATCATATTATTATGAATAATATTGAATACATCAATTCTATTCTTGATAAATATGATTTGTGCATAGAACCAGATGATATAAATTTAAATGAAATATGTGGAATTTTATTGGATAAATCATTGCATATGCCAGATTTGCACATGATTAACCCAAATATATTGATATTTTATGGTATACACTATGAAGAAAAGATAAATAGTTATATTGAAAGTACCAATTGTAAAATTTTTAGTGGATATTCAAAATTAAATGCAGATTATATGGATCGCAGAATTTATGATTGGAGTAATTATGGAATTAACAAATCAAATGATATGACACTCCAAGAATATATTTCAATGGCCATAGAAATATATAATTTAGTAGTTACTCATAAAAACTTTTTTGGATTTTACAGATTATGTCAATTACACACATATTGTGCAGCATCTGAATGTGTGTATTTAAAGATAATGGCAATTAAATGTAATGATATTAAATTAATATATGATATGTCAAAAATATATTATGAATGTAACAGAAACGATATTGCTATTTTATATGATACTTTTATAATTTTCTATTATATAATTCAAAATCATGATGATTTATATTTTGATTTTGTGGTAAATAAATGTATAAGAGATAAATCAAATAATTTAATTGGAAATAATGAAATAGAAAATAAAATTGTTGAATATTGTGATGGACAAATTGATAATGGAAACATAGATTTTGTTTTTAAATTAGGTTGCATATATCATATGCAAAATTATTATGATTTAGCATTATCATATTATTCATATTATGATAAATATATGAATTATAAACATAAAGACGTCATCAAGAGAATCAATAGAATAACGCACACTTGTCAAGTACACACTTGTCAAGTAAAATGGATGCCTTATTTGAACAGATATATCAAAATAAATAATAAAGATATTATATTTGCATTGTGTATAATTTATAAAAATAGAAGGAAATATTTGGATGTTAATATGAATAAATATTTATTGAAGAATGTATTTAGTTTAGTATTGAATGATTTATTGAATGATCAAATGTTTTCAAAGTTAAGCGATATATTATTTCCATTGGATGAAGATAAAATGAAAGTAATAAAAGAAACATATTATGACATTTAAAATATATTTATTTGAATAAATATTGGCATATTTTAATGATGATGTATATTTGGAACTTTAATGATATCTCTCACAGGAAATATATATTTTTTTATTGTTTTGAATGTTTTGATTCTTTCATTGTTAAAAATTGTTGGTGTTTTACCAGTAACTTTGAATGAACAAGTAAATTATATTCTAGTGGATTTGTAAGCATACAATCTTTATCAAATTTGTATGTTTTCAAAATATGCATAATTTTATTATTTTTCTATTGAACATTTTATAAATATATTTATAAAATTTTATTTGATCATTCATTGTGGTTTCATACAATTCAAAAAATAATCACAATATGAATGATCATTTAATATTTTATATATTTTACTGTGTGTACGTTTTTCATAAAATGTAACATGATTTTTTAATTCAATTAAAGCACTAAAGTTAAGTAAATTTTTGCTGAACATATCAATTTCCATCACATAATAAAAAAAATGAAATAGTTAATTCTTGAGATATATAATGTAAACTATATATTGATAATATGTCTAAAGTTAATAAATTGGACAAAATATTGAAGAGATATGATTTATTTGCATATGATGTAGACAAAGAACAATTTCCAAAAGTTTGTGATTTATTATTGGATGTTGATAAGCTCAAATCTCAATCTTATGATGCTAAGCTCAAATCTCAATCTTATGATGCTAAGCTCAAATCTCAATCTTATGATGCTATATCATTAATAAATAAATTGGATTTTAATGATAAAGAAATGTTGATGTATAATGGCATATATTGTGAAGAATTGATAAGATTGGAATTAATTGACACTAATAATAGAGTTCCAAGTTGGGATGGTGTGAATTTTGATTTTGGTTGGGGATATAATGAATTGTATTATAATAAAGACATTGATCATAAAGCAGAATTTGAATATGATAACATTGATAAACATTTGCACGAACCATTGAAAGAATACATTAGAATGGCAGTAAAAAGTTATAATTTATTGATTGAAACAAAAAATTTTTATGGTTTTTATGCATTAGCTTATTTGTATAAATATTATAAAGAAACTAAAGGTATTGAATTATTTGAAAAAGCATCCAAATTGGATGATATTGATGTTATGTATAATATGCATAAAGTATACTTTAAGATGAATTTTTCATCTCGCGAATTGAAGTGTTTTAATATTTCGATGAATATTTTTTTGAAAAATAAAAAATTATCTGATCAATATACAGATTTTATCATTGAGTATTATGAAAATAAACCAATGAATGATAAATTTGCAAGTTTTTTGATAGACTATTGCATGTATTATGTTAGAAAACAAGAATTAATTGAATATTGTGAAAATAATTTGCATTATCGTCCACACATTATAGGATTAGCAGATATACATTATAGTAATAAAAATTTTACTGATGCTGCGAGATATTATGCTCTTTACAATAAAATGATGCCATACGATATAAAAATTGAGGAAAAACTCAAAAATATGATTATTACTCATAAAATTATGTGGCAACCATATTTAAATAAATACATCAAGATAAGTGATAAAATTTTTAAGAATAAAACAACATTTAATGACATAATATTCACATATTGTATGATTTATAGATACAGAAAGAAATATTTACCATATCATTCTAAATACATAATAAAAAATATTTTTAAAATGTCTCTTGAAAAGTTATTTAAAAAAAGAAAAGCATTTGCAAATGTGATAAAAATTTTATTTATATAAAAAATATTTTGGTTCTTTACCATATCGTATTTTAACATGATAATTGGATGGATCATCATTGATATCATATTCATACTTTTCAATTTTAAATTCGTGATTATTATCTTTCATTTTTTGGGCAATAACTTCAAGTTCAGTATTATCAAATGCACATATATATTGAATGCCAGTTCCTTCCAATGGTAAAGACATTGGCAATGCTTTATCTGAAAAAGTTTTTATCCAATCTATGCCAAGATATTTTGATAATCTAGTCCAACATATAGTTAATTTTGTCATATAATCTTTTATAATAAATATAAATATGTCAAGTAATTATAAATTCAATTTTTTTACAAATAATATAAGTGTCAATAAGTGCAAAATAATTTTGATAAAAAAGTTGAAAATCAAACAATATGATTATTGTGAGATGTATAATGATAATATAAATGATCAATTACATAGTTTATTCATTAGCTGGCATATCCACATGTTATTATATTTATGGTAAATTCACAAGTAAGAAACCAGTCAACACAGTAAATGATCCCAAAAGAGGAATAATATATATGGTGGATGGTGATATAGATTCAAAATTCACTGTTAAGGATTTATTTTCTCCAAAATATTCTGCATTTGAAAAACCATTCAAAACTTGTTCAGACATTAAAAAAGTACCACATGATATACCAATTAAATTAATTTTGGCAACCAATGGTGGAGCAGCACATAGTTGTGAAAAAATAATTAAAGTATTAAAGAAACATCCTGCAGGATATATTGCATATATTTGTGGAGAAAGTTATAGTGCAGGTGCCATTTTATCATTGGGTGCAAACGACATAGTAATGAACAATTCATCATATTTGGGTAAGATGGATATGCAAGTGCAAACAGGAAGTGTAGGATATTCTGTGATTGATTATCATGATTTGGATGAAAAATACATAGATACAAGAAATATAATTAAAGTGAAACAATGCAAACAACTCATGAATTATTCAAATGAATTGTTTGAATTGATATTAAAAGATCATCCATCATATAATTTGATTGATACAATAAAGAAACATTTTGTATTTAGTGAATATCCACATTGTAAATTGTTTGATTATAATCAATGTAAGGAATTTGGTCTTCATGTTAGGAATCCAAATGATGATGAGAAAGAATATTTTACATTGTTTGATAATTTATGAAGTAATTATTCAAGATCGAACACATAATTATTGCCAACAAGTTTGCCTCCAAGTGATGTAAGTGTATTTTGAAATTCTGCTAATTTTTTAGCATCACTAATTATTATTTTATATTTTGGAAGATTCTTTTCATTTCCAATCGTTTGTTTATCTTTTTTGACTTCTATTTTGAGTTCAAATTTAATTTTGCTTTTAATTTTATCAATAATATATTTAACTCTATCTTCCAAATTGTAAGGGAATATATAATGTTCGTGATTTTGTGGTATCATCATATATGTTACTTTATCTTTACCTGTACTATATTTTTCCAAGAATAACAATCTTTTCATGATTTTATCGCACATATTGGTTCTGATATCTTTATCTAAAAATTTAATGCCAATTGAACCAGCGATATCTTCCAAGTATTCTCTACTTTTGCTTGTACTGCATACGGCTCCTTTTAAAGAAGGAATACCAACTCCTCTCTTTTTATCCAATATTTTACTTCTTTGTTCTCTGATTTTGAATACAGTTTTAACTTCCTCCACATCTTTTGTTTTATTTTTTCTAGTTTCTTTATCAATGATACCAACATATTTAGCTTCAGGTCTATTATCATAATATTCCATGACAGATTCAAAATCATAAGTTTCTGGTCTTTTATCAAGAATAACTTTTTCTTTTTGTTTTGTTTTTATTGCATCCAAATCAACCGTATTTTTAATGTAATTATACAAAGTTAATTGATTGTTCATTGGTTTGTCATATGTAGAAATATAATGCATTGGTACATCTTCATTTTGATCAAACGGTTGGAAGATGTAATATTTATTGGCATATTTAAGATAACCTGGTCTATTAAATTTATCAAATATGGTATCTTTATAATTATTGAAATCATTTTCTGTTCTTGGGATTAATTCATCCAAAGCTTTGAAACAGAAAAATTCATCAAATAATTCTTTTTTTTCTCCATCATATGAATTTTTAATAAAAGTTACAATTTTATCTAAAGTATATACATAACTTATTCTATATAAATCTTTAATTAATGTCTTAACATTTTCTATTTCTGCTCTTGCCAATGTTTGTGTGAAAGTTGAATAATCTAATTCCGATTTTGGGATTTTTCTATAAGATTTTGTGTCATTATCCCAATATTGTTTATTTAATGATTCACCATCACATTTAAAATTACAATTAGTATAATCACATCTTGCTGGACACAATACATCTCCTTCTTTGAGTGGATCACCTGGTTTAATGCAATTTTTGAATTCTTCTAATTCTTCAGGGAATATATTACCGTTTCTATTCAATGGACAATCAATTGCAACTGTTTTTAAAGATGCTTCAACTTGTTTTATCAAAGTATATTTTTGTTCAGCTTTTTTATACAAATCTTCTTCACTTGATATTCCTTTATCAACAGTAACTGCATATTTATACACTTTAACTTCTGGATACTTATTTTCATCATTAATAATATTGTAATGAGAACATTGACGAATACCTCTTCCAATAATTTGATCAACTCTTCCTAAATTGAAATATACATCTAATATATGAACTTCTGCTACATTTTGTAAACTTATACCTTCTCCCATAACTTTGGATCCTAACACTAATTTTATATATTTGCCTTCTCTGTTATCGATGTTATTGAACACACCATTTAAAATCTTTTGTTTGTCTTCTGGAATTGCATCAGTTGATTCTTCTGATGTTTTGCCAGTAACTGATATAAATGTTGCTGGATAAAATTGATGCATTGGAGGTTCTTCTTTAATTTTTTTATATTCTGTTGATGAATCTGAATCATCTCCTCCATAAAAATTATCAATTGATTGTCTACTTAATTTTGCTGCTTCTTTTAATTTTCTTTGTTGATGTTCTTTATAAGTTAAACCACAATAATAACATATAGTTCCGGGTGCCAATTTATAATTTGACATATTTTCATCATATTCCAAATATCCATTTTGCAGCAATATTTCGTGATACAATTCAATGCCAACCTTGACCAAATTTGAATAAACAAATGCAATTCTAGCTCCTTTTTTTCCCCAAAACAATCTTGATAATTTTTTCAATGATTTATAAAATTTCACTGAAAAGTTCTTCAAGTATTTTTTATTTAATATCATTCCAGTAATTGTTTTTCCATTTTCAGATGGATATAAAAAATCAGTAGTCATATCTGCAGGATCAATATTGAAAATATCAGTTGCAATCTTTTTATTTAATAATTCATAGTGCGTTTTCAATTGATTTTTAATTACATTTATTCCCTCTCTACCATAATAACCAACAATCTTTTTTCTATCTTGGGATAATCCAGGAAATGCAAAATTAGCAACTGCTTCTGATCTTCTATCTAATGTATCATCTTTTTCTCTAATAGCATCAGCATAAGCATTACCTTGAAAATCCATCATGTGACATTGCACAATATGTGTAAATAATAAGCCTTTATCACGTGGAATTACTCCCTTTTCAACTCTTTTTGCAAAAGTCAATGGATCTGCTCCTCTCAAATAACTTATATAACCAGTTGCCATTTTTTTGAGATATTCCAATCCGCCTGTTTTCAATTTCATAAGATGATTTTTTTCACTTGTAAATATTTTTTCTCTTTCGATTTGATTATTTGGTGGTCTTATAAAGTTTAATAGTTCAATAACATCATCAGCCAAGTTTTTCATTGGTGTTGCTGTCAATAATACAATTTTTAAATTTGATGAATTCTTGATAATTTTCATCAATGCATCACCATATGCATTACCTGTCAAGTTATGTGCTTCATCGATAATAATGACACTGTTATTTAAATTATAAATTCTATCAATAGCAATATCTCTTTCAAAATCTCCTTCTTTAGTTTTTCTGTATGAAGTTTTGATTTTATTATCTGTTGACTTAACTTTTTCAATTATTCTTTCTCCCAATACTTTTTTATAAAAACTTCTATAACTCATAAATCTGTAATATTGCAAAGCAGTATTCAAAGCATTTTTTTTCATTTTATTCATTTCAATTTCTGAAATATATTGTGTATTATCAATTTTTTTAAGATAAGTTTCATTAGTGCATTTTAACAATTCATTTTTCCAATTTTCTTTAATTAAAGGACCTGAAACAAGTACATATATTTTTGTATTATATTTTTGAATCATTGGTTTAAATTTTTCGGCAATTGCTATACTTGCACATGTATTATGACACACTATACCATTTGCAACATAATTATGGTAATTATCTACTTCTAGATCATAGACATAACCATCATACAAATAATATTCAACATTTTTAACTTTAACATAAATATCATCATCTATCTTTTTAATATATTCTGTATATTTCCAATCATATTCATTTATATTTGATGCTGCTAAAACATATGAATTTTCAGTTATGTTTGATGTCCATCCATTAATTGTAAGTAATTTATGAATCAATGTAATTATAATTATAGATCCATTATCCAATGTTATTTTTTGTACATATTCATGAATTTTTTGTCTGAATAATCTTTTCACTGGATATTCAAAAAAAGTTTTGTCATATGATATTATTTCTAGATTCGATTTTAAACTTGACCATTCTTCATTGTTATCACTAATTATTACATCATTGCATTCAGACCATATTTCATCTATTCTTCTTAGCTTCCATGTATCATTTATTTTACAATAAACTAATGCATCACCTGTCATACATTTTCCGGTACCAGTACCATGAAATATGAGAATACCTCTATATGGTGTATCAGGATTAATGAAATTACTTAAAAAAGATTGTTGTTCGTGCAATTCAAATTTACGTGAACATATTTTATCTCTGTATTCTTTAACATCTTGATATTCTTTTAATTGAGATCTTTCCTGAATTTTATTGATATAGAACTCTCTTTTTGAATATATTTTTTTTTGAAAATCATCATTACTTGGGGATGGATATGTATATTCCATATTCATTAACTCATTTTCATTTTTCTCTGGTATATCATCTAAAGAATTATCTGCCATTTGAACTTATATATTATTAGCAGAAAAATATAATTTAGCATTCATAAACTTTATGAATGTCAAAATGAATTTCATATGTTGAAGCTTTATATGTATATTTTCATTTAGTGTGAGTATAAAAACTGAATATTATATATACATTAAATGTATAATACAATGGAATTGAAAACTTTTTCTCATGATGATAAAATTAAGATGATTGAAAAAATTAAAATGATCACTGATAAAAAGATACTTGTAAAATTATTTTCCATCATTTATCAAGAAATAAAATCTGTCACACACAATGACAATGGATTTTTTATATTTTTTCACAAATTATCAAATGAAACTTATCAACAAGTAGATGATGAATTGAATTCTATATTTAAAAAACCCACATCTGAATTTGATGATAGCCAATCTGATAAAAAAACTTATACGCCATATACCATTGATGAATTTCCTTCACAAAATGGAATATCACCAAAATTAAAATTCAGCAATAAAGAAAAAAATATTATTAAAAGAAGAAGATATGATAAAAACATAAATGTTGATACCAATAAAAATGTATTTTATACAAATTTTGATGTAAGCACTCCAACTGATTCTGATAAAGAATAAATTTAAAAATTTGATATATGTTTACGATCCACATTTAACACTTAAAAAGTTGAAAAATAGATAGTAAACATATATAGTTATCATACATAAATAAACATATGGCAAAAAAGTTAACGATAAATCAATTAATTAATCATGTCAAGAAACATTGTAATGTATCTGACACAATAGATAATTTATGTGAATTGAAATCATCATTTCAATCATTAGATAAAATAAAATTTAATACATTGTCACATAAAAGTTCTCTTGTGATAAATGATTTTCCATCTCGCTTAAAATTATTATTTGATCCATTCATTACTAATTTAGAGAGACATGGTTCAATGAATAGTAAAGATAAAAATGTATCTTTATATTATTCACTTTTATTGAGTTTGTATGAAGGATATGAAAATATGTCAGGTGAAGAACAATACAGATTAATAAATGAATTAAACAATAAATTTATTTTGGATTTGGACAAAGATGATTTATTTGATAAATTTCAATATGTGCAATTAGGATGGAAGAAAAAAGAATTATATGATTCATTAAAAAATTTCAAAATGAATAAAATGGTACTTAGATTTTTGACAGATTATTTCAACATAAATATATTTATGATGGAAATACAAGATGATAAAATTTATGTTGTATATGGTGACAAATATTTCAATATTAATAAAATGAATTTGTTTTTAGTATTTTTTAATGATATCTTTGAATGTTTATCTTTCAATAAAAAAAAACTTATTGGAGTAAATGATACAGTACTAACCAAATTGGTTAATGTTGATAAAAATCAATTGGTGATTTTAAATGCTGATTTCTCCAATAATCAAACAATTAAAAATTTTCAACTTGGTCAAGAGGATCTTTCAAAGTATATTGATCCAAATAAAGAATTGTGTTTGCCAATAATCGAATTAGAAGGGCAAACCAACACAGAAATTGCAAATAATTATGATGAAGATGATGATGAAGTAAATACGAATGAATGTCAAAATAATATTGAAGATTCAGAAAAAGAGGTTGATGATAAATATTTTGTTTCAAAGCCAAATGATATTTTTTGTACAAAAACAAATCCTAATGATATAAATGATTGTATGGCAAATGATTTGTTATTATTGAATTCTAAAACAAAATTGACTGATATTCAAAGAATTGCCGAAAAATATAGTATTAATGTACACAAATTGAATAAAGCAAAAAAACAAATTAAAAAGAAAAAGGATGAATTGATTGTTGAGTTGGTTGCATTATTAAAAACAAATTAAAAAAAATTGAAAATACATGAATATATTGTATAAAAGTTTATGTATATAATATAATGAAATCAATCGCATCTTTTAAGGATAATTTATATTTGTTATATAGAGACAATTTTATTGCTAAAGATAAAGCTGATATATATTTTAATATTTTTGAAAAAAAATTAGAATATAACCCACAAGAAGAATCATTTGTTATTGTTGCTGGTAAAAAACATAATATCAAAAGGCAACAAGTAGCTTATGGGGATACCGGAACATTTTATGAATTTTCAGGAAATGTAGTACATGCGAAATCATGGGATTCTGATGATATAGTATGTAAACTATTGAAAAGCATCAAAAAGAAAGTTGAAGTAATGTCTGGTGAAAAATTTAATTTTGTTTTGATAAATAGATATAATGATGGGAATGATACTATTGGGTATCATTCAGATGATGAAAAAGATTTGGTGGAATATGCATCAATCGCTGGAGTATCTTTTGGCCAAGAAAGAGATATATTATTCAAAGAAAAAAACTTCGTACCAAAAATTAAAAGTCCTGTATCTTTACAACTTGATCACGGTTCTCTAATATTAATGAAATATCCAACTAATGGATATTGGAAACATTCTATACCAAAAAGAGCTGGTGCAAAAAAACCAAGAATTAGTTTGACATTCAGAAAGATGAATATTATCCCAAATATGAATGTATAAATAAATTATTCTGTTAATTCTTTTTTTATAAAAATCAGTCAATGAATATAAAATATTTTTTTATAAAATATATAGATATATGAGTAACAATAGAATAATAGCTAGAAACAAAACAACAGATAAAACATACATTGTATATCCCAAAACAGATTTCAAGTATGGTAAAAATAAAGATATAGATTGGGATAATATGGAATTATTGAATAGTAATTACAAGTATGAAGACATGGATACATTAAAATACAGATTATCAGATACATTGAAAAATAATGATGATATGTTAGATATTAGTCATTTAAATTTGGATGAATTTCCAATTTTGGGTGGAAAATATATTATATTGTATGATAAAATAAAATATCTGTGTTGCAATGACAATAATTTGAGAGACTTATCAGACATATTTAAATTTAAGAATTTAAAAGTATTGAATTGTAGTAATAATAAGATAAGTGAATTGATCGATGTTCCAAATGGAATAGTGGAAATTTGTTGTGAATCAAATAAATTAGATAATTTAGATATAATAGACCAATGTCCAATGTTGGAGAGATTAATGTGTTCTCATAATAATATTAATGAATTATTAGATATACCGATGATCAAAAGTTTGTATTGTGATAATAATAAAATAACAAAGTTGGGAAATATGCCAAGACTTGTATATTTAAATTGCAAAAATAATAATTTGCAAGAATTACCTTATTTGCCGAACATTACAGACATAGAATGTGATAATAATCAAATTTTAGTATTACATGATTATCCAAAATTATTATCTTTATTTTGTGGAAGTAATTTATTATCAGAGATAAATTTAACAAGTGATATTAAGATGTTGCATTGTGATAATAATAATTTAAAGTATATACCTTTTATTTCTTCATTAAAAGAATTGACATGTGATATCAATAGTAAATTACACAGTCAATATAAAAATAAGATTATTGATTACAAAGAGAATAAAAAATCAAATATAATTTGTATTTATTTGGATTGATAAAATTTTAGGATGAATATAACATAAAGAAATATGAATAATTAATAAAATAAATATGCAACAATTTTCGGAAGAACAAATAATGAATGATCCAAATGCGATAATATACGATCCATCTGGAGGAGATAATTATGAAGATACAACAGGAATGTTACCAGATGTGAATGACATTAATAATGAAATAATTGAGATGTTGGAATATGCATGTTCTGATGATATTATAAAAATGAAGAAAAAATCACATACTGAATATGCAAATCACATGAGAACTCAATTTCATGATTTTTCAGAAAGATATTATGGTGTGTTTGAAATGTTGATCGCAGGTGATTGTGATAGTATTGATCCATTAATACATATGTTAGGTGCAATAAATGAAATTAATAAAGGTAATTCAACACTCAAACAAGCTGAAGAATCAATTGGTGATGAATTAAATGAGAAATACATTTATAAGAATATGTCTGAAACAGAAAAAACCAAAGTAAAGAAGACAATTCAAGAGAAATATC
>Ga0302277_1001952_pt1 | contig 14937 bp, 8 predicted proteins | sample III_Bog_N3_1_FD_198759 | JGI IMG/M metagenome (GOLD analysis project Ga0302277, IMG submission 198759) | Peat permafrost microbial communities from Stordalen Mire near Abisko, Sweden - III_Bog_N3_1 | ecosystem: Environmental > Terrestrial > Soil > Wetlands > Peat | place: Sweden: Abisko... | reverse complement strand
CTCGCCTGCCGGCACCCTCTATGTCACAGAAAATTATTATGACATCATCCGGATGGCTACGGGCACCGGCCTGCCCACATTGTCGGCGGCGGTTGCATCTTCCCCCACTGGATTAACTGCATCACTGACTAATAATCAGATCCTGCTGACTTGGGCACCCAGTTTTGGTGCAACAAGTTATAATGTTGAGCGTGCCACCACGAATGGTGGCCCTTACACCATCATAGCCAACACAACCGGCACCAATTACACAGACTCGTCCGTGCTCAACGGGACGACCTACTATTATGTTCTTTCGTCCGTAAGCCTCAGCGGCACGAGTGCCAATTCATTGCAAGTGAGCGCCACGGTTCCAGCCCTTGCCGCGCCGACAAACCTTTCTGCGGTGACGACAAACAGTCAGGTTGTTTTGACATGGACGGCCAGCTTTGGCGCGACCAGTTACAACGTGGAACGTTCCACCAACATCAGCGGACCTTACTCCATTATTGCCAGCACATCCGCAACCAATTACACGGACACCTCCATAGTTAGTGGTACAACTTACTATTATGAGGTATTGGCAGTAAGTCCCGGCGGAACGAGTACCAATTCCACGCAAGTCAGCAGCGCCCCGCCGATTCCTGCCGCCCCGGCAAACCTGGCCGCGACGACCACCAACAGCCAGGTTATACTGACGTGGACAGCCAGTTTTGGCGCCACAAGTTATAACGTCGAACGATCCACAACAAATGGCGGCACGTACACAATCATTGCAAGCACGTCCGCAACCAATTATACCGATATAAATGTATTTGATGGGGCGACCTACTACTATGTTGTTTCGGCTGTAAATGCCAGCGGCACTAGCACCAATTCCTTGCAAGCAAGCAGCGGCGTCATCCCGCCATTCTTCAGCAGCCCGGCCGGCATTGCCGTGGATGCTTCAGGAGCCAATCTCGCGATAGCTGACCACGCGAACAACGCCATACGCATACTAAATCTGCCCAGCAGCCAAACCAGCACGTTCCTCTATGCCAGCAACGGCATCAGCGCACCGGCCGCCGTTTTGTATGATACCAACGAAAATCTTTATGTGTTGAATCAAAATGCCGGCCCCAACGGCAACATCATAGAATTTGATCCATACGGCAACACGATTGGAACCAATGCCACCGGTTTGAACCAGCCAACCGCATTTACCATGGACGCGAATGGCAACATCTTTGTCACCGAGCAGTCCAGCAACATCTGCGTCGTATTCCCATCCGGGGAGACAAACACTTTGGTCAGCATTACGAACGCCAACGTTTCGCTTCAGGGCATCGCACTGTTCGACAATGGGAACATTGCCGTCAGCGACGCCGGCAATCATGTGATCTGGACGGTGAACCCCAATACCAAGGTTGTAGCCCTGCTGACCGGCAAGCTGGGCGTGAGCGGTTCCACTTTGGGTTCGTCCAACTTCGCCAAGCTGTATCAACCGCATCAACTCGCGCGCTCCGGCGGCAATCTGCTTGTCGTCGCCGACACGGGCAACAACCGGATTGTCACCGTTACCAGCGCTGGCTCCATCACCAATGTTCTGAACTCGACCAACGCCAGCATCTGGTTTGGCCAGACCGGCGATCCGGTCGGCAGCGGCAGCTCCAGATTCGTCCAGATGGTTTCACCAATTGGGGTGGCCGTTAGCGGTGCTGGCAACGTTTTTGACTCGGAAACGTACTATGATGATATACGCGGATTTACCGGACTACTGAACCCGCCGGACGCAACGCCGATCATTACCCTGCCATATTTCAACAACCCTGCTGGCATTGCCTATATTTCCAGCTCCCCAGTTTCAGACGATCCCACTCTTTTCATTGCTGACGCCGCCAACAACGCTGTTGAGCAGCTTGATTTGTCGGACAATTCGACCTACACATTCCTGTCGTCTGTGGACGGCATCACCAACCCTGCTTCAGTATTGCTGGACACCAATGCAAATGTTTTTGTATTGAACCAGAATGCAGGTGCAAACGGATCCATTCTTGAATTTGATATTTACGGCAATCCCTACGGCCCGCTCGTCACGGGATTGAATAATCCAACTGCCTTTACGATGGATGGCTATGGAACCATTTTTGTCGCACAACAGTCCGGCGGAATTTGCATCGTGTATCCTTCCGGCGCGACCAACACTTTGATTACCATAACCAACGCCAATGTTTCTCTACAGGGCATCGCCCTCTTCGATAATGGCAACATTGCAGTCAGCGACGCCGGCAATCATGTGATTTGGGCTGTCAATCCCATCACCAAGACCTATTCCAGACTGACAGGACAGCTGGGTGTAAGTGGTTCAACTCTGGGCGCGTCCAACTTTGCCAAGCTATACATGCCGCACCAACTCACCCGTGCAGGCAACAACATCCTGGTTATCGCCGACTATGGCAATAACCGGCTCGTCACAGTAAACAGCGCGGGTGCCATCACCAATGTCTTGAATTCCACAAATGCCAGCGTTTGGTTCGGTCAGAATGGGGATCCGGTCGCCAACACCAGTTCCAAGTTCATTTCCATGCGCCAGCCGTCGGGCGTTGTCGTCGGCAGCGGAGGTGAAGTTTTTGCCTCGGAAACCTATTACCAGGACATCCGCGGGCTGCTAGGAACTGGAATTGCGTCGCCGGCCTTGAATTCCAGTGTACCCCTTTCTTTCTATTCAGCTCCGGCTGGCATTGCCTTGAATTCCGAAAGCACGGTTCTTTATATTGCCGATCCGACTAATAACACGGTCAGCGCCCTGAACCTCGCGAACAATCTGACAACGGTATTCCTTAATTCCGCCAATGGTCTTACAAACCCCGTGGACTTGGCCGTTGACAGCAGTGACAATCTATACGTTCTTAATCAGGGCGGCGGCGGCAATGGTTCCATACTTAAGTTCGATAAATACGGCAACTTTTTAAGCACAAATGCTGCTGCTTTACTTTTGCCGACTGCAATGAGGTTAAGCTCTATATTGAGCCCAGGGAGCATTTATGTGACGGAGCTGAACGGTGCGGTTCAAGTATTTAATACGGGAATCTCAAATACGATAGCGACCGTGACAAATGCCAATGTCCGGCTGCAGGGCATCACGATGCTGAACAATGGGTCCATCGTTGTCAGTGATGCCGGCAATGATGTTATTTGGTCCATCAGCCCTGCATCCACTAATGCCGTCTTGTTCACCGGTGTCATCGGGGTTCCCGGCACGACGTTTGGCGCAGTTGGATTCGCTAAATTGAACGCTCCCATGCATCTGGCCGAGACCAGCGGCGGCCAGTTGCTCATCGTTGACTCCGGCAACAATCGCATCGTGGTTTGCGACGCATCGGGCACCATTTCCAGCGCCTTAAATTCCAGCACCGCCACACTTTGGTTTGGCCTCGCCTTTGACCCCGTCTCTACGTCGAGCCCCTACTATGTCTCCATGTCCTCGCCCGTGGGCATTGCCATAGGTGCTAATGGGACTGTTTTTGACTCCGAGGCCACTTACAAGGACATCCGTGGAATATTGAATACGGGTTTCACGCCGCAAACAACGCCACCCTCTACACCCTCCAATCTGGCGGCAACAACATCTTTTGGACAGGTCACGTTGACTTGGTCTGCGTCTGCTGGCGCGGCAAGTTACAACATCGAACGCTCTCTAACCTCGGGTGGACCATACACGACCATTGCCAACAATGTGACCGCCACAAGTTACACCGACACGGGACTGGTCAACGGGACGAAGTACTACTATGTCGTTTCAGCAGTGAATGCCGGCGGCACGAGCGCCAATTCTTCGGAAATAAATTCCACGGTGCCGATGCTTGCCGCACCAACTGGGCTGGCCGCGACGACAAATTACAACCTGGTGAATTTGACGTGGTCGGCAAGTCCCGGAGCGGCAAGTTACAATGTCAAACGCTCTCCTTCCACCGGCGGCCCTTACACAACTGTTGCCAACAATGTGGCCACCACGAGTTATTCCGACACGTCCGTTATTAATGGGATAACGTATTATTATGTTGTTACATCAGTAAATTCCGGTGGCGAAAGCACAAACTCACTTGAAGTCAGCGCCACTCCACCGCTCCCCCCGGTAGCAACACCGCAAATCGGCTATGTGGATTTCCCACCACCATATCCTTATACATCCGTGTTTCATGCCGTTTCATCGTCAGGAGCTACTTTCAACAATGACGTGCCCATCGTCATTGTGGGAGCTGCGGGAAGTCAGTCATATTATACTTATAGTAATACACTGACAGTTGCCAGCATTCCCGACCCCACATCCTCTTCTGCTTCGGCACCGGTCGGCTATCAGAACGGACTTTCTTCGGTGGTTGGCTTGACGGTCGCGCAGATTTTGCCGAACTTGTCCATAAAGGCAATTGGGGAACAGTCTCTTCATCCCAATAGCGCAATCACTTCAGCACTGTTTCAATTCATCGTTGGCAACCCCACCGTTGTCGGCGACAACGCCGCACAGTTTACGGTCTATGATGTCACGGACGGTGCGCAATTGTGGTATACCACCGACGGAAGCAACCCAACGAATGCCGCACCCAGCATATTTGCCGGCACCATATCTGGCACCAATGGCATCACATTGTCTCTGTCGCTTCCATCCAATACGAACTTGACGTTCAACATCATGGGCTTCAAGCCCAACTATCAGCCTAGTGCTGTCACCCCCACAGTTTTCTTGGCAAGCGCCTTCGTGCCAAACACCATCAGCTTTGGCTTCGCATCAGGAGAGGCTTCCAGCGCTTTTATCGCGTCACCCGGCCAGACGTTTTACGCCCCGGTCACGCTGTCACCGCTGTCCAGCACCATTATCTACAGCTTGCAGTTCAACCTGACCGTCACCAACGCAGGTCCCAATCCCGGCCCTGCAATCACCCCGAACGCATTCAATTTTCAATCCATGCTGGAGCAGCCCAATCCTAAATTCCCGGACACGTTTATTATCATTCCGCCGGCAATGTTCGACGGGACCGGTCTGGTTCCTTTGGAAAACATCAATACATCGGAAAACCTGATGGGAATCGGCTGGATAGAGCGCTATGGCGCGACTAATCTTTACAACACAAAGTCGCAGGATCTCATCCAGTACTCGCAGGCGCATGACACCCTTTTCCTACAGACCGGCGGGAAGGTCATAGCAGGCGGATATTCGTTCACCGTGCCCACTGGCGCCACGCCAGGTCAAACCTACCAGATCCAGATAGGCCGTCCGTCGGCGACCGACGACGGCATCGGCGCACCGGGTTCGGATGTGTTTATTTACGCTCCAACGAACGGCTCGCTGGGTGCTGGCACGCTCAACGCAATCAAAAATGTGACCGTCGGATCGGCAAGTTATATTGTCGGCGATTCATATCCGTTCCGCTGGTTCAACGCCGGTGACTTCGGCGACACCAACTTGGATAATGCCGACGTTGAGCAGGTGTTTCAATCGGCGATATATTCTGCTAATTATCCTCCGTCAGGCAGTGATTTCGCCGACAGCATGGATTCCGCCGGCGCTATTGGCATAGACACTGGCAATGGTTATTTAATACCCGGTGGCGCGGTGGCCAGCGAAGCTACATTGGGCGCCAACAACGACACAAGCATCAATTTCAATGTCTTTGGTGATGGCACGCTGGACGTTTCCGACGTGTATGTTACCTTCCGCCGGTCGCTGGATCCATCCCTGACATGGTATCGTCGGTTTTGGACAAATGACACGGTTAACGGCTATCAGGGGCTTGCGGCGGTAGCCACCTCCAACGTATTCAATCCAAGTTCCTTGAGCAAAGGCCTGTCATCGCCGGCTGTAAGCCCCTTGTCCATGACAAATATGCCATCGGTCAATTTCGCCAGTACCGATTTTGTGGCATCAGCAGGCCAGGTTCTTCAAATACCCATTACCGCAAGCGTCTTTGGGCCATATCCATTGCGCGTGGCCATGCTGAACATCAGCATCGTGCCGCTGGACGGTTCGCCGACGCTGACAGTGCCCATATCATTCACGCCCAACAGCACGAACACCGCGCTTGGCACGCCGACATCCGGCTTCACAGCTTCCGATGGCAATGCCAATTACGCCGCCGCGTGGCTGGACAGCACCATAGCGGGAATTTCCAACAGCGCCGTCATTGGCACGTTAACTGTCACCATACCGACCAATGCGACAAGCCTCTCCTCTTACGCGATACATTTTGACCACGCCTCGGGTTCACCCACCGGCATTGCGTCGTTCCCACGGCATACTTTGACAGGATTGATTACGCTGTCCAGCCGCACCAACTCCACCTATAACGACAGCATACCCGATTCATGGCGCCTGCGATATTTCGGCACGGTAAACAATCTGCTTTCCGTCTCCAATGCCGACGCCGACGGTACCGGCTTCAACAACTGGTATAAATACGTTGCCGGCCTTGATCCGACCGATCCGAAATCCAAATTAACTGCCGGCACCGATCAGGCCATGGCTCAAAACCCTAAGGACAGCGTCATTTACTGGCCCAGCATGACGGGCAAGCAGTATGTCATCCAGCGCTCCTCCAGCATGTTCCCCGGTTCGTGGACTGCCATCTCCACAAACACCGGCACCGGCGGCAACATGGAAATACATGATGCATCCGGCGGCAATTCCCGTTTCTACCGCGTGAGCGTCCACTGACGGAAACACCTGCTGAAATTTCAACGGCGCGTTCATCTGAACGCGCCGTTTTTGTTTTCATAACTGTTCAACCGGTTTGTTTTTCGTCAGCCACACGCTTCAAGTATTCAAAGGAATAAATTCCCGTTGCATGGCCGTCCGCCCAGACAGGCTGTATCGCATAGCCGCCCACGCTGATAAAATGTTTCAACTGGAATGCCGCAGTGGAAAGTTTCTGCTCCGGATTCTTATACACGTTGCCCATGATGTCCGTCTCGCCCTTGCAGCCCGCGCATGGGCAGGCGCGGCGCAGCGTTTCCAGCGGAATGAAGCTCTCCCCGCCGCCGCTCCATTTCACGGCAAGCTCGTTCCCGATTTGTTGGATGTCCAGCGGTCGCATTACGTTCAGGTTATTTTCACCGGCCGCCCAAGTCCACACTTTCCACGCTTCCTCTTCAGCCCGGCATGGCGCCCATCTGCAAGGTCTGCCAGTCTGGAAATACAAAGGGCGACGCTCGTCAGTCGCATGGTGCTTTCTACTTTCCTCTCCGCCTCGATTGCCCACACTCCGCATACAATTACTGTCGCTTTACTTTCTGACAATTCATGTTAATCAGCGGGGCATGTCAGGTTCGTCCCATACTGGAGATCAAAGCTTGAAAATCGGCGGCCAAATCCGCAAGCAACACCATGTGGGTGCCTATGCGAGTTTGGCGAGAATCTTGACGTGCTACAGGTCTGCGAGCAAAAGGTGTGCGTGTCGGTTCCACAACCGACAGCACGCACACATAATTAAAATGGTTATCCGCGCCATCTTGTCCCTTTCTGCAAACGTTTTTTCTGTGTCCTGTCACAGTCTGAGATGGATCCGCTCTCGGTCTAAAGACCGAATTGAGCTTATTCAGCCGGTTTCGGGTGCTTTTCGTCCAGTTTTGGCACTACTTGCGTAGGGCCACCATTCTTCTTATGGAGGGTCATCATTCTCGCGCGATTGTTCGTTCAATGGCGAACCGGAACGGGTTGGTCCGGGATTCGGAGTGGTGACGTCAGGGCTTGTTCAAGCGCCGTTCAAAGGCCCGCAGTGTCTCTGGGCTGACGTGGTGTTCAATGCCTTCGGCATCCAGTTCCGCCGTTTTTTTGGGGATGCCCAGGGAGTGGAGGAAGGCGACCACGGTCTGGTGGCGTTGCTTGCTCTCAGCGGCCAGCTTGCGGCCAACGTCGGTCAGGAATATCGCCCGATACGGCCGCGTGTTCACATACCCCGCCCGTTGCAGACGCGCCAGAGTGCGATTGACCGTCACATGCGTCACGCCAAGCCGACGCGCCAGGTCCACCACCCGCGCCTCGCCCTGAGCCGTCGTCAGGTCGGCGATGGCCTCGGCGTAGTCCTGCGCCGTCTCGAGAGAATGGTCGCGGCGGGAGCGGCGGAAGTTCTCCGCCTGCTGCCCCGGCACGGGCCCGGATGTCTTGTTTCTGGAACGCGGCATGACTGTTCCAAGTGTAGCGGCGCAGGCTGGTTTAGTCTAGGTTTTATTTTGTAACCCATGCTACATTTTTATTGACGGCTTGGATTTTATGTTGTAACCAGTGCTACATGATTTTGTCCGAGCTAAATAGCGGCTTGTTTTTAGTGGGTGTCCTGATTGCCGCGCCCGCCGCCCGCGCGGCGGCGCAGGAAGCCGGTTCCAATCCGCCGGACAAAAGCAGCTACAACCTTTTTAATCCTGTGCCGGAAGATTTGATGCGTGATTTAAGCCCCGACCGTCCGGACGTGACCGAGTCGCCTTACACGGTGGACGCCGGTCATTATCAATTGGAGATGGATTTTGCCAATTTCACCTACGACAAAACGGGCGGCACAACCACGAAGACGTGGGACGTGGGCGATTTCAACTTCAAAGCCGGGTTGCTGAACAATGTTGATCTCCAACTCGTTTATGACGATTACCTGAATGTTCATACGCAAGACAGTTCGGGCAAAACAACCACGCAGTCGGGCTTCGGCGATTTCACCACGCGCCTGAAAATCAATTTGTGGGGCGACGACGACGGGACGACTGCTTTTGCGCTTCTGCCTTACATCACGTTTCCCACGGGCACAGATGGTCTTGGAAACGGCTCGGTCGAAGGCGGCGTGATTCTTCCGCTGGGGGTCAGCTTGCCGCTTGATTTCGACTTGAGCCTGGAAACGGCGGCCAGCTACATAAAAAACGCTGGAGACAGCAGTTATCACGAGGAGTTCATCGCCTCCGCCAGCTTGGATCATCAGATCATCGGGAAATTGAGCGGCTTCGTTGAATTTTTCAGCAACTTCACCACGGAAAGTCATTCAAGCTGGGTGGGGACGGTTGACACCGGCTTGGAATATTTGGTGACAAAAAACATCCAGCTTGATTTGGATTGCTACTTTGGCGTCACACACGCTGCACCTAATTTCAATCCCTTTGCTGGAATCACCGTGAGATTTTAGTGCATATTTATTTATGACCGAACCCGAACCCGCTTTTGACCCGACTTCCAAATCCTCCTGGCGCAAGCCGGCGGGGCAGGCCTCGTTGTCGGAAGTCCACCGCAGCGTCCTTGTTCCGGTGACGGCGTCCTTTTGGCGGAAGCTGCTGGCGTTTTCCGGCCCGGGTTTTCTTGTGGCCGTCGGCTACATGGACCCCGGCAACTGGGCGACCGACCTGGCGGGCGGCGCGCAATTTGGCTACACGCTGCTGTCCATCATCATGATTTCAAATTTGATGGCGATACTGCTCCAGCATTTGTCCGTCAAACTGGGCGTCGCCACCGGGCGCGATCTGGCGCAGGCCTGCCGCGATCATTATTCAACACCGACGGTCTGGTTCCTGTGGATACTTTGCGAAATCGCCATCGCCGCATGCGATCTGGCGGAAGTTGTCGGCTCGGCCATCGCGTTGCAGCTGCTTTTCGGAATTCCGCTCGTGTGGGGCTGCATCATCACTGCGGCGGACGTGCTGGCCGTGCTGTATTTGCAAAACAAGGGCTTCCGTTACATCGAGGCGCTGGTCATTGCGTTGATTACAACCATCGGCACCTGTTTCGCTGCGGAAATCATCTGGTCAAAGCCCGGTTTCGTGGGAATGATGATGGGCTTCGTTCCCAGCCCGGAAATCCTCAAAAATCCGGAGATGCTCTACGTCAGCATCGGCATCATCGGCGCGACCGTGATGCCGCATAATTTGTATCTGCACTCCTCGATTGTCCAAACACGCAAATACGAACAGAATGCCGGCGGCAAGCGCGAGGCCATCAAGTTCGCCTCGATTGACTCGACCGTCGCGCTGATGTTCGCGCTGTTCATCAACGGCGCGATCCTCGTTCTTGCGGCGGCGGCGTTTCACTGGTCGGGGCATCAGGATGTGGCCGCGATTCAGGATGCCTATAAGCTATTGCCCAAGACGCTTGGCGTGACCGGCGCGAGCGTTTTATTCGCCCTCGCGCTGCTCGCTTCGGGACAAAACTCCACGCTCACCGGCACGCTTGCCGGGCAGATTGTCATGGAAGGTTTCATCAATGTCCGGCTGCGGCCGTGGCTGCGCCGGCTGATCACCCGCGCGCTGGCGATCATTCCCGCCGTTTTTGTCATCGGCTATTTCGGCGAAAGCAAGACGACCCAGTTGCTCGTTGCCAGCCAGGTTGTTTTGTCCATGCAGCTGGGGTTTGCCATCTGGCCTCTGATGCGTTTCACCGGGGCAAAATCCAAGATGGGCGAGTTCGTCAATCCGCCCTGGATTAAAATCCTCGGCTGGACGACCGCTGCGATTATCATTGTCCTCAACGTGAAACTGCTCTTTGATACCTTCATGCCCGCATCCGTCCTGAAAATATTTTACGGGCATCTCGGCTGGCCCGTGCCAACCCAATAAACCATGTATCGTAAAATTTTAATCGCTCTCGACAACGGCCCTGCGGACAAGGGACTGCTGCCGCACGTCACGGAACTGGCCACGCATTTTGGTTCCGAATTGCTCCTGCTTCATGTTGCCGACGGCTGGGCCGCGCGCAGTTTTGACCAGTTGAAACTCGCCGAGTCCGAGGAGATGAAGGCTGACCGCGAATATCTAGAGGCAATCGCAGGCGGACTTCGCAGCGCCGGGCTTGTCGTGGAAATTAAGCTGGCACTTGGCAATCCGCCGACGGAAATACTAAAATCCGCCGAAATCGAGAAATGTGATTTGATCGCGATGGCCGGCCATGGTCACCGGCTGTTTGGCGACATTTTTCACGGCAGCACCATTACCCAGGTCCGGCACAACACGACAATCCCACTCCTCATTGTCCGCACGAAAAAAGTCTGATCACCGCTCGAACTTATAATCCACTGAGTTCTCGACGAAATGCAGCAGGTTTCCCTTGTCATAAGCGCGCAGCGCGAAATGGCAAATCAAGCGGCGGAGATTAAAATAAAAATTGCGGTTCAATTTCAAGTTCACTTACCGCTGAAACTTTGTACCATTGGCGCACCAACTTATGAACACCGAATCTTTTCTCAAACAACGGCTCATTTGCGTCGCGGTCATTGACAAAACGGATGACGCCGTGCCACTGGCCGAAGCGCTGCTCGCCGGCGGATTGAACTGCATCGAGGTCACGTTCCGCACGGCAGGAGCAGCAGAGTCGATCGCGGCAATTCGAAAAAATGTTCCTCAAATCACCGTCGGCGCAGGAACGTTGCTGACGGCAGAACAGGTGAAGCAGGCCGTCGGCGCGGGCGCGCAATTCGGGGTGTCTCCCGGCTTGAGCGAATCCGTCTCGAAGACGGCGCAACAAAATGATTTCCAACTGTTTCCCGGAGTCATCACGCCCACGGAAATCATGCACGCGCTGGAGCTCGGCTGGAAGTATTTGAAGTTTTTTCCGGCGGAAACATTTGGCGGCGTGAACGCATTGAAGGCGCTGGCCGGGCCATTCGGCCACACCGGCGTGAAATTCATTCCGACCGGCGGCATCACGGCGGCAACGCTGCCGAATTATCTGGCCGTTCCGCAGGTCGCGGCCATCGGCGGCTCGTGGATGGCCGAGCGCAAGCTCGTCGCGGAAAAAGCGTGGGATAAAATCACGGCGTTGACGGCCGAGGCGATAAAGGTGATTGCGGCGGCAAAGTGAACCATAATTGTAGCGGCGCTCTGTGAGCGCCGATGGATTGCAAAATTTCGGGAAAAGCAAGGCGGTCACAGACCGCCGCTACAATTATTAATTCCCAACTATCACCTGCAATGGCTGGTCGCGGCGTTCGGCGAAGCGCTTCACATAAGCCTCCCACTGGATGTGGTTCGTGAAATCGCCGCTGCGATCCCAGCATGCGCCGAAGTAATAGCTGAATGGCTGGCCTACTTGCGCCGTTGAAACCGCCAGCAGGCTGCGCATGGGCGGATAGCCTTCATGCGTCGGCTGCGGCACGTTGGCGTGGACGACCGAGTCCGGCAGGCTCGGCGCGTCGTTCGTGAACGCCGACACGCTGTTCTTCGCCAAAATCACCGCCACGCCTATGATTCCTTTGGGCTTGTCTTCCGGCTGCCAGTAAGCCTGCCAGCCTTCGGTCAGATCGTTCGCGATGAATTCCACGCGGTTCGTCGGGCACGCGCGCTCGGCGAGGCCGACGGCGACGGTCAGCGGCGATTTGTCGTCGCTCGCGAACGTGTCCTGCGCCTTGCTCAACCACGAGCCGGCGTCAATGCTGATGCGTTTCGTGTTGGAAACCATTTTGCCGCCGCCCGCATCCCACGCATCGTAAGTAACTTCAAATTCCGAGCGTATCGGACCGGTGGTGATGAGTTTCCAATTGCGGTAATTGATGGCCGAGTGAAGTTTTGTGCCGTCCCAGATGCCGCTGCCGCCGTCGCCGCAGCTTTTGCCGACGCGGTAATCGTCCATCTCATCGCCGTTGTCCATGTGGTAATGGCCGCTGGCATACATTTCGTTGACCATGAGATTGCGCCGCGATTTGATCCACACATCAATGCCGCTGGTGATTGTGCCTTCGCCCTTGATGAGCGCCTGTCCGTAGATGCGGTGCGCGATGCGGTCGCTTTCCCACGCGAAATCGTCCATGCGCTCCGGCACATAACGCGCCATGGTTTTCACGATGGGCGGCGGCACGGCGGCAAAAGCATTTGCGTCTAAAATGTAAAATGTTTTTGTTTCGTGCGGCGCAAGGTCAACTTGGAAAAGTAATTTGTCCCGATAAAATTGGCGTTTCTCTCGCTGCTCGGAAGGCTTGCGATAAACTTGCGAATCTAAAATCCGCGATGAAAGTCCATCCATTACGACATACTTACTACCAAGATCGAGTTCGGCTGTTTCGCAATCCCGGCGAAATGACGACGGATTTGTTACTTTGACAATGATCGGCAATAAAAAACCATTGGTATTTTTGGCTGCGGGCAATCCATAATTATCCAGCACGGCGTCCAAAGCCTGCGCTGCAGTTATATTCTTCCAACGAATAGAAAGTTTTGGTTCCGATTTTATTTTTCCATTTTCGTCGGGCTGGCCGTAGCCAATTTTTGGATCGAGAATGTAATTGATTCCTGCTTGCCGCGCTAAATTTTTGATTGCGGATGTCAATGGAACGTCTTGAAATTGAATGACAGGAAAAATTGCATCGGAATTTGCCGCCGTTTTTTCCAAAACCGCCATCCGATAAACCTCACTGCCCGCGAGCAAAAAGACGCCGCCGCCGTAAGGTGACGTGGCATCCGCCGAAAATTGAATCGGATGGTCGCCCGCCGGTTGGACGTGCGTCAGCCGGCCGTCGTCATTCACGCAGCCGACGAGCGCCGTCCACGCCTTGCGGACGGCAGGTTCAAAGGTCGCGCGGTTGAGCAATCCCTGGTTCACGCCCCACGCGAGGCCGTAGGTGAACAGCGCCGAACCGCTGGCTTCCGGCGTCGTATAATCCTGCGGGTCGAGCAGGCTCGCGCGCCACATCCCGTCCGGCTGTTGCAGCGAGAGGATTTTTGCCGCCATATCCTTGAACAATTGCTCGAAGCGCGGACGGTCGGGATGGTTCATCGGCAGGTATTGCAGCGTGCGGACAAGTGCGCCAATCACCCAGCCATTGCCACGGCTCCAGAATACTTTCGCCCCGTTCGTCTCGGTCTTGTTGAAGTATGTGCTGTCGCGGTAAAAGAGATTTGCGTTCGTGTCGTAAAGATAATCCGTCGTGCGCCAGAAATTCGTCACGGCAAAATCCAGGTAGCGCGAATCGTCCGTGGCTGCATAAAGCCGCAGCCAGCTCGGCGGCGCCATGAAAAGCGCGTCGCACCATGTCCACTGATCCTCACCGGATTGATGATCGAGAGCCTGCGTCCTGGGCGGATTTGCCAGAATCCAGTCAAACTTCTCGCGCATGGGCGCGATCATGCGGTTCTCACGGTAGAGAAAATAAAGCTCGGTGCAGACCTGGCCGTAGCACTGGTCGTCGGCGTGGTATTTGCGGCCACGATATTGCGCCAGCACCCAGCCGTTCGTCTCGCCCTTGGCGAGCATGGCGTCGCGGTATTTCGGGTCGCCGGAAATTCCGGCAAGCGCCATCATGCCCACGTCGCCGACGGATTGAATCCAGCCGGTGGGCCGGTTCGTGGCCTCGTTCGCAAGCTGCCAGTCGCCAACGTGCTGCATGATGCCGAGAACCGATTGCGGCGTGATGTCGGAAGAGGTAGTCTGCGCGCGCAGTTGAAAGCCGGCGGCAAGAAAAATGGCCGCGACAAGGCCGGCGCGAAAAGATAAATGGAATTTCATGCCGAAAAATTGCCTGCAAAATAGGATTGATGCAAATGAAAACTCAATGCACCCGCGTTTGTGAAAACGCGGGTGTTCCGCACTTTTACAAGTGCGTCTACAACTCCAGCGTTGACCGCGCGCCACGGGAATTTACACTGGTGCATCATGTTTGAAAATTCCATCCGCCGGACACCGCGCCCGCAGGACGTCGCCGGAATGTCCACACAGCAGCTCCGCGAGACGTTTCAAATCAGCAACCTTTTCGCGCCGGGAGAATTGCGCGGCCACTTCACCGACCTCGACCGCCTTGTGGTCGGCGGCGTGATGCCGGCGGCGAAACCCGTTGAGCTGCCAAACCACAAGGAAACCGGACGCGCCTTCTTTCTGGAACAACGCGAGCTTGGAGCCATCAACATCGGCGGCGCGGGCAAGGTCGTTGCCGACGGCAAAACGTTCGCGCTCGACAAGCTTGACTGCGTTTATCTGCCGGTGGGCACAAAGCAGGTTTCCTTTGAAAGCAGCGATGCGAATACTCCGGGGAA
>Ga0302277_1001944_pt1 | contig 14995 bp, 15 predicted proteins | sample III_Bog_N3_1_FD_198759 | JGI IMG/M metagenome (GOLD analysis project Ga0302277, IMG submission 198759) | Peat permafrost microbial communities from Stordalen Mire near Abisko, Sweden - III_Bog_N3_1 | ecosystem: Environmental > Terrestrial > Soil > Wetlands > Peat | place: Sweden: Abisko... | reverse complement strand
TTTGCGCCGATCTCAACATTCCCGCGCTGAGCGCCTGGGGAATCGCGCAGGCCGATCTGCCCGCCGTGGTGGAGAAGGCAGCCCGCGCCAGCAGCATGCAGGCCAATCCGATTCCGCTAACGGGCGAGGAGCTACTGGCTCTGGTATCGGCAGCGTGGTAAGCGCCGGACTTGGCGAGCAACGCTGGAGCGGACCTTTTTCGAACCGGGAGCAGCACAATGAGGCACCTGAATCTGGTCGATGCAGTCCAAAAGGAATGAGGCAGAGTCTTGACGTTCACCATTCCCAATCTTGCAGGTCATTAGCCTAATAGTTCTGTTTTTGTACTAGAGTTGGGCTCGCTAGAAAAGATCATTTGTATGATATTGATCGCACCCCAAACGACGCCCGCAGCTAGCAATACATATGATAGGAACTCCCATATAGTAGCCGTGCGACCACCATTTAATGAGGCAATAAAGAATCCGAATATCCCGCTTCGGACAAAGACGGCGTACAAAACCACGTGGCGTTTGAACCGCTTAAGAGAATTCGCGATCTCACCATCAGTTATACGTGCAGCCAAAATCAAGAATTCTCTGATAAGTAGTCCCCAAGCGAAGAATTCTATCCACTGAAATCTACCCGCCAGCGCAAACAAACACCCAAAATTAAATATCTTGTCAGCGATAGAGTCCTGTAAATATCCAGCAAGTGTAGGCCTTGAGAACCTTCGCGCAATTGCCCCGTCAACAAGGTCGCTCCCCTCGGCAAGTACGAACGCCACTAGGCAGACGGCTATGAGCCGCGGATGCTGCGGTCTGAATGCAATGAGGACAAGCCCTCCAAGGCATGAGCGAAAAACCGCGAGGCCTAGAAGAGTCCGCCCCAGAGGGCGTCGTTTTTCATTTATGTTCAATCCGTTTGCGGGCGATTGCATTCCGAGTCCGTTCGGGGATTGAGTTTTCACGCGATCAGTTCGACACCGTTCCCCATAAGCCCACAAGTGCTGCCGCACAATCAAGAAAATGACAAGAATATCGAAAGCAAAAATGCCTCTTAAGGCGAGAGTAGGTACTTTGTTCCCATATACAACTGGAATGGCGCGATAGATGAAAGCCCCAGTATAGATAATAGGGACTGTCAAGAGAAGGGCTTGGCTGAACGTTCTGGCTAGGAGATAGCGCTTGTCTCTTGATGAAACATAGAAATTCTCCCAGATGTTATAGCCTTCCGGAAATAGGCTTCTCAGGTACTCTCCAAGTGTGCCGATCATTACATGATGCTGGAGAATAACGTAGGTGAATACAAGACTTATGATAGGAGGAACAGCGGCAAGGCCAATTTCTCCCAGAATATTTTGAGATGTCAAGGTCGCAGACGCTTGCTCTGGAGCGACCAGGCCCAGGTACGCCCCCGCGGCCACGATGTACGCTATTAGGGTCTGGTCCCTCAAGGCGATACGTTGCGTGACCTCAGCTCTCGCCGCAGAATAGAACTGGATCTTTTGGTCATTCGGCACTTCGTCCATTGCCGCTCCCGCAAGGCCTAAGCCCAGCCCGCGAGGCAATGTTACAGTATTCAATCCGGCGTTGAATAGGGGATACTTGGACTGGCCAATTGATTCCGGTTGCGCTTGACGAACTCGGCGTGGCGGCGCGGGTGCACAAAACCGTTTCAAGTGGAAAGCATTGCTTAGTATCCACGAGATCTTTCAAATACACATTCATAGCGATCTACCCGTTTCAGTGAGGGCTCCTGCCCTACGCTCCAGGCGCGCCGCGGTAAAAAACGGCGCGTCTTGCGCTACCCCTCTAGCGGACCTGTGTCCTGTCCGCAATGCCTGCCCTTGACGAACAGCAACAGCAAAAACCCTTCCTAAGGGGCTGAGAGTACCGGGACATCCTTTACGTTTTGGACCGGGGACATGGTTTACAAGCCCCTTGCGGTGAGAGTGGCTCTGATTGCGGGTTTTCGGCGGGCTTTGCCGGTCTTCAGATGCATGATAGTCGTCGCCGTAGCCGTGGTAATGTGGGAATCCCCGCAGGGATTTCCAAGGGGTGTGGGAAGGGTGGAAAGCTGGCTTTTTGGCTTTCCATGCTTTCCACACCCCGGCATTTCCATGGCTTGTTTGAAGTCGTACTAGGAAAAGATCTCAGAGTGATTCTCAAGTTGTTCGGAGTATGACGTGTCGCTGACTGCAAATTCGACCCAGTCGTTCTGATAATCGGTGATTGCCACTTTCAAATGATCGCGCCGCAGAACGCGATCTCTGAAGTTTCCGAAGAACCAAACGGCTCCAACAACTATGGCGCAGACGAATATCTCTGCGAATCCACGGGACACGAGCCACTCCGGCACAGAGTGAAAGAGCCGGCGCGACATCCCGATGAGAAATACTATGCCCCACGTCGAGGCAAAGTAGGTGCTTGCCAAGGCTGTTCCGAGCATCAACACCAAAGATGCCCATCCCTCCACTCCCAAAACGATGAAGCACTTCGTACATACCGGCGCCTTAATGGCTGGGTTGGATCGCCACCAAGCGCGGTACGGCAGCACCAACTGAAACCTCCGCATCGGATTTGCGGCCCCACATCTCACGCATATCGGTGGAAAGTTGATTCTGCTCCGTTCAAATCGTTCTTTGTGCATGAGTTCCTCGGGGGCGTTTGGAGTTTATCAATTTTAGCGCTCATGACCTGGCTAGCGGGCGGAACCTCATATCGGAACTGTTGAACTCGCCCAGCTCGGTGTTATGGAAGAAGACTCTGTGCACGTCCTCATCCATCTGCTCCAGCCCGATCTCTTCATTACGGAAGACTTCGCTGACGAAGACCCTTCCCTTGTGCCAGCTAATGTCTCCGCTGTTGTTCACTCGCCGTGTTTGGAACGATCTGGGATATTGAAAGCTCTCTACCCTTGTGGGGAGCAGTCGAGTGCTGGGCACGTATATGCTTCCGGGTGTCTCGTTGGCGAGTGCTTCGTGCGGGCGCTCATGGTTGAATACCAGCCGGAAGCGATCAAACTTCTTCTGTTGCGCCGTCACCGTGCGTGCCGGCGGCTTCGCGGTGTCCTCCTTCAGCGTGCGGTGCATTCGTTCATGTCTTCCGTTCTGTTGAGGGTGTCCTGGCTGGATGCGTTCATGGACAATGCCAAGCTTCATCCATCCCAGCGACAACTTCGACAGACCCAGCAGGCCGACGCCCGCGAACGGGGCTCCGTTGTCCGTGCGAATGCGTTCCGGCACGCCGTACTCGCGCATCGCGGCATCGCAAACGGCGCTTACCTGGGCCAAGTCCATGCGTGCGACCGCCTGGCAGCGAATCAGGAACCGGCTATGTGCATCGGTGATGGTGAACGGATCGCATCGGTATCCGTCGCCCGTCAGGAAGTACCCTTTGAAATCCATGCACCAAAGCTGGTTGGGTGCAGTCACCATCGAGAACGGTTGCGAGCTGGGCGTTGCCCGCCGTTTCTTCCTCTTCGGGTTGGTGAGCCCGGCACGGCTGAGGATCTGACCCACCGTGCTTGCCGCCGGCCAGCTCACGTTCGGGTTCATGCGCTCAAGTCTTGCCTTGAGCTTCCTCGCTCCCCAGGACGGGAACCGTTTCCGTAGCGCGAGGACTTCGTTCTCTATCTCTGCAGATGTTGCGTATGGTGAACTGTGCGGCGTGCGCGTCAGATCGAGCAGGCCTTCAGGCCCAACCTCGTCGTAACGCTTGATCCACTTGTAAGCAGTGGGGCGTGAAATGCCGTACTCGTGGCAAAGATCAGTCACGGACATCTCTTCCTTCTGATAGCTCGATAAAAACTGCAGGCGTTGATCCACGGTTCGAGTCTCTTTCCAAGGCATAAACGCATCCTCATGCGTCAAGCCAAAGCTAGGAAAGCCAACTGTTCTCCGCCATGGTGTAAACCATGTCTCCGGTCTGTTTTGTAAAGCATCTCCCCGGTATGCTCAGGGCTCTGCCCACTCGCGCCCGCAAGGGGTCTCCCCAGTCTTCCGCACTGCGCTGTGCTCCGTTTGTGCAGACCAAAGGGCCTTCCACTCCCGCTGCGCTCCGTTCCAAGCCCTGGGAGATTCCCCTCCCCTTGCACTTGCTACCCCCGCAGGCGTGGGCCTGGGCCAAGGCGTTGTTGTGTGAACAACAACAGCACGGCCATTCAAAAGCCAAGACAAAGGAGCAACACCCATGCAGACCGTAGCGATTAACTCCGCAAACACCGTCAACTCGCCCACACCGATTTCCAACCAGCCGCAACAGAAGCAGACCGCGAAAGAAGTAATCGCGGCCAACGTGCAAGCCCTGATCGAGCAATTGGAGCAGGGACACAGCGAAGGACTCACCGCCTATCTGACCGCGATGGGCAGATTTCACAATTACTCGTTTGGCAACATCTTGGAGATTGCACGGCAGAAGCCGGATGCAACCCGCGTTGCTGGCCTGTATGCGTGGAACCAGCTTAAACGGAGAGTGAGGAAGGGAGAGCGCGGCATCCGCATTCTTGCTCCGGTGATTGGCATCAAGCGCAAGAAGGACACAGAGGCCGAGAAGGACATCCGCACACAGAATCAAGCCGTTTTGGTTGGATTCCTACCTTTCACAAGTCACACTCGCAAAGCCACGAACCTTAGTGGCTTCTTCTGACGTAGCGTTACCTGAGGCCAAAGTTCGACCTGCTGTCCCGGAGCGAGGTCAAAAACCCAGTTTTTGGAGATTGTTGCTAAGATCAAGACTCCCTCCATCATTGCAAACTGCTCTCCGATGCAGCCCCGTGTCCCTGCACCGAATGGGAAATAGGAAAATGGAGTCCTAATGGCATCTCCGGGCTGGAGCCAACGCTGCGGCCTAAACTCTAAAGGTCTATCCCAGAATCTAATATCACGATGCACAGAGAATGGACTTAAGAAGACAGTTGATCCCGCGGGTATTGCGAGAGGCCCAAGCTTGCAATTCGTCACAGCTTGTCTGGCAAATATCCAAGCCGGTGGGTACAGGCGTAGTGCCTCCTTGAAAACTGATTCTGTAAAACGAAAGCGCCGAAGATCAATATCGCCTGGAAGTTTGCTGCCTATTTGCGAGTTACTTTCCTCCCGTATAGCTTGTCTCACTTCTGGGTGTTCGGCTATAAGAAACCATGTCCACAGTAGTGCGTTTGTTGTATTCTCATGGCCCGCTAGAAGCATTGTTCTAGCTTCGTCAAGCAGCAAAGACTCATCGTGTCTTGTCCATTCCCTCCCATCTGCAGTACTCAGTAGTATTGATAGCATATCGCTGTAGCATTCAGGACGCATTTGATGCAGCTTTACGATTTCCTTCAGAATCAAATCGAGATTACGACGGAAAGCGTCGAACTTCCACTTTGCGAGAACCTTAAAGGGTAGGCTACTAATGTGCGCCTTGTCTCCGTGTAGCGCTTGGAATCCTCCCAGTGCCTTCGCAAGCAGAGCACTTGTGTTGTTGGTCTTCCACTCGACCCCCAACATACATCGGCAAATAATCTCAATCGTAAGTCTCCTAATGTCCTCTTCAAGAACTACCGTCGATCCAGATATCCATTTTTCCTGCATAGCAAATGCAGCATATCCTATGCTGTTCACATAACCACTAAGCTTACCTGGGCCAAATACTGGCTGAATTAGCTTTCTTTGCTGACTATGCAACGCTCCTTCGCTCGTGACCAATCCTTGGCCCAATAAAGCCTCAAGGGACCTTACGCCCGAGCCTTTGGTGAAGTCTTTGCCGTTTAGAACGAGCACCTCCCGGATCAGATCTGGATTGTTCAAGAAGTAGCGGTGGTGGTTACCAACAGAGACGTGTTTTATGTCCAGCCCGCGACCACTGATATCCGATAGATAAGCGATAGGGTCCCGCCTGAAATCGATGATTTCCTTGGCACCATTTGTTTGTACAACGCGATATTCCATTCCCCCCCCATTGCGAGAACTCCATGAGTCGAATAAGCAAATAATCACCGAACTGTTCCATTCATTCTGCCTGCTTCAACTGAAGATTTGATACACTTTTGCTCGTTGGCTCTGTCCCGCTCGCTGACCTGGCGCATCGTTGCGAAGATGTACCCCGATTCTTGTTGCCAGAGCTGCAGAATCGTGGTATTAATCTTGTGCATCATTACCATCCCCTCGAAAGGATTTCACATGGCAGAAGAGAAAGATCCAAAACCGCCCGTAGACGTTACGGTGACGGAGGGCTCGACCCCGACCGAAGCCGCCCACATCGAAGTGAAGACGGGCCTGACTGATGGGAAAAAGTATCTCATTACGGTCCGCCCCAGGACTGGTAGGCCGGTCCTCATAGCGGTTCATCTCTAGCAAAAAAGTGCTATCACAATTCACGCTGCACCTTTGAGGGGATCAAGGACTTCTTCAGATGAGCGATCTCATCCATGGCGGACAGGTCGTCGCGAAGAAGCTTGTCGCTGAAGGTGTGCGCCACGTCTTTACACTAACGGGTGGCCACATCTCGCCCATCTACGACGGGTGTGCTCGTGAAGGCTCCATCCGTCTTTTGGATTTTCGACACGAGCAAGCCGCAGTTCATGCTGCTGATGGGTTCGCTCGTTTGAACCGACAGGCTAGTGTAGCAGCGGTAACGGCGGGTCCTGGCTTAACCGGGGCTATAACTGGAATCGCTAATGCGTACTACTCTCAAAGCCCGGTCGTCCTTCTGGGTGGGAGTAATCCCATAGGCTTGGCTGGAATGGGATCTCTTCAGGATGCTCCGCAACCAGAGCTTTTGAAGCCCATCACAAAGCGCACTGACACGGTCCTAGATGCATTTCGAATCGGTGAGGTCCTAAACTATGCATTCAATGCAGCCTTAAGTCAGCGATACGGTCCGGTCTACATTGATCTTCCTCTGGATGTTCAACTGAGTCGAGTGAATGAGAACGAGGTGATCATTCCGAAGGGATGGAGCGCGAAGACCCTTGCAGGCCCTGATACAGACGCAGTGAACAAGTTTTTAGATTTGCTCTCCCGGTCAAAACGCCCTGTAGCAATCGCGGGATCAGGAGCCTACTGGAGTTGCGCGGACACGGAGCTTGAACGCTTTGCTGCCATTTCTCAAGTACCACTTTTCTTGAATGGTCAGGCAAGAGGGCTCCTTCACGGCGACAACGAGTTTCTATTCAATCTGAGCCGACGAGAGGCATTGCAGAGAGCTGACCTGCTTATTATTCTCGGTGCAGATCTTGACTTCCGTCTCGGATACGGACGTCCACCGCAAATACCGATGCAACTTCCTGTGATTCAAGTCGATCCCGCGAGTGATAGGCTTGGTCACAACCGTCCTCTAGCTCTAGGAATCACGAGCGACGTTCGAGGCTTCCTTCGCGAAGTATTGAGGCACGACGACATACTTGCCTGTACTCGAACTGACTGGCTTGCTGAACTCCGTTCAATTGACCATGCCAAAACTTTAGTCCGTCACATCGATCTAAGCTCCAACCAAGTTCCTATTCATCCCTTGCGTTTCGCTGCTGAGGTGTCGGCGTTCTTGGACGAGGATGCGGTTGTAGTCCTCGACGGCGGCGATATTGCGGCACTCACTGCATCCGTTGTTCGGGTTAACCGTCCAGGGCACTGGCTCGACCCTGGTCCGTTCGGCTGTCTTGGAGTAGGCGTGCCTTTCGCCATGGCGGCCCGCCTTACTCATCCGTCAAAGCAAATAGTTTGCGTCCTGGGAGACGGCGCCTTTGGGTTTAACGGGTTTGAATACGATTCATCAGTTCGCCACGATCTCCCATTTATCGGTGTGATGGGGAATGATGGCGCCTGGGGAGAGATGAGGACATTTCATGAGAAACTATTTGGCAACGAACACATGGAATGTCAATACCTCAACCAGTCAACGGCTTATCACAAGGTCGTTGAGGCTTTGGGCGGATACGGAGAGCGGGTCGATAGACCCGAGGACATCAGGCCTGCCCTCAAGAGAGCTGCCGAGTCCGGATTACCCTCGCTCGTAAATGTGATAATCGACCCAAAATACAGACGATGGGGAGACGCTGTTGGAGCAGATCTCCCAATTCCGTGGATGACTCAAGGAGACACCAACGATGATGAAGCCTAAGTTACAGGCAGTGCCTCAATTTGAAAACGGTGCAATAGTATTGGCTTCGGAAAATGCCGACTATGTGCTTGATGTCGGATCGATCAGCCACGATCTGGTTGTGGGAGCGCTAAGTCGGATGGATGGTACCCTAACCATCGATGAGGTCTCTCAGCTCTCGGGACTAGGGCCTGAAGCTGGCGAGAGTCTAGTTGATTCTTTGGATGCCAATCATCTTCTCAGTGACGAAAACGAATTAGAGGTGCTTTCTGCCCTAAGTGTTCTCTTTGATCTTGAAGATTTAGCGACAACTTTGTTATACGAAAGCATATACAAGAATTCCTTCTGGACCGCAATAACTAATCGACCAACCGAAGTACCCGCTCAAGTGTTCTATGGCATGGCGATCGAAAACTACCACTTCCTCTTCAGGGAGAGCTATTTTGACGCTCCTGCTTTGAATTACCCCGCCAGTACGAAGGCTAGACTGCTGATGAACGAATTTTATGCCGAAGAATACGGCCATGACGAGCTAATTCTGAAATCGCTCACCACTCTGGGTATGTCGAGGGAGCAACTTGCTTCTACCATACCGCTTCCGGACACTATGGCACTTTGCAACGCCCTTTCTTTCTGGGCGAGATATGATCCGATCTTCTTTTTCAGCACGCTAGGTGTTCTAGAGGGCAAGGATCTCCAAATAGATTCCTTCGTGCTTGCCTGCGAGCGACGGGGCCTAAATGAGCAGTTTGTTGGACCTATAAGAACGCATTCAGAAATAAATATGAAGGGCGAACATGGGAGCCTTGGACGCGCAATCTTTCGTGAATTGCCTCCTCTTGATGTTGAAACCCTCAAGCGAATGAGATCTCAAACGCGTCTATTTGTAAAACTCTACGACAATTTCTATTCAGGAATTTGGAACCACTATAGTGACACTGCTTCACGAGATCGAATTATCTCTCAGCAGTGGCAGACAATTGGAGGCGAGAATGCCCTCAAGTAGAACGGTCGACTTTACAAAGCCACGATTCAGAGCTGGAGTTAGTTATGAACTGTCTACCGACTCAGTGTGTGTCGAATTCCGCTCTCAAAGCTGCGACATATCATTTGATCCTGAGTTATATCAGGACTTTTGCTCCCTCCTCGAATCCTTGCGCTTGGGCGAGGCTTTACCAGTCCTGAAACAGCGTTGTACGCTGATGTCGGACCAACTTGAAGATGTGATAACTGAGCTGGACAGGCTTGGACTTGTCGAGGAGTCACTGTTTGATATCGGTCAAGGCCAGACCGGAGCTAATCTATATCGTGACGTTCGCCGTTACGTCCAATGCTTGAAACGAGATATTGCTAAGTCACTGTTTTACGATTCTCTCGTTTTGGGCACGGCAACTCGCGCAAACCTAATTCAATACGCAATCGAATACTTTCACATTGTGCGCATGTCTCCTCGCATGCTAGCCCCTTCTCTTTCAGTTCAACAGTCTCGTTGCGCAGAAAAGATACTTCAATCGTTTCTTGCTTCCGAAATGTATCACGATCAACTGTTGCTGAGCTCATTGCAGTCTGTCGGAATAACGGAAAAGCACTTGGAGCATGTTATGCCTCTCCCTTCAACATTCACCATGTGTACAACCTTAGCCGTTCTGGCAGCGCAGGATCCCCTGAGCTTCAAGTGTTGTCTGTTCCTCTACGAGGAAACTGATGACCGATTTGGGCAAGCCTTCGCAAAGCGCGCCAACGAACTTGGAATGCCGGATGCATTCGTTGCTCCAATTCTTGAACACGCAGGCGTCAATGACTTGGAAAGTCATGCGGATATTTCCCGTTCTCTGTTGGCAGAGATTCCCTGGGTCAGCGTTGAAGAGCGAATCGTAGCGTTCAAACATGTACATGTGCTGACTGAGACCCTTGTTCGAATGGAGCAGGACATCCTCGACGCCAGCGCGAATCAGAATCTAATTTCAAACAGGGAGGTAAATCAACATGCAATCGTGGGACATTAGCTCCTACCGTCGGCCTTTTTTGGACGTTACCGGAATTACCTCTGATACAGGGGGCGTATCTGTAGAAAAAGACCAACGTCTTTACGACATCACTGCGGACTCTGTAGATATGGAGACGTTAGAGTCGACCTTGGAAGAATTGCGGCGCCCGCAAAGTGCACTGTGGCGAGATGTGCTCTCAGGGAGTGCGCATCAGTGGAGTTCCTTAATAAAGGGACTGGATGATCTTGCATTAATCGGAGAGGCAGATTCTGGTCTCAACGAGTTCATTAGTGAAGATGTCCAGCGGTTTGTGTCGACAGCCCAGGAGGTCTCAACATGGATCCTTCAGAATATCGATCAAGAGCGAGTTCCCGCGGCCCTCTATAACGCACTGCTTAACCTGCTCAACCTTCACTATTTCGCATCGTCCGGTTTAAGATTTCCTTTTGTGGATGTTAGCTCTGCTGAAATTGAAGCTCAGATTTACTGCGATATTGCGTTGAGGCAGACGAGGTGCTGGACGACGGCTTCTCCAATCACTCTGGCCATGTCCGTGTTAGTCCTTCTCGAGATATTACCCTCAGATTTGTCTCCCTCTGAGGATATGCTCTCGGCTTTCCATGATGCCGCCATGGAGGGCCTTTGGCATCGTTCCGGAGGACTCTATGATTTGAAAGATTCTGCTTCGCAGCTTCAGGCATGGGGCGCAGTTGTGGTCATGGCGACGTTGCCCGGTTCGAAGCGGATCTCTTTGCCTGGCAAGAACCTAGGTCTACCGGTTAGTGGATTGAATTTAATGCTTTCAGGCGAAAGGACGGCCGCAAAATGTCTTGAACAGATGGGAGAGAACAGGTTCTTAGCCTATCTTTCTTCTGCAGCGATTAACGAGCACGTGGCGCGAGGTATCTACCTAGAGCAGTACCATCTCACTCGCAGATTCGTCGAGATTATTACCCCAGCTATGACCGCCAGATTGAGTGACGGCCTACGGGGTTTGATATTCAACTACTATAGCGAGGAAGTGGGCCACGAATCGTTTGAGAGGGAAGCCTGCTACAGCGTTGGTCTTGGTGAGTCAGAAATTACGGAGTCATACCCCTTACCTCTCTTTGTGGCATACATAGATGTTTTGACGGAAATAGCGCAGAGAAACCCTTTGGGATTGCTGTTGTGCATCTTAGTCACCGAGGGCTTTCCAGGGACCAAGACACCGATTAACGATGCTCTTCAACAAAGTGGGTTGGTTCGTGATAACGACGCGGTCCGGGAACACGAGGAGATAAATCTTGATAGGCATCATACATCAATTCCTCGGCTATTCCTTTCGCAGATAGCCGCTGTCTCTCCCAGAGCTCAAGAGGAAGCATTGGCAGATTTTACGCTGATGATTGAGATTAACTTTAGGGCTTGGCATCTGCTCCTGAATTATTATGGAGGCACATCCAGTCTATTCCCAAATGGCTGGTTAACAATTAGGCAGGATCAACTGAGCAACCTGATTTATCGGGTTGCTTAGCGCTGGAGCTTCCCAACCAGGCTTTCACAGACTCTTTCATACCGGCGTTGAACTCGTGGGCGCCCTCCTCGACTTGGATCTCGACTTCGACGTTGTTTCCCTTTAGATATGAGGCATTCTCAAAAGCCACCGAGAGAGCGTTGTGTGGATCACTCGATCCGCAAACATGCAGGATCGCGGTATGTGTTGTGTTGGAGACTCTACTTCGGGGTAGTTCACCACAGACGCCTACGACGCCCCTTATTCTGTTTCGCCCTGATAAAGCATACTGATAATTCCAAGGGACAGGCTCGGAAAACCCTAGAAGAAAAACGTTATCAGGGTCAGCCAAGTGTTCTTCCACGAGAGCGGATATGACTGTGTCCAGTATGCGATGGTGTACACATGCATTGTGCTGTTCAGAAAAGGCTCGCCCCCATCCGAAGCCAACTCTCGGTGCCGAGTCGCCAATGCGGGTTGGTTTAGTGTGTTGATGGGGACCCTGAACGGACGCCACTCCGAAGGTTGAAGGGATGCAATCCTCTGAAATACGCATCATCTGCTCCATGTTTCCGCCGTAGCCGTGAAGCAGAATAATAAGAGGGCTTGGCACATTACTTGTTCCCCGATAGAGCCAAGGTACCGACATGGAAATATCGATATTACGAACCTTCGCCATGATGATCCCTCAAAACCGCAGAGTCAATTGGGCAGCGTCGTAGCCATTGAGGAAAGCTGCGGACTTGGAGCTCTGAAGACATGTTTTCGTAGGCTCAAAGTTGAGTTGGATCGTTTGGATAGGGCTGCCCAAGTGTGTCCTGTTTGGAACCGTCCTCGAATAGTGTAGCGAATATTTCCGCGAAGTGGCAGTTTACGGACGGCCCTCTTCTTCAGCTTTCGAAGATGCGCTCTGACCTTCAGGTCTTACTGAGGAAGCTATCGCGGTGATGCAAGGTTCAGTTTCTGTCCTGAAAGATAGAGATGAGGTGCTTGCACTCAATTCGGATTCGGTTGCCCACAGGATTCCCATAGCGCAATTGAGAAGTTTACTGATAGCGCATTGCCGTGGTTCCTGGAGAGTGGATACCTCGGACAGAACTGGTGGCCGACGATTTCCGCTTTCGAATTTCACGGCTCTTGCGGGCAGGAGTATTTACCGCGATTTCCCAAAATTGCCAATTTCCGAGACGATACCGCTTGTCGATTCACCTCTCTCCAGTGTAAAGAATAGTCAGAGTTATTGTGCTCTTAGAACCGTGGTTGCCAGCATCTCGTGACCGGATTGGTAGCCATATCCTGGACTGAGCGAATCGCCAAAGAGGTTCCGTTGCCGACACTCTTCACTGCCCTCAAAGCACATGCAGATCGCGCTCGGACTGGAATGCCAGTAATCAACGATCTTGCGCAAACGCAATTCGCTCTTGAATCCAGAGGTGGGTCTGGCACAAATGAAACGGTGTCCAAGGCGCTTACGGCTCAGCAGAAGGGGTCTGCTCAGCCAAAGCCGCGATTGTCTCTCAGCGATCGTTTCAAGGTCATTGCTCAGCCCGCCCCGTCCCGTCATGTCATAGTGCTTGGCGCTGGTCTCGCGGGCCTTTCAGCTGCGTATGAACTGGAAACGCTTGGATATTCTGTGACTGTAATTGAGGCCCGGCGCGATGTCGGTGGGCGCGTGCAGAGTCGAAGTGATGTTGTCAAAGGGAAAATTATGGAGGCGGGAGCTGAGCTCATTGGTCTCAAACACCTTGCGTGGTGGTCCTATAAAGACAAGTTTGGCTTGACGTTGAATGAACTCCCAGACTCGGGTGGCCTTCCTCCAATTATTCTGGGAGGGAGGAGACTCGAACCAAAAGAGGCAGCAGATCTCGCCAAGCAGATGGACCGTGCTCAGCGCCTCATCAGCCGCGTCGCTAGACCTATCAACGCAGATGAACCGTGGAAGTCGCCAAACGCCAGTCGACTCGATCGAATGTCGTTGACTACCGGACTTGGCTCGATTGAAATGTCGGATGAGTGTCGACTGGCATTCCTTGAACAGTTGCAGGCTGATAATGGAGTTCAGGCAGCTCAACAGAGTTGGCTCGGTAATTTGGCAATGATCAAGGGTGGCGGCTTGGCAAAATATTGGACTGAAACCGAGACACATCACTGTGAAGGTGGCAATCAGAAACTCGCTTTCAAGTTCAAGGGCAGGCTCAGAAAAATTCTTCTGGGTCGCGCCGCGAGGGCGATCACGATCGACGCAAAAGGCGTAACGGTTTTCACGACTAGAGGAAAACCCCTGACCGGTAGCGATGTGATAGTTGCCATACCCCCTACAAAGTGGAGAGGAATAGCTTTCAGCCCGATTCTTCCGAAGCCCTACAACGTGCAATTTGGCCAAAATGTAAAGTACCTTATGAACGTTCAAAGTGACTGCTGGAAGCCAGACGGTCCGGATATGAGCTCGGATGGACCAATTGATCTCACTTGGGAAGGCACGGCTGAAGGCGGACCACGGGCGGGGCTAGTAGCGTTCTCTGGGGCGAATGACGCAGCAGAGTGACAAATTGGCCAGTCGACTTCAGGGTCCCACGGATGCCTGGCTGTGAGATACAGTCCTTGAATCCGAAGTGCTCATGACCCGGCTCTGCAATTCGCACAGCTCCATTTTCAAGCAAAATCCTGATCGATTTATCAGCTGCACGTAGTGAGTCTACCACCATGCGATTCATCGACTGTAACTCGCTCTGATCGTCAGCGGCGGTTATAACGAGAGCGTCGGGCTCTGCCCCCGGAGCACCAATTACCCAGGATTGAGGTCCGGACGGATCGCCGACCGGAGGCTCACCAACGTATTGCGCGTCCATTAGAGGCCCGTTCAGAAAAGTCGGATCGAAAGTTGCACTGCTTGCGGTCGGCAATAGCCGCCTCACACCTGATCCGGTAAACGCTATATTTAGCCAAGCAGCGCTGAGCGGAGGATCGTTCCCCAATTGGGCACGAAGCGTACGAAAAGCGAGGTTAAAGCTTAGGACTGAATCGGTATACGACACGCGAGATGAGATTTGGTGAAGCCATTGCTTGAAAGGCATCAGCGCATTGTCGGGCACTGATAGGAACAAGAATGACTGGAAATCTTTGCGGAAACCAGCTAGGACGTTCCCCTGAATCTCGGCTCCGTCGAGGATGGGCTCCGATACGGCGGTCAATGGCTCCGCCGATTCTTTGCAGTCCCTCGGAAAGCGGCAAACGGTGCTTGCAATGCAAGGGCAGGAGCAGCGGATTGCGCAGCGCAAACCCTAGGAACTGGACGCTGCACCGCGTTCGCGGTTCCAGTCGCCGCAGTTAAGCCGACGAAGATGTTCTCAGCGATTTGCGATGGGTGCTGCAGCGCGATACCGGCGACGCTGAATTCACTAAAGGTGTGCCCTGCCGGGACAGTGAAACGTGCTCTCACAGTGGGGTTTCCGCGAATC
>Ga0302277_1001940_pt1 | contig 15024 bp, 11 predicted proteins | sample III_Bog_N3_1_FD_198759 | JGI IMG/M metagenome (GOLD analysis project Ga0302277, IMG submission 198759) | Peat permafrost microbial communities from Stordalen Mire near Abisko, Sweden - III_Bog_N3_1 | ecosystem: Environmental > Terrestrial > Soil > Wetlands > Peat | place: Sweden: Abisko... | reverse complement strand
CAATGGATTTCCCTGCCCCTGTTTCACCGGTAAAGACATTGAGACCCGCTGTAAATTCAAGCGTTAGTTTCTCAATCAACACCACATCATGGATGACGAGGCGATCTAACATGACTTAGAAAACCTTCTTCCATACATGTTCAATCCATGAATCGGGGTTGGCTTCTGGTGTAAGATGGTTTTGTACAAGGAGATTGTAGGCATCTTGGTACCAATTGCTTCCAGGGAAGTTATAGCCCAGAACCGCAGCGGTTGCTTTAGCCTCACTGGTAATGCCGAGGGCGAGATAACATTCGACAAGGCGCTCGAGAGCTTCGGGTACATGGCTTGTTGTTTGATATTTCTCGATAACAACATGAAAGCGGCCAATGGCAGCAATAAAAAGTTTTTGTCCCATGTACCAACGGCCTACGGTCATTTCAGCCCCCGCTAAATGATCTTCAATTAGCGAAATTTTGAGAACGGCATCTTTAGCATAAGTACTATCGGGATAACGACTGACAACCTCTTGCATACCTTTTAACGCTTCTTGGGCATAAGACTGGTCACGGCGAACATCAACAATGCGTTCGTAAAAGCTAAGCGCCCGCATATAATAGGCATAAGCAATGTCATTGCTGCCAGGATGGAGTTGAATAAATTGATCGAGTGTTCCAATAGCCGTGTCATAATCTAAATCTTGGTATTCAGCAAAAGCTTCTTGAAGCTGGGCGCGCGTTGCCCAAGGTGAATAGGGGTGCTGACGTTCGACTTCCGAAAATATTTTAGCGGCTTCTTTATACTCGCCGCGATCCATTTGGTCAGCGGCTTGATTATAAAGGGTTTCAACCGATTGTTCGGGGACAAGTTGTCCCTTTTCCTTGTCGCCAGCACAGGCGGCGAGAAGGCCTACCAACAGGAGTAAACTCAAAAGAGGGAGGTATGAAATACGAAACACGCGTCGGTCCCAGAATCAGCCAGAAGTTAAAGCTGTCATCTTATAGCATAGGCTGGGAAGGAGGTAAGTTTTTTGGGAAAGGGGCCTAAAATTTAAGCAATCATCCGATTGTCGGATTCTTCCGCCTCAATATATCGCCATGCCAAAGGATCGGCAAACAAAGCCCGCAGCAGGCGATTATTCATAGCGTGACCCGAGCAATAGCCATGAAAATGACCACGTATAGGGGCTCCGGCAAGGGCTAAATCACCCACAGCATCGAGTAATTTATGACGTACAAATTCATTGTTATAACGCAAGCCTTCAGCGTTCATGATTGTATCATCTTTGATCACAATCGCGTTATCGAGTGATCCACCGCGACCAAATCCGGCTTCTTTCATTTGAGTCACTTCTTCAAAAAAACCAAATGTACGAGCACGGCTGATTTCGCTTTTAAAGGCATGAGGTGATAGGACAAATTCATAGTGTTGATGATGAATAGGTGCGCGATCAAAAGATATATCAACGCTGTAGCGAGCTTCGGGTGACGCTGTAAGTGCAGCCCTTTTGCCGTTATGTGTTACTTCAACCGGCAGAAGGATTTCGATTTCGCGACGCGGTGCTTTTTGTTCAACAACACCGGCTACTTCAATAAGAAAAACAAACGGATCAGCGCTTCCATCCATGACGGGGACTTCGCTACCATCAATTTCGATAGTAGCATTATCAATCCCATAGGCATGTAAAGCGGCCATAAGATGTTCAATGGTCGCTACTTTGGTGCCATGCTGATTACCAATCACTGTGCAGAGCTGTGTATCGACAACATAATCCCATTGTGCGGGTATGATACGTGCTCCATTGACCAAATCCGTACGAACAAACACAATACCCGTATCTTCGGCCGCCGGTAAAAGACGGAGTGTTACTTTCTGTCCCGAATGAACGCCTATACCGGAACATTCAGCGGAACCACGAAGCGTCCGTTGAGCCGATAAGGTTTGAGGGCCAAAACCATCCTTCATGAGAAGGGGTGGGTGCGCGAGGTTACTTTTGTGTACGGTCTCAAAGGTCATCACGGCCTGTCTTTCGTCGTCAAAAAATACATTCAGAAGATTCAATGGAATCAATTGGTTGGACTTTGTTGTAATCTCTTTAGAACATGGACCCAAGACAAGCTTTCTTACGGTTTATTACATAAGATAACTTATTGATATATAATAATAATATTCAATTAGTGTCGCGATGTAGGACCCATGCTCCGCGGCGCTGCAATATAAAATAGTAATAGGCGGTGGATACAGCGCTAATACCCAGTGTTACCCAAAGACTAGGACGTCCGATCGCCACATCCATATAATTAGCATAAATAACATACAGAAGAACGACCAACGCCAACAGAGGGGGAAGTGGAAAAAAAGGCATGCGATAAGTCGCATGGCTTGTTGTTTTATTCCTTCGACCGACGAGAGCAGCGAGGCAAAGGGCTCCATAAACGACCACAATGGTTGTTCCCGTAATCACTAATAAAAGAGTGAGATTAATAAAGCATGCGAGGGACGCGAGAACACCGCATATAAGAGTGGCAACCCATGGTGAATGATAGCGCTTATGAATGAGGCTAAGCGACTGATTGATGGAAGCTGTCCATACGTGATCACGACCTGTGCTGAACAACATTCGTGATGCAATGACCATGCTCGCAATATTGGCATTGATAATGGCGAGCGCAATACAAAGGCTCATTAGAATGTTCATAAGATGTCCACCGCGAACGGCAATAAAAGAACTAAAAGGATTTTCTGCGCTGAATAGGGAAGTGAGATCCGGAGCCCCAAGTAAAACAGCTGTGACGGGGAGAGCTTCGGCAACAATACTGATAAAGAGGGATCCCAATATAGTCCGTGCAATTTGTCGTGAGGCGTCATGCATCTCTTCGCCCAGGTATACCGCTGTGCCATAGCCGTTGTAAGCAAAAATGGCGACAGATGTGGAGAGGCCTATGAGGCTAAGTGATGTGGGATCAAGCCCTCCTGTCATTCCAAGGTGAAGTGGATGCTGCCAAAGATCAGAGAAAGGGCGATAGGTATGGGTGAACCCTAAGTAGGTCATAATTGCAAGCGCGAGCATTTCGAGAGCTAAAAAAAAGCCCGTGATTAATGCGTTGACCTTAATATTGAGGACCGCAAAAAGTGTCGCGATGAGAACCGTTGTTACACCGGTCACAACGGGCGATAGATCAACAAAAATAATATTAAGATAATGACTAACACCTAAGGCAAGGACTGTCACAACGAGAATGAGCGTAACAAAATTGATGCCAAGAATAATAAAGCCTGCAAGCGGCCCTAATATATGACCAACAATGGCATATTCACCCCCTGTAAGAGGGAATGCTGATGATAATTCGGCATACACGAATGCTGTAAAAAGACAGGCAAAAGCGCCTGCGACAAAACTCAGAAAAGCCCCACTTCCTGCTTGTTGAAGGACTCCAGGAGCAATAACAAAAATGGACGAGGCTGGCGTAATCACCGAGAGGATGATAAAAAGGGCGCCGACCATTTTAAGACTGCGTGTGAAGGAAGGAGGGGCTGTTGACATGCAAAATTATCATTTCCAAAAAAAAGCGCGGGGAAACCGCGCTTCTCTTTATAAACAATTCTTAAAGCAATCGAAAGCTTCGAGAGCCATCAATGTTTAATGATTGGTTTGACGACGTAAGAAGGCCGGAATATCAAGAAGATCTTCCGGTTGATCGGAGGACAACTCTGGACGATCCGCACGATCAATTCCAAAACTCGATTGAAGAGCTTCAGTTGCAACTTGTTCAGGGGATGCAACAACGGGCTCAACTTCTTTTTGAGCTGAGGGACGAACAACGCCGAAACCTGTAATGCGCGTAAAGAGTGATTCAGAACGCCGCGCACGCCGTTGATCAGCCGCCGCTTGTTGGGAGGGGGTCGCCAACTGCGTAACACGCATATCAAAAGGTGCATGAGTTGGAGCTGCTGCGGGCGGCTCACTCCGAGCAACAGTTTGCGGTGCTGAATAGCCATGGGCTGTTGTGGTGGGGCGAGACGTGTAAGATTGAGGGTTATATCGTTGAGGGCCTGCTTGTGTACTGGACTCTGATTGACGCGCAACCGATGCTTGAGGCTCGACTCGAGCCGTAGCTGCTTCTACGACCGACGTCGCTGCTTCTTGATAGGATGCTTCCGACGAAGCCTGCTCACGAATGACTGACGCTGGAGGTGTAAAAGCGGCCTGCTGCTTGGCGAGAACTTGAGGCGTGACCGATTGAGGCATCGTAAAATACTGTGATTGTGAACTCAACGAGGGTGTTACAATATTTGGTGCCTGTTGTTGTGACGGTTGGGATGTAGCCGCCGTTACAGCTATTTTGTTATCAGGAGGAACGACACGTAAATGACCATTGGAACTGGATGCGCGTTGTGCGGAGACAATGCCGGCGTCAATTCCCGTTGCAATGACAGATACTCGAATGTGACCATCAAGATCTTCGCCTAAGGTTGAGCCCACTTTAATCTGGGCTTCTGGGTCAACTTCTTCGCGTATGCGATTAGCCGCCTGATCCACTTCAAAGAGTGTCATATCAAGACCGCCTGTAATGTTAATGAGCACGCCGCGTGCGCCTTTCATAGAGACGTCGTCTAAAAGAGGATTGGAAATAGCAGCTTCAGCCGCTTGAATGGCGCGATTTTCACCAGCCGCTTGGCCAGTGCCCATCATTGCCTTGCCCATTTCACCCATAACGGTTTTAACGTCTGCAAAATCCAAATTCATAAAACCAGGCATAACCATAAGATCTGTAATGCCGCGAACGCCGGAATGCAAAACCTCGTCCGCGAGACGGAACGCTTCTGCAAAAGTTGTTCGCTCATTAGCAATACGGAATAGATTTTGATTGGGAATAACGATCAATGTGTCAACGTATTGTTGCAGTTCAGCGATACCCGCTTCGGCAGATTTCATGCGGTTATTGCCTTCAAAATGGAAAGGTTTTGTGACAACGCCAACTGTTAGAATGCCGGCTTCACGGGCTGCGCGTGCAATAACGGGGGCCGCACCTGTTCCTGTCCCTCCACCCATTCCTGCCGTCACGAACAGCATATCTGAGCCTTCAAGGCAGGCGAGAATATCTGCAAGTTGCTCTTCAGCAGCAGCGCGTCCCATATCCGGTTTTGATCCAGCTCCAAGGCCGCGGGACAAATTGATGCCCAGTTGAATTTTACGCGGTGCTAATGAAAGAGCTAAGGCTTGAGAGTCGGTGTTGGCGGCAATAAAGTCACACCCTTCAAGAGCGCAACGGATCATATTGTTGATAGCGTTACCTCCCGCCCCTCCGATGCCCATAACTGTTAAACGGGGGCGAAGATTGTGTTCGGTCTCAGCCATCGACAAATTGATCATGTCTTAGAACCTCCAGTTTGGGGCGCCTCGTGTCAAAAGAACCGGCGCCGTTAAAAATAATTCTGCCATATGAATCCTTTCCATTGATTCGTGCAAGAGGAACACGCATCAAGAAGTAATAAATTTCAGTTATTTAGAGCTTCTCATCGAACAAAAGAGCTGCTCTGGGCTTTCTTCACAGCACTGGCACGCGTGCAAATCAAAAGCATTGCAAGGTGTTAGTTGTCACTCTACATGTTTTGCTTCAACCACTGTCCTGCGCGCGTTACAAATCCATTGTGCCCACTCAATTCACTGAAGCTTTGAGAAGAGGCGAGTTCGGGCTGCATCGCAATGGCTAGGAGGCCGGCGGTCGTCGAGAACGCAGGTCCCGATGTTGCTTCGGCCAGTCCTGTAAATGAAGAACTGTTGTTTTGACTGTTTGCCGGGAAAGGACGCGCCACGCGTAATGGGCGACCTAAGCGAACCTGCTTGTCTAAAAGACGCTGCGCCATTTCGCGTATTCCCGAGAGTTGACTAGCTCCTCCTGTTAAAACAACACGACGGCCAGCGACTTCTTGAAAGCCGCTTTTATCCATGCGCGCACGTACAAGTTCAAAGATTTCTTCAAGACGGGGTTGAACAATACGAATGAGATGTGATTTGGGAATATGATTGGCGTGCTCAGGTTCCTCTTCGCCTACTTGCGGCACATCAATGATTTCACGTTCATCCATAACGCTTGGAACTGCATTAGCATATAAATTCTTAAGACGTTCGGCATGGGTGACGGATGTTGTCAGCCCCCGCGCAATATCATTCGTTACGTGCGCGCCACCTACGGCAATGCCGTCCGTATAGACCACATGGCCATCAAAAAATACGGCGAAACTTGTGGTTCCTGCTCCCATATCAATAACGAGTGATCCCAAATCCATTTCATCTTCAACAAGACAGGCCAAACCGCTTGCATAGGGAGCGGCAACAATTTTTTCGACCTCAAGGTGACAACGGGCCACCGCTGTCACGAGCGTACGGACAGGACCAAAATAACCTGCAATTAAATGGATTTGAGCATGAAGGTCATTACCCACCATTCCGAGCGGGTGATGGATGCCTTTTTGTTGATCAAGGGTATAGTGTGTTGGAAGTGTATGAATAAGTTCAAGAGGATGGCCTTGTTTATCTTCGGACATCATGCTTTGGGCTTGGGTCAGAATACGCTGAATATCATGCTCTGTGACTTCGCGATTATTTAAAGGCAATTCAATGTTGACCATTTGAGATAGTAACTGTGTACCTGAAATATTGACGGTAACACGTTCAATTGTTTCACCGGCCATTTGTTCTGCTGTCGCAACTGCAGCGCTTATCGATTGTTGTAATGTTTCCATATTGGAAACAGAACCATGGCGCATGCCTTCCGCGAGCTGGTGTCCAATACCAATGACGCGGGGTGGGTTTTCTCCATTATTGCGTGCAATAAAACATGCAATCTTACTCGAGCCGATATCGAGTGCTGCTACTGTTGCCCCTTGTAAAGTGCGGGGTTTCTTAAATAGCCAAGCCGCCAGAGGATTCATAGACGCATATTTCCTGTTGTGTGGTTGTTCGTCGTTGTTGATGGTTCGATCGCCAGACGTTCGGGAATGCGTAAGTCAATCGCAACAATATCACGGTCGAGAATGTTTTGTTCGGTGATAAGCACCGCTAATTGTTTGAGCGCAGAAGGTAGATCTTTTGCGGGCAAGCGAACAACAATTTTAGGTTGGAAATGGAGATCCCATCGGCGTTCGCTAACCCAAACAGCGGCGACAACCTTGTCGTTGATAACCGGAAACTTCTTGAGTTCGTTTAAGAGCGATTGTGTTTCCTCGGGGGCCCCCGCGCCGACCACAAGAGGTAACTGTGTGAACTGATCAATCTTTGCTTCGGTGAGTTCTTTGCCTTGGCCATCAATGACAACGGTGTGATTTTCATGTTGCCAGCGGGCCATCGGCACACGCTCATTGAGATGAACAAGGATTGTCCCAGGAAGCCGACGTTCAACAGTTACCGATTCAGTCCATGGCAATTTCGCAATCCGATTTTGGGCGGCTAAAATATCAACCCCCAAAATAGGTTCGTTGGGCATAACGCCCAAGGCAAGAGAGAGGTTTTCCTTGTTTGTCTGTTGCCGCCCTTCAACAATAATATTTTTCACTGAAAACTGAGCTTTTTGCGTGATCTGCAGAGCGAGAGCACTCAGTCGATGCGCTTGTTTTTGAGGCCATTCGTTGTGCCAAAGCCAGAAACCAAGGCCCACAAGCAGAAACGCACTGCTGAAAAGTATTCCAAGACGAATAAAAATGCCAAAACGATGAACCTCTCGTGGCCGCATTCGTACAGACGATTGTTGAACGCTGCCGCGTAAGCGTGGGGAGTGAGAGCGTCTCATAATGAGTGACCTGCAAGAAGAGGAGAGGTATCTTCGGCTTTTTTAAACTGTAAACGCTGGGTTCCAAGGACGACTAATTTTGATAAAAAGAGATGCGGTGTGAGAGGGGGCTCTTCCGCAAAAGCTTGATGAAAAATAACAGTTGATGCGGTGAGCCCTGGTAAACTGTTGGCTTCAATAATGAGGGTTTGATTGCTTCGGATATTAAAGAAAATATCAAGACGCGCATAACCTTCAATTCCTAAAGCTTTGGCGGCTTGTTCAATTTTATGTTTAATAAGATTTATTTGTTCGGAATTTAGAATGCGCGCAGGTGGAGGGGTCAGGTTGACACCTGTGCCACCTTGAAACTTTTCTTCTAAGGAAAGCACAGCCCCTGCGGCAAGGGTTATGCTGGGTGTTAAAGCGTGGTAGACTCCACGACTTTCAAGAACTCCAACAGTGAGTTCAATCCATCCCGTAATTTGTTGATAGGACAAATCGAGATCAATGACCCCAATTTTATCGGTGACAATGAACGGTTCAAGAATGAAAGCATCGGCATGAACCGGGAGTTCAATAGCCTGAGGTTGATGATGTAGGGTGCCGGGTGGTAGCACAAGCTGTTGTTGGGAGAGGGCCTTGAGGTAAAGATCAAGTTCACGAGAGGATTGAAGGCGTGCCACGCCTGCAGAGCAGCCATCGGCTTGAGGTTTAATGATTATATCGAGGCTCTGCAATTTATGGAGGGCATTGTCCCATAATTCTTCGGCCGTGCCATGATAAGGAAGTTTAAAGGCAATCTTAGGGGCAGCCATAAGGGATGCATCATTGAGGGCACGAATGACGTTGCCTGTTTCGTTTTTATCCATACAAAGACGAGATGCCGTAGGACCTGACCCATTATAGGCGAGGCCATAGTCATCGAGAACAGCTTGCAGAGTTCCGTCTTCACCTTCACCGCCATGGAGAGCGATAAAGACAAAGGCGTTTTCTTGTTTGGATTGATGGCAAAACTCCGTGAGGCTCATACGGCGCGGGCCTTGCAGAGTCTCGTGGGCAAGAGGAAGAAGGCCTAATCTTGAGCGCAGCTCAGGCACATGATTTTGCAAGCGTGCCGTGGTACTTGTGGCGTCGGCGCAATGTGTAAGAATTTCTTCAACTGTATGATTAAGTGTATAACTATAAGGCAGTTGCCATACATCATTTGTGGGTGTCAGCAAATAAGGTTCTGGTCGATACATTGGATCAGGGAGCAGTTTAAGCCATACATTGGTCCCCGACATTAAAGAAACCTGACGTTCGGCTGTTTTGCCGCCGAGAAGAATGTGAATTTTTTGAGCATCTGCTTCTTTGGTAGGCCGATGTTCAGCGCAGGCTAACCCATAGCGGTGGGCCGCCGACTTAACGATATAATGCAGCATTTCACCATGACTTAATCCCAAGCGACTGCCTTGAATGAATAAAAAGCTGTTTTGTTCCATTCCTGAAATGGGATTAAAGTCCGAAAAGACGACATGGCCATTTTTGAGTAGCCAGCCGTCGAGGCGAGCAAAATCGCGCATATCAAAAAATGAAAAGAGTACTTCTGCCGCTTTTTGGATGTTGCCAATCAGGGTATCTGAGAAACGAGGAGGGCAATAATATTCCACATGGCAGGTCGGTAAATATTTATGACGAAAGCTAAAAATATTGCCGCCCGTCAAATGGATTTCGCTCGGAATGAGAGCGACGGGTTGACCTTGCTCATTCTGCATAACGACGACGGTGAATTCCTGACCATCACAATAAGGTTCAATGAGAGCTTCTGTGCCATGATTGCTTGTGAAAATATGTTGAATCTTTTCGAGCGCTTCGCCGGGGCTTTCAACCATGGCAACACCAAGACTTGATCCGCCTGCGGATGGTTTTACAACGGCTTTTGCAAGGTGGTGTTGTTCAAAAAAATCTATCGTTTTCTGACGCGCAACGTTGGGGTTATCCTCGTTTGAAATCCGACAGTTTGGCAGTGTCGCAAAGCCGTGATGAGCCATATGCTCATTGGCATTAGCTTTGTCAAACATCAAACGGCAGGTTTTGCTCGATGAGCCGACAAAAGGAATCTGGTTCTTTTCTAATAAGGATTGCAGAGTTCCGTCTTCACCAAAGGCCCCATGAATAGCTGGAAAGACAAGATCAACGCTGCGACAGGCTGCCAGGAAAGTTTTTTCGGTTAGCGGGACGCCTGTGTGTTTAAGCTTAAAGTCAAAGTCGGAGGGAGTATTTGAATAAAGCTGGGAAGGGGAAAGCTGATAAAATTCCTTCTGAGGATTGCAATAAAGTGGAACAATATCCCAGCCAAGAGGGATGAGGTGGTCCATGACGGAACGTGCAGAATTGAGCGAAATTCCACGTTCAGCTGATGGTCCTCCACAAATGACGGCGATACGCATAGCTATTTGTCCTGACTTTCTTGTTTGGGAACCCCGAGGCGACGTATTTCCCACTCTAACGTGATACCAAATTTATCATAGACTCTTTTACGCACTTCTTCACCCAAAGTTTCAATATCACTGGCTGTCGCGTTCCCCGTATTAATAAGGAAATTACAATGATGTTCGGAAACTTTAGCGAGCCCTTTTTGGAGGCCTCGACAGCCTGCTGCATCAATGAGTTGCCAGGCTTTGCGCCCGGCGGGGTCTTGGGTTGGGTTGGCAAAAGTGGAACCCCCTGTTTTCTCGCGAATGGGCTGGGAATGGGAGCGTGATTGTTGAATGGTCACCATGCGTTCACGGATAGCCTCTGGATCATCGCGCTGTGCTTTTAAAGTTGTTGCTATAAAAAAATAGTTTTCGCTTAATTGGCAATGACGATAGGAAAAACCCATGTTTTGTTGAGAAAAAACATAAGGATGTCCTTGTCGATCAAGGGCATGAACGTCAACGACGATGTCTTTGAACTCACGGCCATAGGCGCCTGCGTTCATGCGTAAACCCCCTCCGATTGTGCCCGGAATCCCACTTAGAAACTCAAGACCTCCAAGCCCTTCTGATTGGGCACGGCGTGCTACATTTAGGTCAACCGCACTTGCGCCGACTTGAAGGTTTAACCCTTCGACTTTAATCGTTGCAAAGGAGGGGCCAAGACGAATGACAACGCCGGCTATTCCCCCATCACGTACTAAGACGTTGGACGCCGCCCCCATAACTGTGAGGGGGACTTCGGGCGGGCAGTTAGCTAAAAAATGACCTAGATCGTCAGCATCTTGAGGCTTAAAGAGAACCTCAGCGGTGCCTCCAACACGAAACCATGTGGTATCGGCGAGCGGGGCGTGCGGAATAAGTTTGCCACGGGTGCGGGGAAGAAGCTCTGTTAAAGGAGGCTGGGCCAACATGCTTTTCCTTAAGCGGTTTTGGCGCTTTTATAAAGGACCTCAAGTTCACCGGGAAGAGCATAGGCCCAGCTCGTTATAGTTCCGGCGCCGAGACAAATGACATAATCCTTAGGCGTGGCAATGGTTACGATCAAAGAGGCCAAGTTCTTAGGGTCATTAAGGGCTTGGACATTACGATGACCATGCGCACGCAAGCCTTCAACGAAAGCATCGCGATGGATACCTTCAAGAGGTTGTTCACCGGCGGCGTAGACATCGGCCACAATGACCGCATCGGCGTCATTAAAACATTTACAGAATTCGGCAAACAGACTTGAGAGACGACTGTACCTGTGGGGTTGAATGACAGCGATAATTTTACCTTTTTGTAGATCGGACCCACCTTTTGCCTGCTGGGCAGCGCGGAGGGTCGCCGCGATTTCGACGGGGTGATGACCATAATCATCCACTATGGTAATTCCGTTAACAACGCCGGTTCGTGTAAACCGACGTTTGACGCCTTCGAATTTACTCATCGCAAGCCGTAAAATAGAATCGGCTAATCCGAGTTGGTGCCCGACCGCAATCGCCGCTAAAGAGTTTTGAACATTGTGTTGACCGATGGCAGATAAGAAAAAGCCTTCCAAGGTATGGTTTGAATTGTTTTTACGATCAGCAATGACAACATCATAGCGTGTACCTTCAGGCTTGGCCTCGACATTAATGGCGCGCACATCCGCTTGGGGTGAAAAACCATAGGTAATAATTTTACGATCGCGAATACGTGCGATCATTTCTTGCACTTCAGGATGATCAACACAGAGGACAGCAAAACCATAAAAAGGAATGTTCTGGACAAATTGGTCGTAAGCCTTTTTTACCGCATCGAAATTATGGTAATGATCCATATGTTCGGGGTCCATATTGGTTACAACCGCAATCGTGGCAGGTAGCTTTGTAAAGCTTCCGTCGGATTCATCACTTTCGACGATCATCCATTCGCCAGCGCCGAGACGTGCATTCGTTCCATAGGCATTAATAATGCCGCCATTAATGACGGTGGGATCAAGGCCAGCGGTATCAAAGAGAGTAGCGACCATGGATGTTGTTGTAGTTTTGCCATGAGTGCCACCAACGGCGATAGACCATTTGAGTCGCATAAGTTCACCGAGCATTTCCGCGCGCCGGACAATTGGTAACGAGGCTTCACGTGCGGCGATAACTTCGGGGTTATCGCGTTTTACGGCAGATGAAATAACAATTACGCTGGCTTCACCAATATTCTCAGCTTTGTGGCCAATAGAGATATGAATGCTTTTCTCACGTAGTCGCTTAACATTGGCGTTGTCCGAGAGATCGCTGCCCTGAACTTTATAGCCGAGATTATGCAAGATCTCGGCGATACCACTCATTCCTATGCCGCCAATACCAACAAAGTGAAGAGTACCAATTGAGCGTGGGCTAAAGTGCGGATGCGTGTTGTTGGAAGACCAATTCATGCAGCAACCTCTTTAAGAGCTAAGGGAGAACCGATCACGTCCATGACACAGTCCGCGAGATTGTCAGCCGCTGTAATTTTGCCCCAGGCACGGGCGGCAGCGGCTGTTTTTGTTAATGTTGTAGGAAGGTTCATTAGCGATTCAAGCCGTACAGACAAAGCATCGGCCGTAAACGCTTGTTCAGGGATATGCCAAGCACCGCCGGCTTCTGCGATCGCTTCGGCATTGGCCGTTTGCTCACCTGCATGGCCATGAGGGAAGGGAACGAGAATAGATGGACGGCCAATAGCGGTGAGTTCAGCAATCGTTGAACCACCGGAGCGGCAGATGACAAGGTGAGATGCCGCCATACGTTCTGGAACATCGTGAAAGAAAGTGGATAATTCTGTTTCCATATTTGCTGCGGCAAAAGCAGCCCTTGCTTGCTCGAGATCTTCTTTACGACATTGTTGGGCGAGAATAATGCGGCGGCGTAGGTGTTCCGGCATGAGCGCTAATGCTTGCGGGACGACCTGACTAAAAACACGGGCCCCGAGACTGCCGCCCAAGACCAAAATACGCATCATGCCATCTTCAGTCACGGGTTTATAAGGTGACCCTCGTAAGCCAATAAAAGCAGGACGTACGGGATTGCCTGTCTGAATAAGTCGGACCTGTCCGCTTGCCTTTAACCCGGCTACTTGCGGAAAAGAGGTAGCAACGATTTTTGCTTTCGTCATCATGAGACGATTGGCACGTCCTAAGACAGCATTTTGTTCATGGATGATTATGGGCACATTGAGTTGGGCAGCGGCATAAAGTGTTGGAACAGAGGGATATCCACCAAAACCAACCACGGCTGCCGGCTGTAGCTTCTTTAAATAACGCCGCGCCTGCAAAATCCCAATACCCATTTCAAGGATACTGCGGCTTTTGCCCCACAATCCCTTACCAAGACTGCTGGCACGTGTACGATAAACAGGAATTGGGAGATCTTCGCTAAACTTTCCCCCTCTTTGGTCAGTCATTAAGGCCACGCGCAAACCACGACCAAGCAGCTCACGTGCGAGGGCTTCAGCTGGAAAGACATGGCCACCGGTTCCACCAGCAGCCACTAATATTAACGCGGTGGGCTCGTTCATATAAACTCCTGCACTTTAAAAGTGGGTCTTGTTAGGTCTCATTAAGGCCGAATCGCTTGCGCGTCAGCGCTAATAGCATACCCATAGCTAAAGCTAACGCCCAGAGTGATGAACCGCCATATGAAATAAAAGGTAGGGTCATCCCTTTCGCAGGCATTAGACGCAGCGTGGAAGCCATATTAATGACGGCCTGAAGTCCAAATTCAATCAAAAGTCCGCTAACAGCAAGAACTATAAAAAGATTATTCTCCTGTTTAAGTCGCCAAAAGCCACGGATGACGATGAAAGCAAAGAGACTTACAATGACAAGACACCATAGGAGGCCTAATTCTTCACCGGCAACGGCAAATATAAAATCAGCATGGGCATCAGGAATAGACATTTTGACAGTACCTTCACCAGGACCGGTGCCAAATAGTCCCCCATTCATAAAGGCGTCCAAGGCGCGGTCAACCTGATAGGTATCCCCGCTATGACTTAAGAAACGATCCATGCGCGATGTAAAATGGGGAAAAGTATAATAGGCGACAAACAGACCTGACACGCCGCCTGTTAGACAAATTCCCACGAGGGCTAAGGGGAGGCCAGCAAGAAAAAATTGACCAAACCATATGAGTGACACCAAAACAGTCATGCCAATATCCGGTTGCATAAGAAGAAACACAACGATGAGTAAATAAAGAGCAATATTAACACTGAGAGCCGGGAATCCTTTGCGTTCACATTGACGCGCAAATAGCCATGCTGCGACGATGGCAAAAAGCGGTTTAATAAATTCGGAGGACTGAATAGAAAGACCGGGGAGGTGGATCCATCGTGTAGCGCCCTTAATTTCGACGCCGATAAAAGGGGTGACCATCAAGAGGGGGATAAAAAGCAAAAGTAGGCCAAACGAAAGCCATCGTACTTTTTGAGGGGATAAAAGAGAAATGCCAAAAATCATAAGAGTTGCTGGCACAAGCATCACAAGATGTCGTTCAACAAAATAAAAATTATTAAGCCCATGTTTAAGGGCCACCGCTGGTGTTGCTGCTTGGATCAATAGAATGCCAAAACTCATGATGCCAATCAGGGCAGCCAATGTCCAACGATCAACGGTCCACCACCATCGGCCTAAAACGGATTGATCTGAGCGTGCAAGGGATATCATCTTAGTTTCAAGGTCGCGAGGCCAACCAAACCCAAAATACATGCGATAATCCAAAAGCGTATCACCACGGTGGGTTCCGACCAACCTAGTTTTTCAAAATGATGATGAAGAGGGGCCATTCGAAAGACGCGTTTACCCGTTAATTTGAAAGAGG
>Ga0302277_1001938_pt1 | contig 15026 bp, 15 predicted proteins | sample III_Bog_N3_1_FD_198759 | JGI IMG/M metagenome (GOLD analysis project Ga0302277, IMG submission 198759) | Peat permafrost microbial communities from Stordalen Mire near Abisko, Sweden - III_Bog_N3_1 | ecosystem: Environmental > Terrestrial > Soil > Wetlands > Peat | place: Sweden: Abisko... | reverse complement strand
CCAGCGATTTTCTGACCAGTGGATGACTTATTCCACAGGCGATTCGGGTCTATTTTGAAGTTGGATAGCTCTTCATTTCTCTTTAAAATCTCATTAGGCAATGATTCTAGTTGCTCGAAAGCCTGTTGAAATCTTGGGTCATTACGCACTTGCTCTTCAGGACTCTGAGCCAACATATCCGCTTTTTGTTTGTTAATATCGAATAGAGCCTGAGACTTTTCGCCTTCAAGCTCTCCGAGTCGCTCTGCTGCTCCAAGCTGTTGCTGAAATCCAGCGTTGGGCCCCTTGGGTTGCATAGGAGACTGTGGCGCAGCCATTGGAGCTTGCGGCATTTGTTGCTGCGGCTGAATCGCTGGAGCCTGCATAGGCGGCGCCATTAGTGCCTGATTATTTGGTTGCTTCATCTGTGGTACAGAATTAGGTGCATTTGGTATAGATTCAGGCTCACTAGGCAAAGTAATTCGACTACGGTAGTAATCTTGTAAATCATTACTCATCGAGCCCTTAGGTACTTTGATTGTTTTATTATCTTGAGTGGTTAAGAAAAACTTCGGCTCCTCGCCTAAGACGAGAAACTTACCTTTGGAATCAGCCATTTTTCTTACCCTTTCCTTCAAGCTCTTGAATCTTCTTGTTGAGATGAGAGAGACTAGCCAGGATTGCTCCGTAACCCTGTGGGGAACTATAATCTACGACTTTGGTGCCATCAGCTGTATGTTTGACCATGTGCTTGCCAGCGGCCGTTTTCTCTAGCTCTTGAGCCATAGGACTTATGTGCTCGCCTTCAGGAGCCATAGAACCTTTGTATTTATCTTTGTATTCGTAGACGTGAGCCTTAAGGGCATCTAGAAATTTCTGTGCTTCTTTAGAGCCGTCTTTGACATTGGTCTTCGCTTTCTTATCTGAAACTGCTGCTGCAGGAGCTGCCGCCTTTGCTGGTCCTGAAAAAGCACCCATTGCCAAACCACCACCGATACCACCCAACAAACCGCCCATGATTTGGCCTTTTTGTTGTTGATAAGCTCCCTGCAAAGCTGCAGATGCATTTACATCTCCAAGCTCTGCTTGAATCCTTAATTGCTCTGCGCTTTGCATGCCGCCTAATGCGCCAAATTGCTGTTGTTGGTTAAGTTGATTAGTTGCTAGTTGTCCCTGCTGATTTAAAGCATTCGCTTGCTGCTGAGCGCCAAGATTTGCAAGGTTGCGTTGCTGTTCGAGTCCTGCCTGGCTAAAAGCACTGTTCGCATATTCTCCACGTGCTGCTGCCATCTCCGCCGCTCTAAGTTGTGCTGCGTTATTAATGGCTGCCTGTTGCATCTGAGCGCCTTGATTCTGAGCTCCTAGAGCCGCTTGAAGCTGATTACCAGCTCCACCTCTGGCTGAGTTTGCTGCCGCGAACTGACCTCTTAATGCCTGTTCAAGACCTTGCTGTTGCTGTAGACCCGCCACGCTCGGAGCGCCACCAGTTGCTGCTTGCTGTTGAAGCTGTAAAGCTTGATTTGTAAATTGATTGCCCGCCTGACCCCCGATGGTAGGAGTCGCGTATTGAGGTGCATTATACTTAGTCTGCATCGCGCCCATGAAATCTTTACGCAATTGATCTGCGCTTCTGTTCCCGGCGGGGGCTGCTTTTCTGTCTAAAGTGGGTTTAGAACCGCCAAATAAACCACCGATTGCGTCACCGACTACTTCAAATACCATTATGTCATCCTCCTAACCGCTACGGTTTTGTATTGGCCATTCTTTAGGCCGACAGTGAAGCTCATAGCGTGAAGTTCAAACCCACCGCTTGGCTGATTGTTTGGAAAAATATCTTGAATCATTAGTTGCATACTTTCACACTTCTGCTGACAGGGCTTGTACTCAAACTGGTAAACGCCATCTGTGTACTGCTGAGTTCCGTAAGTCCCATTGGTCCCGTAAACATTATTCTCGCCATAGATTGAGCCGAAGATAACATTTTGTGGAGTGATAGTAACAGTCTCCCTAGCAGTAGTTTTGAAGTCGAAGAAACTGCTCACTTGGAGCACATGATTTCCCACGAACTTGCCGAGCAGAAGCACTGAGTAAACTCTTTGGAAGCCTTGAATACCTGCAAAGGAAAACCATCCAGTTTGAACAGTTGTATTGATAGGATAATTATTATCAGAGAAGCTGTTTTGGTCTTCCACTCTCGTAACACCATTGGTGCCTAAGATAGTGAAGTTGCCGTCCCAGATCTTGCACGAGTCAGCTTGTTGATTCGTGAATGTGTACCACTTCTCAAAGAACCAATCGTAGACAAGAGTCGTTCCTTCCAGAGTCGTAAATCTCGCTTGATTTTCATCGCCGACAACGACCGACCCCGTGAATGTGTAGTTGTTGAAAGCTTCTACCGGAGCTCCAATATACTCGAATGCCAGCCCTCGATTTAGAAGATAGATTCCCTTGTTGGACAAGAACATAAGTCCATTAGGAATCTTGGCGATAGCTCGCGGTTCTGTGCAACCAATTTCACCACTGATGATTTGAGGGAGACTGAATGTTCCATTTCCACCAGTGTTATCTGGACCAATTCCTGCGATGGCATACACAGCTTTGTTCTTGAAGATGATGAGTTTGTCGTCGAGGTCTGACAACGCCGAGATTGGGCCGCCAACTTCATTTACGAGAATATTTCCCGTTGGAGTAAATGATACTCCATCTCCAGTGATGAACTCGTTAGAATAATAAAGGGTATTTACATCCTCAGCCCCTGCGAGCCAAAGTCTATTCTGAAAAGCGTGAGACAGAGTCGATGCTGGCGGAGGGAAGTAAGGCAATGCGCCGCCAGTCGTATAGAGAAGTTCGTTGGAAGTTATAGTACTGTCAGCAGCGTTGTCAGTGTAAGTTATCGTGTTCGCTAACGGATTATTATATAAAGGACTCGATAAGTTTGTAAGTCTGTAAAATATTGTTCCAGCCGCAACTGTGCGATAGATAACTGCTAGTGCATTTGTTCTGCCGTATAGCGCTTGTTTTAATGTAATTCTCAAAGTTGGAATCGTGAGAGTATAGTTATTACTACTTAATGTAACAGACAAAATAGGACTTGGCCCACTCTGGTGAAGTTGTCCTGCTTGGTCTATCCATTGCCAAACCACGATATATTGATAAGCACCCGTGAGTGCACCTGAACCTGTTGCCCCCGTCGGTAATTCTGGATTCAAAAAGAATCCTAATTCTGTTGTACTCAACCCATCATAAGCCTGAACAACTCCGCCGTTGATGTGCAAGTTCTGTCCCAGCTGCTCAGCTTCAATGTCGCTTGTGAGGTTAAAGTTGAAGTTATATTTATAAACTCCAAGTAAAAAAGTAAGTGTTGTTCCCGCGATTACTTTTACTCTTCGTGACGCAGGGAATTCTACTAGTCCATTCGAACTTACGCTGGCCCTGCAAAGACTGTTCGTTTTAGCGAGAATACCTGCGCCTAATGTGTAACTAAACTTCGCCACAATAAAGGCATCGCTAATTCTGATGATAAAGTTTGTTGCTTGTATATTGGTGTCATAGTTAACAGCTACATAATATTCGCCTTGAGCGTAAAATATCTTAGATAACAACCCAGCACTTAAGAGAAGATTTGCTGCCGTTCCTGGGGTATTGTCACTGATGGTCAAACTATTTGTTTTGATGAAATAGTTAATATTAGGAGTTCCTGGAAGCTCATAAAGTGCTACTATTATTCCGCCATTATCAACCAAAGTTATTTGCGAGGGAGTCGTAGCTAATCCGCTGTCTAGTGTAGTTTCTGTTAAATATGTAGTTAAGTTTGTGTTGTATGCTGAATGCTTTACTGTTGAAGCGCTAGCAGAATAAGCACAGTAAATATGATTGTATTCATTCTCGCCAAAGTCTGAGCAAATCGCTAGACAGTCAACTACAGTAATACCCGAAAAAGTCGTGGGTTGAGGCGTCCCCGTGAGTAAAGAACCAACCGTATTGTCTTGATTTAAATATCCTAGCACTAAGTTATTACCAGCATTCCCGTAAGCAAACATCATTCTGCTGCTGAACTGGATAACGTCGTAAATGCCGTTAATACTGCTAGAGATAGTTGTCTCTGTGCTGAAACTAGACGGGTTTTCTGTATCAAATCTTCTTGACACGATAGAAGTGCCATTCTTAATCGCGAAGACGAATATGAAGGTTCCGCATGCGACGACCCTAGGTCTTGTATATGATGAACTTAGTTGTTGTTCCACGAGAATAATATTCCCAGAAGCAGCATCAAGAGCAGTGACATATACGCCGCCACGTGAATCTTCCCATGCATATAACTCAATTCCATTAGTCGTGTCCCTGTCCGGTATTGTCTGGTTATAAGAGTTTGCTATCACAGGTGTGGCAACGACTCGGTTCGTGTAAAGTTCGTTGACAACTATCCATTCATCATTGGGCTGACTATAGGAATAGAGAAGCGCTCCGTCGTGCATCAGAAGTTCATTATTGTAAGTAAATAACGTTTTTCCCTGTGTGATCTGAGCTGTCTGATTCAAGATATTTGTTGATAAACTATCTAATCCAAAACGCTTTTGAATACTTCCCGTCTTTTGCTGAAAGCAATTCTGCAGACTCAAGAATGAAGTTGTCAAGAATGGGCTTGTCTTTGTGTCTACTCCTTTATCGAAAGGAGCCGGAATAACTTGCTTTTGCAAAGCCATTTGCTAGCTCCTTAGTAGTAAGTGACAACGATTTGATAATTGCACGATGTAGACGGGAAATAGTTTTGAAGTCGCACGGTGGTCGCCGTCGGAGAATAAGCATTCACCGTGTTCGCAGGAATGGACGTTACGTTCGCTGGATATATGAAATAAGAGTTTCCGCTGCCGCCTGGAGTGTAGATTCCATTTATACCCAAAACTGTTGTCGCCCCAGAAACCGTGATTGTCGCGTTGCCATTGCCGCCGATCGAACCACTGTAGTAGGCATTCTTCAACAGCGCAGATCCTTGAGTTGAATAGATGCCGCCGAGAGGATTGATATACCCCGACGTAGTGGTGTTCCCGCCGACTGTTACCGTGGTGAGACTGGCCGTTCCTGAGACGGCTAGACCGCCTGCAGTACTGAGTGATCCGCCGCTTATCTGTCCCGTCACTCCCAAAGTACCAGAGATGGTTTCGTTGCCCACGAGAGCAATCGTGCTACTCGCGGCAGTCAGAGTCGTGACTGTCAAGCCGACAGCGTTGATGTTACCTGAGCTGTCACGAGTCACGACCGTGCTTGGAGTGTTGGCAGAAGTATAAGGAGTGAAGCTCGCATTGCCTGAAGTGTCGAAAGTCATGACGCTCGCCGAGGCCGCCACTGCTGCAGGCAAAGTGATCGTGTAGGAACTCACAGTCGCTGGAGCTCCGAGCGTAACAAATTGTGGGCTAGCACTCGGATATCCAAATGCAACGCTATTAACTGATAGTGACGCAGGGGTATTTGGGCTTTGAGTAAACGCAAAATTCTTCGTTACATTGCTGTAAGTGACTGCTGCTGGGTTCAAGCCCCCAAAGTCCCCACCGATTGTTCCTAATGAAGCAATATTTAGTCCTGCTCCACTAGTGATCTGCACCGGTGTTCCGGAGGAGTTGTTAATGGTAAAGTTACCATTAACAAAGTAACCACAGTTTATGTCTGTAGGTAGCGCTAGAAATGCTGTTTGGTTCTGTCCCTGCCAAGAACGGATGGAAGTCACGTTGTTGAAGTTGAAGGATAAGTCAGAGTTTATATTCAACCCTGCTGGCGTAACCTGAGCACCTTTGCCAACAGAATGGTCGTGAGCATCAATAATTGACCAGTCCCCGTTGATGTTATTAGACCATATTGGGTCTTGGGTTATTCCTACTACATTCAGTGTCAAACCCATGTTTGTTGTGGTGTTAGCCATGATTTATTCCTCAAAAAAAGACGATGTTTACTGTCGCGTTTGCTGTAGATTTTAACACAATAATTGTATTTGGATTAGGACTTGCTGTTGAGGATGTGTAAATATCCACTGCAACGTTCTTAGAAACAACAAAATAGCCTTTAGGAACTCTATTTAACCCATGATTTACATAATTATCAACACCAGTTGTAAGCGTAATTCCCTGGTTGTTTACACCATTTTGCAGAACAGCATTTAGCAAAAAACTACTCTGCAAACTGTTAAACACATTTGCTACGTTGTCTTGGAAACGCTGAATAATGTCATCTATGATTTGAATCTTTTTAAAAGGTATCATTTTACGACCTGAATAATGGGTTGTACATAGAAACACCGTTTATCGTGGTCATGTCTGTAACTCTGAGCGGGAAGCTATCATCCTGAGTAGCGCAAGCCTGTAGAATATTTTCAATCATCAATTGTTTGTCGGTTAAAAGATTAGACGTATCTGACTCTTCTTTTTGCAAACATTTAATAGCTGAGTCGATAACTAAATAATCTACGATTGTAGAAGGTGTGAGGACAAGAGTTTGTGTGGTCGAGGTGATAGGAGTCGGGTCAGGAATATACCACACAGTAAATGTTGCAGTTGTTAAAGGAACTGGAGTAAAAATGATATTCTCCGCACTTATTCTATAACGCCATGGAGTATTGTTCCATGCTACCGAGAAAACGTTTTTGTTAATGTTACGTTGATTCCGGTTGATAGGGGATAGAGTGATGGAAATATCTGACGAGGTATTAAGGTCTATACCGCACAGTTTATAAAAATCAGTGGGCAATGGATAAGTATCCTGAGCACCATTCACTGTGTAAGTCTGTGTGGTTTCAAAAAAGTTAGAGTTTTGTTGAACAATTCTGATGTACATATCTCTGTAAGATTTATCCAGATAACGAGTAATCTCGGCATCTGTAACAAACTGGCTGCTATTCTGGTCTGATAAGTCTCTGACATCTTGTATCAAGTCTGAAACTACGACGGTCATACTCATAGGAACTCCGGTTAACTAGGGGTAACTAAAGTTAGTTGGGGGTAACTAAAGTTACTTTACCCCTTTTCGAACGGACTTACACCAAGCTCAATATTTCTATCGTCTTGTTTCTCAGAGTCAGTCTCTTGCTCGTGTTCCATGTACTTCTTGGCTAACACATGTCCAGCTGCAAAAGCTTTCGCCATGCCGTGAATATCGCCGCCGTGAAAGGCTTCATGAAAGTTGTGCATAGCTTCGTGCATTCCGTCGCGGTGCATTGCTGCCTCGTCGTCTTCGTGCTCTTCGCCAATCTTGGCCCTAGGAGAAATATTTTCCTCATTGGGAACTCTCTTCATATATTTGCTGTAGATGTTGGAAGCTAAACTAGCTCCGCCATCTTTTTTTCCGCCTAGCATCATATCGATCCCCTTTTATAGAAATGTGTTCTTTAGAAGGATAACGAATGTGATGCCAAGTCCAGACGGTGGATCAGTAACTACGCCAGAACCGTTTACAAAAGTAAATGTCACTGTGGGAGTCGCATTATTCACGTTAGAAGTCACGCCGTAGCTTAGAGATGTAAGACCAGACAATCCCGTTACGGTTGTGTAATCCATTTGCGTGGTTAACAAAGCATAATATCTATCGGATAGAGTTAGTGTGAATACTCCTGTAGAAGTATGCACTAAACTGCTTAAACCTTTTCCAGCCAAGTTGGTTGGCGCGCTAGAACCATTTAGGGTAGCTGTCCCGTCTAATATAACTACGTTTCTATCTAAAGAGCTCGTAAACTGCTGAAAATACCTTGATGCCATTGCACTTCTCCTATCGCTCCAGCTATCTGGAGCGACTACAAGTTACGTTAAGTTATTAGTATGGGAAGCTAGGGAACTGAATAACGCCGTTGAAACCAGGTGCATAACAAGCGAGGTTAGAGTAAGAGTAGCAACGGAATTGCAAGCTGTCGTTTGTTGCAGAACGAAGAACGTCTAGTCCGTCGCCTTTGAACAAGTTAACTGCTTTTCCTAAGGAAGCCATTTCCCAAGTTCTCATTTCCAAAGCATATCCGTAGTTGTCAGGACAGTTTTGGTCAGCAAGAACGGTTACGCGTCCACCCGGGTAGTGAATTTGTACGCCTTCAAAACCAACATCAATGTCACCTGCCTTAACATTTACGTATTGAACTTTAGAGCCCAAGGAAATGATAAGGTTTTGATAGATTAAGGAGTTAACGAAGAAGTAGTCAGGACGTCCGCCTTCTCTGTAAACATAACGAAGTAATTGTTGCATACCTTCTTCAAGGGATAGTGAGCTTCCGTCGAAGTATTGTCCGCCTAAACGTGTAGTATCTGTGTTACGTGTTACTTGGAAGAATGGAGCTGCAAGAACAGTGTTACGGTTAGCGAATGGAATCCATGCGTCTAATCCAGAAAGAGTCCCTTGAAGACCATCACCGCGTGGGAATAAATAGTAAGATGTAGCCATTCCAGGAATAGCTTGGCTTAAAGTGATGATTCCGTTAATACGGTCGATCGCCGTAATTACACCTTGTTGTCCAGTAGTAGTCAAAGTAATTGGGTTAGTTAAGGTAGCGTTCGCTTCCAAAGCCATTCCGACTTCAAAGTTTACGGATTGTTCTGGGTCAGCAAGAGTTAATGTTGTGCCTGTTCCAGAAGTAGAGGATATTTGTCCAATCCAACCAGTACCGTTTCTGTACAACTGAGTTGCAAGAGAACGAGCTAAGGAGTTAAGAGCTCCGTCTACTTCAAGCTTAAGTGCACGCATAAATGCGCCGCTATCATTTTGAGAAGCAAGGATTGTTTCGTTAGCAACTTCACCAACAGAGTAGTTAGGTGAGCGAGTAAGAAAGAATGCTTGTAGTAAAGATGTACTACCAATAGACAAAGCTGTTCCAAATTGAGCAGAACGGTTTTGAGGGTTACCATAGATCAAAGGAATTTTACGAGCATCGCCAGTAAAGCCTTCGAACTTGGGAACCATAGCTAGGAACGGGTTATTTTTGTACAGAGTTGTTACTACTAGACTTTAACATCTAGCGGGGATACCACTTCGGATTTCCCTCTCCCGTTTCGCTTAGTTATAGCGGGAGTTCAGACTATCGCATCACCTTTCGGTGCCCTCTCACTTAGTCGTTCACGGTGCTTTCGCTTCCGCCCTGTCACCCGCTGCCGGGCTTCCAAGTCAATCAGAGTGGGTTTAAACTCGTCTACAAGTTAAACGAGGTTACGGATTTCTTTATCTGTATACAGGGTTTTCAGCGCTGGAATAAACGCTTGATTGTCTAAAATTGACATTTGTCAGTTTCCTTATGGGTAAATAAATTTTTAATTCAAAACTTTATTTTGCCGTGTTCTCGTTGAACATTAGCGCCCGGAAACTGACTTATGGGCAGACGTAACTTTAGCTTCGTAACCTTATCTTCCGCGTGCTTTATCTAGCATCTCTATTGCTCTTTGAAATCTTTGTTCAGCAGTAAGAGAACTTTCATCAGCACGATGAGGAACTTCAGGTTTTAGATTGTTCGATAGACTCGTAGGACGAGTTGATTGATATGTAGGTTCTCGTAAGAATTCGAGGGGTGCCTGTTGTCTATCAACAACATCTGACGGGTTTATTAAACCTTTGATCTTCTTTAAACTAGCGTACTTGGTTTTAAACTCGCTTTCAAGCTCGTCTTCTACAAGCTGAGCCGCTTCCTTGAAGTCAAGAATCTTCTGAGTGTTATTAAAGTGTGTTTCTATTATCTCATAAACAGTGTCCACGTGGTCAGGATTCGCAGCCAAAAACTCGAAATCGTCTTTGTTTGCTTCTACAAAGTCATTAATCGTTTTCTTGTAAGTCAAGACCTGGGCGTCGTGATTCGCTCTCTCGCGCTCTATCTCCTGCTGCTTAGCTTGCTCTTCTTTATCGAGCTGAGCTTGTTTCATCTCTTCGACCTGAGCCTTTAGTGAACTGATAGGGTCTTCGTTACCTTGCGCAACTTCACCCTCAAGTTGAAACCTAGCGATGTCTTCAAAAGTAAGACCTAAGCTTTGAAGTAATTTAATAGGGTCTTTCTTCGCCATCTCTTTTGAGGTCTTGAACTCCTTAGCGAGCCCAATATCAGCTTCTAGAGCTTTTTGTTGCTCCAAAAGTGCGCTTTCCTTCTTTGCTACCCGAGCTAACTTGTAAGCCAGGTCAGGAACGCGAAATTTGGGCCGCTGTGCGCTTTCACCCTGTCCAGAAGGCTGACTATCAGGCGCTTCCGTTTGCGGGGCTTCTCCGCCAATTACAGCAGGCATTGATCCGGTTGACGTGTTTAAAAATTCCATACGACTCCAGTAAGTGATTATACCATTGGTGGTGTGGGTTGAAGTTCTGGGTTAATTCCCATTTCAGGTGCTGGTGCAGCAGCTGTTTGAGCAGCCTGTTCCGGCACTTCAAGAAGCTTGGCTGCTTTGCTGATGTATGCCCGAATAAGCTCTAGAGAGCTGTCTTTGAGCTTCTTGTTGCGTGCCCAGTGATAGTAGTAATTTCCATATTGGATGCACATTTCAAGGTTGTCGTAAGGTTCTGGAGAGATGAGCTTTTGGGTATCGAGCATATCTTCGATGTTCTGCAAGATAGAGCGTAGAGGAGCCAACTTCAGACCAAACATCTTATCGGTGTCTGGGAAGTCTAGGAGCTCCATCGCCATCATCGGATCTATCAAGCCACTGCTCGCCATTTCCTGAATGAAGTTCAACTTACCAGAAGGCGTCGATGGGAAGTCCGAGATCGGGAAGCACTGCATAACATATCCGTCGCGGTCTACCTTGATATCAGCAAAGTCAATATTTTCCATGCCCTCTTTCTTGGAGAAGGAAGACACTTCGTAAGTACCGTCGCGCTCGTAAATATCGTGTACCATGTCGAGCATTTTCTCTGCGCATTTAATATGTAAATCTTCCCACAAACGCGCAGTGTGACTGAATCTCTCAGTCTCTATGTCGTGAAAACTATCGATAGCTTTTCCGCTATTCAACCCCGGTGGCTTGGTGCCTGATGCAGTGAGTTCTGACAGACCTACGATGCCATAAGCTTGCTTAAACAAGAAGTCTGTCATCTGAAACTGGTCTGGGTGAACAGAAGGATTCACTGCGTATACTGGCGGAGTGTTGCGGTACTTCACGATGATTGCATTGTCATTGCTCAAATGAAGTGGATTCACGCCAGAAGCTTCTTCAACAAACACCTTAGGGTTAGCTGATAAGCGCATAGCTTCTTGAATGTTCATGAGTAGACGATTCAATTCGCCCTGAATAGACACCAGTTCTTCGCATACACCAACGCCCCAGAACCCTAGAATATTCGAGGAGTAACGGGTAAAAATAAAAGGGAAGTCATCTTTAACATATTCTTCATCAGCGAATGAACAGGTCTCGATGCCAAATACGTGGCGACCTTTGATTCCATTGCACGGTAAATGCCAAGCATCATAAACCATAAGTAGTTCACTATAAGACCGTCCGGTAAAAACATTAATCGCCTTAGCTCTATTAATAGCCTCTGCATATTCGGGGAACATGTTACGTAGATAGTCGCGGGGCAAACTGCGCACACGATAAATCGCACGAGGTTTTTGATACATACCATCAGCCATATCAACGCAGATTTCACCTGGGTATACTCGCTCTACATTTACTTTGTTGGTCTCGGGGTCTTCATATACATAAGCACACCCTGTCCCAAAAATAAACTCGTCGCGTTTAATTTCTGTAGCCATTTGATAAAAGTTGGTCTGGTAGAAGAGTCCGTTGATGAACTTGTTCAACTGCTTAGCTTGCTTCTCAGCTTTGTAAGTCCCACCTGAAGTGAGGAACATAGGCTTAACTTTATTCTTGCAAATCTTCGCAACGAGTGTGTCTATGCAAGACTTAGATACGTTGACGTTTAGTGGCGGGTTCAAAATACTCTGAAATACCGAAATAGTAGATAAAGTTTGCGAAGAATAAGTGTATTCTGGATTGGCAATAGCAAAATCGTCGCCAGAGTATTGTTTCGTATGACGGCTATTCTTCGCTCTTGTATAATAGTTATCATCATACAATGCGCCCAATGCTTCCCAAATTACTTTGTAAGCATCATCAACTTCCCACCATAACTTCGTACCACTGTAGTCAAACATATTTTAATTCCTCAACGAAATGGATTATCCTTAGGTATAAGTTCAGTAGTTAAGTTTACAGCATTTGGTGTTGTTGGATAGTCAATAACCTTAGTAGATATTACGTCTTTGAGTGCAGCTGCTGCAAAAAATTCTATTTCAATGCCGTTAGGACCATTTGACAATTTCTTAATTCCATTTTGAGTACACACTTCTACTAGTTTTTCTAATTCTACTTCCATCATTTTCTCCTGACCCTGTAGTTTGTATTATTTTGTTGCAAATAAGCTTGTTCGGTTTCTTCGAGCAAACGTTTCTCTTCTTGTTTATACCACTCTGGCGTCCCGTACTTAGGAGGTGCAAGCTTGGCCTCATAGAGGAAGTGATAGCACTCTTTCCAACTGTAATTCGCCCCATCCGACAAATGGTTTTCAAATGAGCCATCTTCTACCCACTTATTATTTGCCATTTCCTCTACATCCCAACACAACAACTCCCACTCACTTATTATCATTGCCTTAGATGGTACTTTAATCTTACCAGCGATCATATCTGAGTTCATCAACTCTACGAACTCTTTCTTGCGCACTTTGTCAGCAGCTTCCAGAGCAAATCCATATCGTTTCTTTAATTCTTCTGTAATCTTTTTACCGAGTCCGCCCGTGTCGATCACCGATTTTTGAGGATTATATTTATTATTCCAATCTGCAATCTTTCTGGCCAACTGGCTAATATCTTGTTTAGTTACTTTGAATTCATCAACTAGATAAACTATTGGCGAGTCTTCGTGATAAGCCCACACAACCCCTGCGTCGGCGTCGTCAAAGCCTAAGTCATAACCTATGACGTAGTTCCATTTCAGCTTCGGCAGCTCAGTGTATATGTTTATTTTATGCGAAAATTTGTACACTTGAAGGGACATATCTTTAAGCCATAAACCTAGCCACTCTCTTCCGATAGCCGGGTCAGCGAGAGTCGTCTTCCTGCGCTTAAGCTCGAAATCTAAAATATCGTCAGCGGTCTTAATATCTGGATTAGCCTTCATAGCCTTAGCTAGCAAAAAAGGATTGTCTTTAAAAGTCCAGTGATGATGCGAATAACCCGACTCGACGTCCGTCGCGGCTTCAAAGAACATACCTGCACAAGTCGGGGAAGGTGTCCCGATAAGGATAAGCGAGCCTTGATGGTCGATGAGAGCGGGAACAAGCACGTCGTCTATGAGTTCTCTAAGATAAGATGGAAAACTCTGGCATTCATCAATGTACACCTTCTTTAAACTCATACCGCGAAACTTATCTATCTCTGCGGAGTCTTTAGCACCCGTTAAATAAATCATCGAGCCATTGGGATAGGTGAGCGTGAGCTCTGTGTTATCTTGTTTAGCTCCGAGATCGTATTGCTTGTTAATATATAATAAGTCTTTCCAAATAATCCTTTTAGATGAACCACGAGTCTTAGAGATGTAGACCAGGTTCATCTGCGGCTCTGATAAGCACGTGTTAATCAGGTCAGCAGCACATGAGACTGTCTTACCCGCACGTCGAGAGCACACAGCCGTTTTAAAGCGAGCTGAGTCATTGATGAAGTTTATCTGCTTGTCGAAGCAGTAATGAGTAATATCGAATTTGCTTTTGAGTAACTCAAGTGACTCGAGCTTTGCAGCCAGAGCAGCGCGTCGAATTACGTATTGTTTAACGAGATCGCTATACAATCAGTTCATCCTTCTTTTTTTCTTGGGCGCTTGGATGACAGGAACTTCCGATGCTACTTCCGTCCCACATTCCACATGATAAACGCCGTCTAAGGTCATTGCTTCGGTGAAAGCTTTATCTAGTTTGTTGAAGTCAGCTTCATCTGGGATCATATGCTCAACATTAGTTAAAGGAACAAGAATTGGTACGTTACGCTTATCTTTACAAATAATCATATTTAGATGAACAAGGTAACGTAACTCTGTTACGCTATCTAAGTAAACTGATTCTCTAGCTAATCCGTTTATAGTAACAGGTCTGTACAACTTAACATGTTTTAATTTCATTCATACTCTCCTCGCTCTTGTCTCGTGTAAAACTTTTTCTCAGTAGATAATTTATTTTTTAGTTCTATCTGTTCTTCTGTTGTTAGAAAGCGCATATGTTCAACTATTTTCTCTATTTTTTTCATAGTTTTTTCATAGATTAAATCGTCTTCATTGCGAAAAGGAATTAATATCGTCATAAGAACCTCTGCTGTAGATAGGGATTATAGCGAATTTTGTGTCTATGCATCTGACGCTTAACTGTTATCTCGAACAGAGCTGCTGGCCAGTGTGTGCAGTAAATCTGCTCAACATCTGCATGGAAGTCGATGACATTGTTCATGAGGAAATTGCAGATGCCCATGCGACGGAAAGTCTTTTTGACACCCAACCAATCTATAACCAGGTCATTACCCTCTAAGCTAAATACTATGAAGCCCATGATGACTCTAGGGTCGTCTATGGGAGCTAACACAAGCGCATTGCCGCTATGTATACAGCTTTCGATTATCTTGTGTTGCTGGGCAAAATAGACATCATTAGGCACATCTCTAGTGCCGTGGCTAGCCTGATAGCTCAGAAGCCAGCTTTGAATGATGAGGCCGTAATCGTCTTCGCACGCTTCGCGGAACAACACTTGCTCATGCGGGAAGTTTTGTTGAGTCAATTTCTCTAATACCAATTATTTACTCTTTTCTCTAAGGAAATCACGCGCCAATTCTTTGATATCTGCGTCGCTCATACCTTCTAGCTTAAGTAAACGTAACTTTTCCATCCCAACGACATCGTCCGTGATTCTGTGAAATGCTTTGAACTTGAACATAAGCGCGGCTGCGTTCCCTTTGATTGTGCCATCTATGAGTCCTTCCAACATTCGCTCATCTTTTCTAAATCTGAATTCTTTACCTTTTTGATAAGCTAAATCAAACTCGGGATGATCTAATCTCCATTGATAGAGAG
>Ga0302277_1001937_pt1 | contig 15028 bp, 13 predicted proteins | sample III_Bog_N3_1_FD_198759 | JGI IMG/M metagenome (GOLD analysis project Ga0302277, IMG submission 198759) | Peat permafrost microbial communities from Stordalen Mire near Abisko, Sweden - III_Bog_N3_1 | ecosystem: Environmental > Terrestrial > Soil > Wetlands > Peat | place: Sweden: Abisko... | reverse complement strand
CACGCTTGACCGGCGTTTCCAAGCCGATGAACCACTGCTCGGTGGCGCGGAAGATAACCGGACGGTGGCAGCGCCAGCAATGCGGGTAAGAGTGCTCCAGATCCTGGCTGGCCAGGAGTGCGCCGGACTCTTCGAGCATGGCCACGATGACGGGATTGGCGGCCCACACTTTCATGCCTTCGAAAGCTGGCGGGGCACTGCGATTCCAGGCGCTCGGGTCCACGTGGATGCGACCGGCGGCGTCCACGCGGCAGGTGGGGTCAATGTTGTAGCGGACGCCAGTATAGAAATCGTCCGCGCCATGTGCTGGCGCCGTGTGCACCGCGCCGGTGCCAGTATCAGATGTAACGTAAGTGGCCAGCACACCCAGAATGCTGCGCTCCAAAAACGGGTGCTGGAAGGTGGAGCGCTCAAGGACGCTGCCCTTGAACCGCGCCAGTTCGGTAGTTTCACCCAGCTTGCAGGCGGCGGCAACAGACGCGGCCAGTTCTGCCGCGACGATGTAGACTGGCGCGTTCGCTACATCCTGATCGGCTGCCGGGGCGGCCAGCGCCACGTACTCAAAGTCGGGATGGAAGGCCACGGCCATTGACGCGGGCAGCGTCCACGGGGTAGTGGTCCAGATGATGGTATAAACCTCCCGGCCAGCTAATGCAGGCGAGAGCGTCTCTGGCGCTGACGTGAGCCGGTAGCGCACATAGACCGATGGGCTGGTGTGCATCGCGTACTCGACCTCAGCCTCGGCCAGCGCAGTGTGGTCGTGGATGCACCAGTAGACCGGCTTCAGCCCGCGATAGACGAAGCCTTTTTCCAGAAAGCCGTAAAAAGCCTCCAGGGTGCGCGCTTCGTAGTCGCGAGACATGGTTTTATAGGGCGCATCCCAGCGGCCTATGCAGGCAATTCGTTCAAACTGAGAGGTTTGCAGATCAATGTACTTTTGCGCATAGGCGCGGCAAGCATCCAGAACCCGAGGCGCGGGCATTTCCAGTTTTTTGCGCCCCAACTGCTCATCCACCTTGATTTCGATGGGCAACCCGTGGCAATCGAAGCCGGGAACGTAGGGCGCGTCGAAACCCGCCATGGTCTTCGACTTGACGACAAAATCCTTCAGCCCTTTGTTCAGTGCGTGGCCCAGGTGAATGGGGCCGTTGGCGTAGGGAGGGCCGTCGTGCAGCAGGAAATAGGAGCCGCCAGCCTTGCGGCGCGCTTCGCCAGCCTTGCGCAGTTCTTCATAAAGCCCCATTGAGGCCCATCGAGCCAGGCGAAGCGGCTCATTCTGCGGCAGGTTAGCCTTCATCGGGAAGGCTGTTTTCGGCAAGGTAAGGGTCGCCTTCAACTCCGGTACTGAGGACATCATCACTCCCTGGGTTCGTTCGATCTGCTTCATTTCTAAGTGTAAATGGCCTGGCAAGATCTTTTCGGCAACAAATGCTCTTGCTATCCGTCTATTGTTTATGGGAAGCTCTACCGCGACGAAATATGAGAGTGTGGATTCTGAGGCCTTCCCGGGCGAGACACAAGCGGGTCGCGTCAAGCATAATGGAAGAGTGGCCCCTGAGTCGGAGAACCTTACGTTCGTAACCGAGACCAGGCGTCAAGAGGCAACGGAACCAGACGCAACGATGGCCAACGATTTGCTCATCCAGCCCGATACTGAATCCGAAGCTGCCACGGCCATTATGGACGGCTGCGAACTCGACCTCACTTTCGGCGTTCCTGTTGAGGAAAAGCCAATCTTGGTTGATCTTTACGAGGGCATCCGCGATATATTTTTCCCGCCCAAGCTGCCTCCGCTGCAGCTGACCTCAAAGCCGATTCCCGTGCCGGATCGGATGGCGGTCAAGCGCAACCCCTGGGCATTCGGCCTGTCCGCCACTGTGAATGCGGGGCTTGCGACACTCTGCCTTTTCATCGGAGTTAAGCACTACATTGAACGGGGCAAGCCACAGTTGCAGGTCACGCCGATCGAAGTGACAGAATTCAAAGCCCCCAAGAAAGACGTCTCCGCGGGCGGCGGTGGCGGAAGCCCCGACAAGATCGAAGCAATCAAGGGCAAGATTCCTCCGCCTGCGCAGGCTCCGGCAATAGCGACCGTGGTCCAGCCGCCGGTTCCCTCAATCGATCTGCAAAGCGACATTACCATCCCCACGGATACGAAACTGCCGAACTTCGGCGTCTCGAACTCTAGCAACGTTAAGCTGGCTTCGGGCGGAAACGGCTCTGGGATGGGCCTGGGCTCGGGGCATGGAAACGGCTATGGGCCGGGCGAAGGCAGCAATATCGGCGGCGGAGTGTACCGCGTAGGCGGTGGCGTCTCAGCGCCGGTGCTACTGAACAGCGTGGAAGCGGAGTTTTCTGACGAGGCGCGCAGAGCCAAATATCAAGGTACTTGCCTGGTCGAGATCATTGTCGATGCCCACGGAAATCCGCAGAATCCGCGAGTGGTACGCTCGTTGGGAATGGGATTGGACGAGAAGGCTATCGAGGCGGTGATGAAGTACAAATTCAGACCTGCCATGAAGGCTGGCAAGCCCGTAGCAGTCTGGCAGCCCGTCGAGGTCGACTTCCACCTGTATTGAGATTCTCAAGCAATTTGAGCAAGGAAGAGCGAGGCGCATGTGCGCTTCGCTCTTTTCATGAACAGAGGAATTTACGGGAGTCGTAACGGATAACGGTCTTTGCCGTCAGAAATGAGAGTTCCGTGAATCGGATGAGCTTTCAGGGAAGCTACGAATCGGGGAATGTTATGGTGCGCCCGGAGAGAGTCGAACTCCCGACCTGCTGGCTCGCAGTAAGAACATCTGCCCGGTATGCCTATAATTGTATGATATTAAAGGCGTTATTACTCGTGCGCATAGAATCCCACGCAATGGTTCAATCTTCAGATTTCTGAGAGAGAATGAGCGTCCTATCAATCCCAAAGGAGTTGACGTAGTAGGTAGCGGCAACCTACTCAGTTCCGAATTTCTGCACGGTGTTTGAGTTGACGGCAGCATCGGCGTGTCAAGCAGCCGAAGTGTTGGCTGACAGCTTCTGTGTATTCCTGAGAAGCGGAAAGTTTGGTACTATGAAGAAGTTGTTGATGTGCGCCCGTAGCTCAGCTGGATAGAGTATTTGGCTACGAACCAAAGGGTCGGGAGTTCGAATCTCTCCGGGCGCACCATTATTCAGTCGCCATCTCAACCACGCGTGGTTTTTGAGGTGCAGGTTCTTCGTAAATGGAGAGCCATGTTTTGTGCGCCCGTAGCTCAATTGGATAGAGCGTTTGGCTACGAACCAAAAGGTCGGGAGTTCGACTCTCTCCGGGCGCACCATGCATTTCTTCAAGCCCCTTTAGAAAGCTAAAGTTAGCTAAGTCTTGCGCCTGTAGCTCAGCTGGATAGAGCATCAGATTTCGAATCTGAGGGTCGGGGGTTCGACTCCCTCCGGGCGCACCAACTTGAAGTGTGCTATGGAATGTTCGTGAGCTTGTACCCAGCTGCTTTAAGCCGCCTCAGCAACACGGACGCTAGAGCAAGGTGATCAAGGCATTCATTCGGTGTATCGCGGACGCTATGGGGTCCCGAATAGCAGAAATTAATCCAGCAAAGAGGAATTGAAAGCCCTTGCTCGTCCTTCTCCGCTGCATCTGAACAGAATTGGAGAGTTCTCCGCAGATACCGGAGCTGCACGGCTGTTCGGCTTCACAGGTTTGAATGTTCTTGGCGCGGGGGGATTCTTTGTCGTTTTCGGCTTTGATCTGGAAGCGGATTCGCTGATCTTACCTGCATATAGCGCGAGCGAGAGAAACGTGCTCGTCTATCGGGGGCCAATAATTTCAGATGACTGGTCAGTCTGACTGAAAGATGCTATCAGTTTGCCTGTCGCTCTATCCAGCTGAGCTACGGGCGCCCACTGTCGGTATCGAGCGAAACCGGAGACAAATATCAGGCTTTGCCGGACGGCGTAATTGCAGCTTTCAAGCCGCTGGCGCTTGCTGTTGAGCCGCCTCTACGGGAACCGCCGGCAACCCCTCGACGATCTCCAAGCCGGCCTGACACACCAACTGCTTCACAGCGGCGGCGTTGAGCCGCGTGGCGTCATACTCCACGCGCAGCGTCCGTGCAGCGCGGTCGAAGTTGAGCCGGCGAATGCCGTACACCTCGCCGGTGCTGGCCAGCGCAAAGGTCACCGCATCCGAAGGCGGCACGGCATAGCGAAAGAGAATCTCCACCGCAGTCATGATTGAATGATAGCAAGAATCTACAAGCTCTTCAGATAGGCGCGGATTTCCGGGCTGCCCCAGTCCTGCGGTCCGACGACCTTCCGGCGTATGAATCCTTTTCGGTCGATGATGTAGGTTTCGGGCCACATCTCTGTGCGGTAGAGCTGGGCGGCCCTCTGACCGGGGTCGCGGACAGAGATCAAGTCCACGCGGTGGCGAACAAGGAAGCGGCTGTAGGCGACCGGGTCTTCGTCGATGCTCACGGCCAGTACGGCCAGATCCGGCTGCTGGTGGTGGAGTTCGAGCAGCGAGGGCATCTCCTCAATGCAGGGCGGGCACCAGGTTGCCCAGAAGTTGAGCAGCACCACCTGGCCCCGGTAGCTGGCCAGATGGACTGTGGTCGAGCCGTCTGTGATGGTGAAATCCGGCGCCTTTTGGCCGGTCTGGGCGGGATGCGCGCCGCGGTCGCAGCCCGGCGCAAGCGCCAGCGGAACAGCCAAAGCTAGAGAGAGAATCCGAGAAAGCCGCACGTCTTTATAATACTTAGCGGATGGCTTCAACGGAAAGGGAAGCGACAGATGGAAAGAAGACCGGAGAGCGGAGAGGCTGGCGAGCGAGCGTTCAAACCGGAGCTTCACCCCAAGGACAAAGACCCGTCCATGGGGACCTCGGTGCTCGGACTTTCCGATACGCCAGCAGCGTCGCCGGCGCGTTGGGAACCTGCGCCGGGAACCATTTTTGATCAGCCAGAGCCCGGCCAATTGTTGGAGCTGACGGTCATTGTTCCGGCGCGCAACGAGGAAGATTGCCTGGCTGCGTGTCTTGAGTCGCTGGTGAGCCAATCCGAAGAGGTCTTTGAGCTGGGCCGTGACTGGGAACTAGTGGTAGTGGACGACCACTCTACCGATAGTACTGCCGAAATTGCGCGCGGCTATTCCGGAGTCACTGTGGTCGGGGCAGACAAGCTCGAAGCCGGTTGGACCGGCAAGGCCAACGCCATTTGGACAGCGGCAAGGCGGGCGCGAGGGCGGTGGCTGCTCTTCACTGACGCGGATACCATCCATGAGCCGGGCGATCTGCGCAGGGCGATTCATGAGGCGGTAAAGCACAAAGTTGGAATGTTGAGCTACTCTCCCCGGCAGATTGTGCATGGGATTTGGCAGAGGTCGCTGATGCCGCTGGTATTTTGCGAGCTAGCCCTGGCCTATCCGCCAGCCCGCGTCTCCGATCCCGCGCAGCGCATCGCCGCGGCTAACGGACAATTTCTATTGATCGAGCGAGAAGCTTACCGGCGGCTTGGCGGCCATGCCAGCGTAGCCGAAAAGGTGCTGGAAGACGTGGAACTGGCCTTCCTGGCCAAGCGGCGCAAGGTGGGTTTGCGCTTCCGTTATGCCGAGGATGCGGTTTCCGCACGCATGTACCGCTCGACAAGAGCGATGATTGAAGGCTGGACCAAGAATCTCGCGCTCCTGTTCGACAACTCCCTGGCGCTAGCCGTTTGGCGCGCTATCGACATTTTTCTTTTGTTTCTGTTGCCGGTCTTTGCCGTCGAACTGTGGAACGCCCGACTCTTCGCGCATTCCGCGCAATGGCTTGCCGCAGGTTGGGTGCTGGCCCTCTTGTGGGTGCGCAATCTCTTCCGCTTCTACGGGCGCGTAGCCAAATCCAATTTTCCGTTTGTCGATTGCGCCCTGGCGCCGTTGGGGCTGCCGCTTTTTATTGTGCTGCTCTATCGCAGTTGGTTCCAGCACAGGATTCTGAAGCGCGTGAGCTGGAAGGGCAGAACCTACAAAACCTGAACTGCGGCTCGAAGTGTGAAGCCTTTACCTGGGATCGGGCATCCTTTCTAGTGAGGAATACGCATGATTTTCCTGACGCGGCGGGCCACATTTTCTGCTTCGCATTACTATTGGAATCCAGCCTGGACAGAAGAGAAGAACCAGCAGGTCTTCGGACGCTGCGCCAATCGCAATGGCCACGGGCACAACTACACGCTCGAGGTTACGGTGGCGGGCGAGTCCGACCCCGTGACTGGCTTTGTGGTGGATCTGAAATGGTTGAAGGACGTAATTGAACGTGAGGTGCTCACCGCCTGGGATCATCGCCATTTGAATCTTGAGGTGCCCGAGTTTGCCGCAATCATTCCGACCACGGAGAACATCGCCATCGCCGCGTGGAAGCGCCTGGAGCCCTCCGTCACCGGAGCTGGCGGGGCGCAATTGAGCCGTGTCCGCATCTACGAGACGCCGGAAATCTTTGCGGAATATCGGGGTGAGGCATGATTGCGCATTTCGGTCGCCGCTACAGGATTTCCGCCAGCCACCGCCTGCATACGGATGCGATCTCGGATGAAGAGAACCGGGCAACCTACGGCAAGTGCAATAATCCTCACGGTCACGGGCACAATTATGTTGTGGAAGTGATGGTTGCAGGACCGGTGGACACGGAGACTGGCATGGTGATCAACATGGCCGCGTTGGATGAAGTGGTGCGCGCGCAGGTTGTCGAGCGATTTGATCATGCCAATCTTAACCTCGACCCGCTGTTTGCGAATCGCGTGCCGACCACAGAGAATCTAAGTAGTGTGGTCTTCACATTGTTGAAGGACGCGCTGCTGGCCGGCAAGTTGGAGCGAGTGCGGGTAGAAGAGACGGAAAACAATTTTTTTGAATGTGTCGAATGACGCAGCGATAGACGAAGATGCATTACGCCCTATTCCCCAGGGTGAGAGGATCAGGATCATGGCGCAACCGATGGCAGTAAGCAAGCCTGTTCACAGTGCGGTTGAGGTGAGCGAAGGGCTGAGCGAAGTCAGCACCGAGGAGATGTATCGCGAAATTCTTTCCCGGCTGGGCGAGGACCCCAGTCGGCAGGGTCTGCAGGCCACGCCCGCGCGCGTTGAAAAAGCGATGGCTGAGCTGACCAAGGGCTATGACGAAGACCCCACGCAGATTCTGCGCGGCGCGCTCTTCGACGAAGACTACGACGAGATGGTCATCGTCAAGGACATCGAAATGTTCTCGCTCTGCGAACATCACATGCTGCCCTTTTTCGGCAAAGTGCACGTGGCATACATTCCCAAGGGCAAGGTCATCGGCCTCAGCAAGATTCCGCGGCTTGTCGAGGTCTTTGCGAGGCGGCTTCAGATCCAGGAGAGGCTCACGCGCCAGATTGCCGACGCCATTCAGAACGCCATTGCCCCGCAGGGCGTAGGTGTGATCATCGAAGCGCGGCACCTGTGCATGATGATGCGCGGCATCGAGAAACAGCACTCCTCCACGGTGACTTCGGCCATGGTGGGTTGCTTCCGCCAGAAGGAGACACGCCAGGAATTCCTGTCACTGGTGCGGCAGGACGGTGCAAGCGGAATGTGAGCTGCCAGCCCGGTCAACTAAAGTAGATAGGTGAACGGACTTCTTGTTATCGATAAATCGGGCGGCATGACCAGCCACGATGTGGTGGGAATCTTGCGAAGAATTACCGGTGAGCGTTCCATTGGCCATCTTGGCACTCTGGACCCCATGGCAACCGGCGTTCTGCCCCTGCTGCTGGGCAAGTTTACCCGCCTGGCGCAATATTTCTCCTCGGCTGAAAAGAGCTATAGCGGCGCGATTCGCTTCGGCTTTGCCACCGACACATACGACGCTGAGGGGCAACCTGCCGGACCCGACCTCAATCCGAATTTGACTCTGGAACAGGTGCGCGCTTCGGCCTCGCGCTTTCATGGCGAGATTGAGCAGATGCCGCCGGCCTACTCCGCAAAAAAGATTGCCGGTACGCCTGCCTACAAGCTGGCCCGCGAGGGCAAGCCGGTGGAACTGAAGGCCGTCAAAATCCACATCCAGAGCTTTGAAATCACTTCGCTCGCCGGTGCCGAGGGCGCCTTCACCATGACGATCAGCGCCGGTGGCTATGTCCGGGCTGTCGCTCACCAACTTGGCCAGGATTTGGGTTGCGGAGCGCACCTGAGCAGCCTTCGGCGCACGCAGGCCGGTGTCTTCACGCTCAACGAGGCGCACTCGCTTGACGAGTTGCAATCGCTGGCCGGGAACGTGGAAGCGCTTGAGGAGCTGTGCATTCATCCGCGCAATCTGTTGCCGGAGATGCCCTCTGTGACTGCCGATCCGATGGCTCTCGGGCGGCTGCGCAACGGCGCGCAAGCCAATCTTCCGGAGTTCTCCCAGGCACCGCTGGTCAAAGTCTTCGCCGGCCAGCGCGAGTTGGTGGGGATTGCCAGGCGCGTGGCGGGAACGCTTTTTCAACCGGTTGTCGTGATGGGATGATTTCCGGAGGCAGCTTGAAATTGCTGCTCACTTTTTCAGCAACGGCATCAGTGCAGGCAGCAACGTTCGCGCAATGATCTCGGAGCCCTTGGCAGTGGGGTGAATCCCGTCAGGCTGGATGGTTCCGGGAACGTGGACCAGGTCTTTATAGATCATGGGAACAAAGGCAGTGCGGTGTTTTGCAGCTAGATCGCGGAAGACCATCTCAAACTGCTGAATGTAATCGCGACCGTAATTCGGCGGGAGCGTGATACCGGCCAGCAGAACTTTGATGTGAGCATTTTCAAGCGCAGTCAGGACCTGGTCGAGGTTTTGACGGGTTTGGGCCGGTGGCAGTCCGCGCAGGCCGTCGTTGCCGCCGAACTCGACGATGACGACCTGAGGGTGGAGCGCGAGGATGGTGCGCAGATCGGCAACAGCATCCTTGGTGGTCGCGCCGCTTGTGCCCTGGTTAGAGACTTTGTATTGATAGCCGCTGTGGTCCAGGTCGCGCTGCAAAGCGTCGGGAAACGATTGGCCTGTTTGAAGGCCGTAGCCGGCTGTGATGCTGTCGCCGTAGCAAACGAGAACGGGCCGGTCGGCGGCCAGCAAGGGACTGACAAGAAGAATCAGCCAAAACGAAACGAACAGAGAGCGGCGAACGTCCACAGAAACAGTGTAGCGAAGAGCAGGGAGCTGGGCGAAGACGATCGGGAGGCTTACAGCGTGATCGAGGTTCGGAACGCAAAGAAATGGATTCAAAACGGCGCGCGGCGCGTGGAGATTCTCAAAGGAATTTCGCTCGTGATTCCGGCGGGGCAGTTTGTGGCCATTGTGGGCGCCAGCGGCAGCGGGAAAAGTACGCTTCTGGGCTTGTTGGCTGGCCTCGACACGCCCAGCTCCGGCGAGATTTTCCTCGACAGCGTGCCCATCCACAATTTGGCCGAGACCGAACTTGCCGCCGTGCGGGGAGCGAAGATCGGCTTCGTATTCCAGTCGTATCAGTTGATTGAGACGCTCACGGCTCTGGAAAACGTGCTGCTTCCCTACGAATTGAACGCGGAAGGCAGCGGCATTGCGCGGGCGCGGATGCTGCTGGACGAGGTTGGCCTGCACGAGCGCGTTGACCACTACCCGGTGCAGCTCTCCGGAGGCGAGCAGCAGCGTGTGGCTCTCGCCAGAGCTTTTGTCGTCGAACCACCGATCGTCATGGCCGATGAGCCTACCGGAAATCTTGATTCCGCGAACGGAAAGCTGGTGCTCGACCTGCTGCTCGAGCGCAACCGCAAGGCGGGCACTACGCTGGTGCTGGTAACGCACGATCCTGAAGTCGCCAGCCGCGCCGACCGCAAAATCGTGCTGCGGGATGGGCTGATTGTTGAAGACACTCTCCCATTCGTTGCGCCGCTCTCCGGCTCAGAACCGACTCTCATCCACGACCAGGAGAAAAATGGCTAAGCGCGCGTTGAGTTGGAAGCGGGCCGGGGCCATCGGCTGGCGCGATTTGCGCTCAGCGCCGGGCAAATTCGGTTTTGTGGTGCTCTCAGTGGCCGTGGGAGTAGCGGCTCTTGTCGGTGTGCGTGGCTTCAGCGACAGCTTCCGGCGCACGCTCTCCACCGAAGCGCGGGCATTGATGGCCGCCGATTTGAGCGCGCGGCTCTTTCATGAGCCGACGGTGGAGGAAAAGGGCAAGATCGCCGCCATTGCGCAACCGGCAGGCATTCACACCACATGGGTGACGGAGACCGTCTCCATGGCTTCTGTTCCGCCAGACCCGGTTCCTCTTCTGGTCTCACTCAAGGCCGTTGACCCCGGTGAATACCCATACTACGGCGAGGCTGAGTTGGAGCCGGCGATGAGCTTGCAGCAGGCGCTCAACGGAGACTCAGCGGTGGTCGCCGAGGAATTTCTCATTCGGTTAAATGCGCGGGTGGGCCAGACGCTGCGGCTGGGCGGCAGGAACTTTCGCATTGCCGCTGTGCTGAAGCAGGAACCGGACCGCATCAGCGCCGGGGCTGGACTGGGGCCGCGTGTGATGATTTCGCAAGCTGCGCTGCAGAGGACGGGCTTGCTTTCTCCCGGCAGCCGGGCCAGCCAGCGTTTGCTTTTAAAGTTGCCGCCGCAAGCCGATGCGCCAGCCCATCTTGCCGCGCTGCGCAAGCAGGTGGAAGCGGCTCTGCCCGATGCGCAGGTGATGGATTTCCGCGAAGGCAATCCGGGATTGAACAAAGGGCTGGACAATGCGACGGCAATTTTGAGCCTGATTTGCTTGGTGGCCATGGTGCTGGGTGCGATTGGTGTCGGGATGGCCATGCATGCTCACCTCGAGCAGCGCATGGACATGCTCGCCATTTTGAAAGCCGTGGGAGCAAGTTCCGGCGGTCTATTGCGAATCTTCCTATTACAGACGCTGGGACTGGGCTTGGCCGGAGGCTTGCTCGGCGTGGCCGCGGGCGTTGGTGTAATGGCCGCGCTGCCGGCGGTATTTGGCAAGCTGCTGCCAGTCCATGCGACGCTCGAATTTCCCTGGCGCTCGGTTGCGGCTGGGCTGGGAACGGGCCTTCTGACCACGCTGCTGTTCTGTTTGCCGCCGCTCTTGGACGTGCGAAATGTCAGACCCGTGTTGGTGTTGCGCAGATTGGTTGAGCAGGGGCCGGAGGGCTTCGGCGGCTGGTTTGCTCGCGTGTGGAAGCGCCGTCTGCAACTGGGAATTTCACTGGTAGTGATTGCCGCGCTGGGCGGAATTGCCTGGGCGCTCTCGGATTCAGCCACGGTCGGCGGCTGGTTTGCTTTACTCTTCACAATTGCTTTGGTTGTGTTACTGGCGCTTGCCGCTGCGGCATTGCGCACGTTGCGTTTCTTGCTCAACCGCGTGCGGCTGCGCTTGCCTTCGTTTCTGCGCCAGGGACTGGCCAATCTTTACCGGCCGGGAAACCAGTCGGCAGCAGTGCTGGCGTCGCTGGGTACGGGCGTCATGCTGATTCTGACGGTCTTTCTGATGCAGGCGGCGCTCTTGCGCGATCTGCACGAAACCGCCTCGCCAAAATTGCCCAATATTTTTCTTCTTGATATCTCAACCGATGAAGTTGCCGGCGTAAAGGAGTTTTTTCAGCGCCAGCCGGGAGTAAGCCAGATGCCCGGCCAGACTCTGGATCTGATGCCGGTCGTGACTGGCCGATTCATTTCGCTCAATGGCAAACCGGTTGAACAACTGAAAGAGCAGCATTTTCCGCGCCGTCTGCTGGAGAACGCGGAGTTGAGTTGGGCCGATGCGCCTCGGGCGGGCGACAAGGTGACCCAAGGCAAATGGTGGACCAATGCCGGCGCTGCGGAGTTGGCCATAGGCGAAGGCGCGGCCCAGCGGTTGCACCTTGGAGTGGGTTCGACTGTCGATCTTGAAGTTGGCGGCGTGGTGCGCGCGCTTAAGGTTTCCGCCATCTATCGCGCCGACGGACAGCATCTGGGTGCGCGCGTGGCGTTTGTGCTGCCATCCGGCCAACTGAAGAACGAGCCAGCCACCTGGTACGGCGGCGCGCATATCGACCCGAAACAAATTGCGGCAATGGAGCGGGCGCTCTTCGCCGCCTACCCCACAGTGTCGGTAATCAACGTAGCCGACGTGCTGGAGCGGATTGAGAGCGTGGTCGATCAAATCACGTTTGTGGTGCGGTTTCTCGCCGGGTTCTCAATCTTCGCGGGGTTGATGATTCTGGCTGCGAGCATCGCCGGCACGCGCTTCCGGCGTATGCGAGAGGCGGTAGTGCTCAAAACGCTGGGCGCCACGCGGATGCGGATTGTACGCACTTTCAGCGTTGAATTCAGCGTCCTGGGCCTGCTGGCCGGCTCAGTCGGCGTAGTTTTCGCGAACTTGCTCACGCGGGTGCTGTTGCACAAGCTGGATGTGGGTTTTCACATCGAGTGGACCGCCGCGCTGGTTGCTCTCGTAGCGACAGCGGTGTTGGCCACGGCCACGGGCTGGATCGCGAGCTACCGGATTCTTGGGCTTCGTCCACTGGAAGTGCTGCGTGAGGAATAGAAGAAGGGCAGGGGACAGCAACTGCTGAAAACAAATAGATTTTGTCTGGTCTGCTGAGATTCCTGGTCTCGCTGGTTTGACCGAGGCAGAGAATCCCCTTATGATGAATCAGTTGGCCCTTGGTAGTTGGCGTCCTGCCGCTGCCCGTGCCAGCACGGCTGCAAGAGAAGCCTGCGCGTTCTTGTTGCCCCCTCGTTCAATGGTAGGACAGCCGCCTCTGGAGCGGCATATCGGGGTTCGAATCCCTGGGGGGCAGCCAAGGTATCGTTCTACAGGGTTTATAGTAGTTCCTTCCCGTTCACCAAAATCACATCAAACAATTGATTTTATTGAAGATCCAGTTCTGGATCGTTCGTCATGGTTCGTCTGCAGCCGGAACCTCGACCGGGTATTTTCCGGGTATTGTTCGACTTCCTTGTGCTCTCATGGCCGGGTATCGGTCAGATTTCAGTGGATGAATACCCGGTTTTGGGCATATCCTGATCTGGGGGGAGCATGAACCTGACAGACGCGAAAGTTCGCAACGCCAAGCCGCAAGAGAAGGATTACCGGCTCACTGATGGTCACGGACTCCACCTGTACGTGAAGGCGAACGGGACGAAGCTCTGGCGTTGGCGTTACGAGTTCAACGGTAAAGAGAAGCTGATGTCCTTTGGTGCCTACCCGGAAGTAACGATTGCCGCCGCACGCACGGCTCACGATAGAGCGCGGAAGGTACTGGACAGCGGCGTCGATCCGATGGTTGAGAAGAAGAAGGAACCTATTGTGATCGCGCTGGAGGAGCTTGGGCTGGCAGCGATCCATCCTTTCAGCGCCCTGGCGCTGGACTGGTTCGATTGGTGGAAGGTTGGCAAGAACGACCGCTACATTGGGTTCACCAAGAAGCGGATGGAGGCCGACATCCTCCCCGCACTCGGCAACTGCGAGATTGGAGACATAACGCCTGCGCAGGTGTCAGACGTGGTTCTGGCAATCGAGGCACGCGGCGCCGCGGACGTCGCCAGGCGCGCACTACAAACGATCGACCAGGTTTACAGGTGGGGAATCACCAGGGGTCGGGCCCTGCACAATCCGGCCGGCGCATTCAAACCAAAGGACATTCTCAAGAAGATGCAGCGCGAGAACTTCAAGCGCATCGATCTGCGCGAGCTGCCGACGCTTCTGAAGAAGATTCATTATTACGACGGATCGCCTGTGACACGACTGGGGATGAAGCTGATGACTCTGGTTTTCCTACGGACCAGCGAAATGATCGAGGGGGAGTGGTCTGAACTGAACTGGAAAGACGCCCGTTGGGATATTCCCAAGGAGAAGATGAAAGGCAGCAAGCGGCCTCACATCATTCCTCTCTCACGTCAGGCGATCGCGGTCCTTCGAGACCTCCAGAATTACAAACAGGGTAACGGGAAGTGGATGTTTCCTGGTGAGCGCGGCAACGCATTCATGAGCAACAACACGATTCTGAAGGCGCTGGACCGGATGGGCTACAAAGGCAAAATGACCGGCCACGGATTCCGAGGCGTGGCCTCCACGTTCTTGCATGAAAACGGATACGAGAGCGAGCATATCGAACTTCAGCTCGCTCACGGGCCCGACGATGATGTGAAAGCCGCATACAACTACGCGAAGTACCTGGTGCCGCGCCGGAAGATGATGCAGGATTGGGCAGATCACCTGGACAAGATACTCGCCGTGGAGCTCGCTGCGCCTATGCAGCCAGAGGAAGAGCCTGTGCTGGTGTGAGCCTCGACTTTGCGATCCGGTCGTTTGCCCACTGGATGACCTCATTCTCGACCCAGCCCACGGCTCGGCCTCCGATCGGAACGGGGCGTGGGAATTCGCCTTCTTTGATCAAGGAGTAGATGGTTGTTTTCCCGAGGCCGATGACCTGCATGAGTTCAGGCAGCCGGATGAAGCGCACTAGTCTGAGTTCGTCCAAAATGGTTCCTCTTTCGTTTATCTGGGTTTAGTCTGAACCGCCTCGGCCAAGTACCAAAGCGAAGTCGTATCAGCTGGCCGGCAACACGCTTTGACAACTGTCGCACCCGTGCATGGCCGGGCCAATCGGGTGAAACCCCTAGGTCGGGATACATTCTGTAACCCGATCACAGCGTCCTTGATGGCCCAGCGAGAGTGTCCAATAAGCAAGGGATATGATTTGGCTCACTGTAACGAACCAAAGTGCGCGTACTGCGCGGCTGCGACGCCGCCACATTGCCAAGTGGCGAAGGCCGTTTCCATGACGCGCAAGGAAGCGCCTGCTTTCTGATCGCCGTCTGCTGTCCGCCCGGCAGGCGTCAGCTTGATATTCAGGAATATTTCTTCCGGAGCTAAGGGATTAACCCTATTCCGAAACTTCTGCCTCGGGTCCATGATCGAGGAATGAAGAACGCAATCGCAAACAAACCCGCTGTCGAATGGGGCGATTACCCTCCGCGCCACCGCAGCCATTAGTCGGTCGTGATTGACCCGGTCAAAGAACTTTTCCAGATCAAGATCGACCACCCACGCACGGCCCTCGCGCAC
>Ga0302277_1001933_pt1 | contig 15040 bp, 14 predicted proteins | sample III_Bog_N3_1_FD_198759 | JGI IMG/M metagenome (GOLD analysis project Ga0302277, IMG submission 198759) | Peat permafrost microbial communities from Stordalen Mire near Abisko, Sweden - III_Bog_N3_1 | ecosystem: Environmental > Terrestrial > Soil > Wetlands > Peat | place: Sweden: Abisko... | reverse complement strand
CTAAAGGAGCGCATTTCTGGGCATCACTCGCCGCATCGGGACTCTGGAAATGGCAAAGCATGGTCGTCGGCGCAGTAACCATAGGCGTGATGCTCGCTGCACCGAGGGTCACACGGGCCGTGCCGGCTGCCATTCTTGCTCTGTTGGCGGGTGTGCTTACCTATTTCGGACTCGGCTTGGCGGACTCAGCGCTGCTCACGCTTGAAGGTAATGCGTTCGTCGTCGGCCCGCTCGGCGGTGGTGGCAGCTTTACCGATGCCATGGCGGGTCGTTGGCACGCCATGGGCGATATCGGCATCGACCAGATCAAGAACATTGCAGTCCCCGCGCTAACGCTGGCCGTGCTGCTTTCCATCGACACGCTGAAGACCTGTATGGTGCTTGATGCGCTGACACACTCGCGCCACAACTCAAACCGGGAACTGATCGGTCAAGGCTTCGGCAATGTGGCTTCCGCCGTGATTGGCGGCATTCCCGGTGCGGGCCAGATGGGGGCGACGCTGGTCAATATGTCCAGCGGTGGGGTGAGCAGATTATCGGGTGTGTTTGAAGGTGTGCTGGCGTTGGTCGCCTTTCTTCTGCTCGGTGCATTAATATCCTGGGTGCCGGTGGCGGCGCTCGCCGCGATTCTGATTGTCGTCGGCGTGCGTATGATAGACCGCCACAGTTTCCAATTTCTCAGGCAGCGTTCCACGATACTCGATTTCGCCGTCATCGCCGCCGTTGTTGCCATGGCGCTAACCGTGAGCCTGATCGCAGCCTCGGGTACTGGCATCATCCTGGCTGTGATGTTGTTCATCCGCGAACAGATCGGCGGCGCCGTCGTCCGTCGCAAAGTGAGTTGCCGCGAAACTTTTTCGAAACGAGTACGGACACATGAAGAAATGGAAGTTCTCGTTGCTCGCGGCGAACGCGGAGTTGTCGTTGAGCTGCAGGGCAGTCTTTTCTTCGGTACCACCAACCAGCTTTACTCGGCACTGGAGCCGGAGCTGAAGGCACGGGATTACGTCATCCTCGACATGCGTCGCGTGCAGACCGTTGATGTTACCGCTGTCCATATGCTGGATCAGGTCAAGGATATACTGGCCGAGCGCCAGGGTTACCTCATCTTCAGCCAATTGCCGCAGAGACTGCCTTCAGGCCGCGACATGCAGCAGTATTTCGATCAGGTCGGACTCGTGCGTCCGGAAAGTCCCGTGCGAGTGTTCGACGAACTCGACGATGCGCTTGAATGGGTCGAGGATCGCATTCTTGAGGACGCATCTTGCGAGCATGGCGAGCGCGCAGCGCTCGGCCTCAGCGAGTTCGAAATTTTCAAGGGCCGCAAGGCAGAAACGCTTGCGGCACTGGAGCAATGTATGGAAAAGCGCTCCTGCAAGGCGGGTGAAAAAATCTTCAAGCACGGCGATACCGGCGATGAACTTTTCATGATCCGCAAAGGGGCAGTGCGCATCGTGCTGCCGATTTCCGAGAAGCAGGGTCACCACCTCGGCACATTCAGTCGGGGATCTTTCTTTGGTGAGATGGCTTTCCTCGATGGCGGGGCGCGCTCCGCCGATGCGGTGGCATTTTCCGATACCGAACTTTATGTGCTGTCGCGCAAGGCCTTCGATGCGTTGGCCGAAGAACACAAAAAACTGGCCATCGGCCTGATGGAGGGCCTCGCCAGCGTGCTTGCAAGCCGGTTGCGCTATACGGATGCGGAATTGCGGGTGCTGGAGTCTTAAGCCAAAATCCCTCACTTCGCGCGGGATGACAACTTTCTGTCATTTCGACCTAAGGGGTAAATCTTGTAGTTTGTTAAAATGAACATTTCATGCGGTACATCGCAGTTTTTAATCAGGACTATTTCGTAACCATCACTCATCAATGAAGATACCAAAAAGAATTGAACCACTCATCCACGATGGCCTGGTCGACGAGGTCATCCGTCAGTTGATGAGCGGCAAGGAAGCTACGGTCTATGTGGTGCGTTGCGGAGAAGAGATACGTTGCGCAAAGGTTTACAAAGAGGCCAACAAACGCAGTTTCCGCCAGAGCGTGGATTACACCGAGGGCCGCAAAGTAAAAAATAGCCGTCGTGCCCGCGCCATGGGAAAAGGCACCAGCTATGGGCGCAAAGCACAGGAAGAGGTCTGGCAAAATGCCGAGGTGGATGCTTTGTACCGTCTTGCCGCTGCGGGTGTACGTGTGCCCAAGCCATATAACTTTCATGAGGGCGTGCTGTTGATGGAGTTGGTCACCGACAGCGCGGGCAATGCCGCCCCTCGGCTCAACGATTTGGTGCTTACACCCGAACTGGCTCGCGCATACCACCGCACCCTGATTACGCAGGTGGTGCGCATGCTCTGTGCCGGGATCGTTCATGGTGATCTGTCTGAATACAACGTGCTGGTCGACAGTGAAGGTCCCGTCATCATCGACTTGCCCCAAGCCATTGATGCGGCCGCCAACAACCATGCCTGCAAAATGTTGCTGCGGGATGTCGAGAATCTGGCTAATTACTTCGGCCAATTTGCGCCGGAGCTGCTGGCCACTGACTATGGCATGGAGATATGGTCGCTTTACCAGAATAGTGAACTCACCCCGGAAAGCCCACTGACCGGGCGCTTCGAACGCACCGAGAAACCGGTCGACTTGAATAGCGTTATGCGCGAAATTAACGACACGCTCAAGGAAGAAGCGGCGCGAAAACTTTTCTTGTCGTTGAGGCAGGTTTAAAAAAGTATCTGTGGAAAAATACCCATAATCAGGTAGCGTAGTGAAAGCTTAACTTAAGCATAATAAGCTGATCGTGAGAATGTCCGGGTTGAGTCCGGTCGTTTCCGTCGAACGAACAAATTTTTTCGTTTCGCGCTAAACTGGCCGGGCGCTGGCCGCATGGTTGTCGGCAAGAAATTCTGCATTGAATGCGCCGCCAGCAATGTAATAGATCACAGAAACTTCATTTACATTTGGTATCGTACATCATGAGCCAACATTATCTTAATCACCTCTTTGCACCGAAATCCGTCGCGGTGTTTGGTGCCAGCGATCGGGTTGATTCGGTCGGTCAAATCGTGTTCCAGAACATGCTGGAAAGCGGCTATCAGGGCGCCTTATTTCCCGTTAATGCTAAAAATGCCGAGGTGCAGGGACGCAAGGCATACGCTTCCATAGGCAAGATTGAGGAGCCGGTGGAGCTGGTGGTTATCGCCACCCCGCCGCAAACTGTGCCCGACATTATCGAGGATTGCGGCAAGCATGGCGTCAAGGCGGCGGTCATTATTACCGCAGGCTTTGGCGAGACCGGTGCAGACGGGCAGGCGCTGGAGCGGGCAGTGCTGGAAAATGCAAATCGCTACGGCATCCGGCTGATCGGCCCGAATTGTCTCGGTGTGATGCGTCCCAGCATCGGCCTCAATGCCACATTCAATAAGGGCGGAGCTAACACCGGTCACCTCGCTTTCATATCGCAATCCGGCGCGCTTTGCACCGCCATTCTGGATTGGGCGCAGACCAATGATGTGGGATTTTCCAGCGTGGTATCGATGGGTTCATCCGCCGATGTAGACTTCGGTGAAATTCTCGACTATCTGGTGTCCGATCAGCAGACTCAGAGCATTTTGATGTACATCGAAGGCATCCGCGATGCGCGCAGTTTTATGAGCGGCATCCGCGCTGCCGCCCGTATCAAGCCGGTGATTCTGGTCAAAGTGGGGCGCCACCCGGCAGGCTCCAAGGCGGCCATGTCGCACACCGCATCGCTGGTGGGTTCCGACGATGCATTCGATGCCGCCGTGCGCCGCGCGGGCGTGGTGCGTGTGCAAACTATCACGCATTTGTTCGCCGCCGCCAAGGCGCTGTCAGTCGGCTTTCGACCCGCCGGTAACCGCTTGGCCATCGTCACTAATGGTGGTGGCCCCGGTGTGATGGCGACGGATCGTGCTGTCGACCTCGGATTGGTTCTTGCCACCCTGTCAGATGGCACCATCGAGCAACTTAATAAGGAATTGCCACCCAACTGGTCGCACGGTAATCCTGTGGATATCATCGGTGATGCTCAAGCAGACCGTTATCGCCATGCGGTCAAAGCCTGTTTGGAAGACCCGAATGTAGACGGTGTGTTGACCATACTCACACCGCAAGCGATGACCAAGCCGTTGGAAGTGGCCCAAGCAGTGATGGAGCTTTCCAATCATTACAGCAAACCTTTGCTGACCTGCTGGATGGGCGAGGGGCAGGTTGCCGAATCGCGTCAAGCTTTTAATCAAGCCAAACGCCCAAATTTCCGCACCCCGGAACCTGCCGTTGAAGTGTTCTCCTATCTTTCTGCCTACTACCAGAACCAGAAGTTGCTGGAGCAAATGCCGGGGCCGTTGTCCCATTATCTGGAGCCGGATGTGGAAGGTGCGCGCATGATTATCGAGGGCGCGCTACAGGATAGACGCAAGGTGCTAAACGAAATGGAATCCAAGGCGCTGTTATCGGCCTTTCATATTCCGGTGGCTCAGACTATGGTCGCCCATTCGCCCAACGAGGCGCTACTGATCGCGCAGCAACTGGGTTTCCCGGTGGCAATGAAAGTGAATTCGCGCGACATCTCCCACAAAAGTGATGCGGGTGGGGTCAAGCTCAATTTGGGCAATGCACAGGCCGTGCGCGCGGCCTATCACGAGATTGTGGATAACGTGAAGCACAGTCGGCCCGAAGCACATATGGACGGAATTGCAATCCAACCGATGATCATCAAAGAGAACGGTCGCGAGCTGATGCTTGGGGTGACCAACGACGCGGTATTTGGCCCGGTTATTACATTCGGCGCAGGGGGCACTCTGGTGGAAGTGATGGGTGACCGCGCCGTGGCGTTGCCCCCGCTGAATACTTTTCTGGTCAAGGATCTCATCAAGGGCACGCACATTGCCAAGATGCTGGGTGCTTTCCGTCAAATGCCACCGGCGAATATGGAAGCGCTTGAAAGCGTGCTGCTGCGCGTTTCGGAAATGGTGTGCGAACTGCCCATGCTGATGGAAATGGACATCAATCCGCTGATCGTGGATGAACACGGCGCGCTTGCCGCCGATGCGCGGGTGTTGGTGGAACTCCGTCAGCCCAGCGCCGATCGCTACGTTCACATGGCGATTTACCCGTATCCCACCCATCTCGTCAGCCATTGGCAACTGGCCGATGGCACCGACATCACCATACGTCCGATACGTCCGGAAGATGCGGAGCTTACGCAAGAATTCGTTCGTAGCTTGTCGGCAGAATCGCGTTATTTCCGCTACATGAATAGCGTGCAGGAACTTTCTCATTCCATGCTGGTTCGATTTACGCAAATTGATTACAGCCGCGAAATGGCATTGATCGCGGTGACCGAGGAAAAGGGCAAGGAAATCGAGTTGGGGGTGGCGCGCTTTACCATCAATCCGGATGGTGAAAGTTGCGAATTTGCCTTGGTCATCGCCGACACGATGCACAGCAAAGGATTGGGTTCCAAGCTGATGACGGGATTGCTGGATGCGGCCCGCTCCAAGGGGCTGAAAACAATGGTAGGTGAAGTGCTGAAAAATAACATCAACATGTTGCACCTGATGACCCGCCTCGGTTTTACCGTCGAAACCAGCGCGGAAGACGGCGACATAAAAGTCGTCCAGAAGGAGTTGTGATTCTGTCCAGTCTCCGAAAAAATCGGCGAAGCAAGGGAGCAGAAACCTTCAATTGAAAATAATTATTGCCAATATCGCAGCAGCCCAGCGTACTCTCTGCTTGATTCTTATTGAGTCTAACTAATGTTCAGAATTTCATCCCACGGGGGTCTGGGCCCGATCCGTTGGGCAATAAACTCGACCAAGGTTCTAACACGGTGAGGCACATAACGGTTGCTCGGAAAGATCGCATAGATTCCCATCTCCGGTGTCGCAAACTCGGGCAGTAGAATTTCCAGGCTGCGTTCACGTACTGCTTGTTCGACAATGAAGGTGGGAGCAAAGCTGATACCTAAGCCACGAATCGTAGTAATGAGTAATGCATCGCCGCTGTTCGCTTCTAGCCTTCCGGAAATGGGAAACCACTGCACTTCGCCGTCAATGACGAAAGCCCAGCTTGAACGCATGGCCAGTAGATATCCGAAACATTCGTGATTGATGAGTTCACTCGGGTGTTTGGGACGACCATGTTGCTTTAAATATTCGGGGGCGGCGACAACTGCACCCTTGCTGCTACCAATTTTTCGTGCCACATCCCCGGGTTCCAGTCGACCGGTAATGCGGATAGCCAGATCGAAACCGCCTTCGATTAGGTTAGCCCGGCGGTCGTTGAATTCCAGCTCGATCGATATATCCGGGTTGGCGGTCATGAAGTCACCGAACATTGGCATCAATTGGTGGACGCCGAATGAAAATGGCAGGGTGATGCGGATGTGGCCGCAAGGCGCTTGTCGATTCTCGGTTAGGTCCGCTTCGGCAGCCTCCACCAAACTTAGAATTTCGCGGCATTTTTCCAGATAGGGTGCTCCTGCCGAAGTGAGGCTCAGGCGCCGCGTACTGCGTGCAAGCAACTTCGCCCCCAGATGGGCTTCGAGCGCGGCTACCTTGCGCGTAACGACTGAACGCTCCACGTTCATCTGCTGCGCCACAGCCGAGAAGCTTCCCAGTTCGGCGACTCGCACAAAGAGTCGCATGCTATCGATTCGATCCATAAATACCCCGATCTATTGTTGCAGTATTGGCAATAGTATATTATTAATTGTAGGCTATTTCATGCCAATTAGTTTGTGTACAGTGCATCCATCGACGCACTCAAACTTTTTGGAGAATATTCATGAGCCTCTCAGATAACTATACCCGCACGGCGATTGGCCTGCATTGGCTGATAGCGATTGCGCTGGTTACGACTTTCGGCGTGGGGTTTTATATGCACAATCTGCCGCTTACACCCGAGAAGTTAAAAATTTACTCGTGGCACAAATGGGCGGGCGTGACAATTTTTCTGCTCGTGTTGTTTCGCCTCGTATGGCGGTTTACACATCGTCCGCCAAGGCCGCCCGCAGGCATGCCTGCTTGGCAACATGTTGCGGCTGAGTTAACACATTGGCTTATTTATATCCTGATGGTCGCTATTCCGCTCAGCGGCTGGTTGATGAGTTCGGCCAAGGGATTCCAGACGGTGTATTTCGGTGTGTTGCCACTGCCCGATTTGCTCGCGAAGAACAAGGAGTTGGGAAATGTGTTGACAGGGGTACACATGACGCTGAATTTCACACTGGCTGGACTGGTTCTGGGTCACGCTGGCGCTGCAATTAAACATCACTTTATTGACCGTGACGATGTCCTTACACGCATGCTGCCTTTTATCAAGAAATTTTAGGAAAACTGTCATGAATACCATTGCATCAAAAATTGTATTTCTTGTGGGCCTGGTGGTGCTCTTTTTTGTCTCCGGTGTGCAAGCGACCGAATTCAATCAGATCCAGTCCGACAAGAGTTCAATGTCATTTGTGTTTAAACAAATGAACGTGCCGGTTGAGGGCGTCATCAAGAGCTTCAAAAGCCAGATCAGCTTTGACCCCGCGAAACCGGCGCTCGCCAAAGCCGAAATGGAGATTGCGGTTACCAGCATTGATACCGGATCCGACGAAGGCAACGACTCGGTAGTGGACAAACTTTGGTTCAATGCAAAAGTGTTTCCGGTTGTACGCTTTGTCTCAACTTCAATCAAGCCGCTTGGAAATAATCGGTTCGAAGTGGCAGGCAAGATGAGTATCAAAGGCCGCACACTGGATGCAAAAACGCCAGGCACGTTTCACCAGGAGGGTAGTAACGGCGTGTTCGAAGGAAGCTTCGTGCTGAACCGTGGTGACTATGGTATCGGGGAGGGTTCTTGGGCTGATTTCGGTACCGTGGCTAACGAAGTGCAAATCAAATTCCGGCTGGTGGCATCTGCTACCAGTAAGAAGTAGTAAGTTGTTTCAAATGTTTCAACTATGTGTTCCAACCATTTTTTAACTTAAGGAGAATCACCATGAAAAAATTAGCCATTTCCATTATTTTTGCTTCCCTCGCCAGCAGTGTATTCGCTGCACCGGAAACATTTAATCTTGATCCAAATCACTCTTCACCGCGTTTCGAGTACAACCACTTCGGTTACTCTAACCAGTTGCATAGTTTTGATAAGATCAGCGGCAAGATCGTTTTTGACCGCGAGGCCAAGACCGGTTCAGTAGATATCGTTATCGATGCCAAATCGGTGAATACAGGTTATGCCTTATTTAACGAGCACATCCAAGGTGAGGATTTTTTCAATACCGCCCAATACCCGACCATCACTTTCAAATCAACGTCAGTGAAGTTCGATGGTGACAAGCCAGTGACAGTTGAGGGTAACCTGACGGTGAAGGGCGTGACCAAACCAGTGACCCTGGCTGTTACTTCGTTCCAGGAGATGCCTCATCCAATGTTGAAGAAGGACGCGATCGGAGCAAATGCAGTGGTGAAGATCAAGCGTAGCGATTTCAACATGGGTAAATATGCTCCCTATGTTTCGGATGATGTCACCATCACCTTACCGGTGGAAGCGATCAAGGAGTAAGTCTGCCTTTGTTTTATGGAGATTGGAGTTTGATATGTCTGAACGCATGCCTGTCATTTTTGTGTCCCACGGTGCCCCGGATGCCTTGCTAAAGGCGCCCGACGCTGTGGCTTGCTGGCGCGAGATTGCCCAGCGGGTTCCCGAACCAACTGGAATTTTGGTGGTGTCAGCGCATTGGGAAACGCGTCAGCCAACGGTCAGTCTATCAGGCGCTCCGGAAACCATTCACGACTTTGGTGGTTTTTCGCCAGTGCTGCATCGCATGCAGTATCACGCACCGGGCGCCCCCGCGCTGGCCGAGCGGGTTGTGTCGTTGTTATCCAGCGCTGGTATGGTGGCTGATCTGCATCCCAGCCGCGGACTGGATCATGGCGCTTGGGTGCCGCTGTCGGTAATGTACCCGCATGCCAATGTACCGGTCACGCAGCTCTCATTGGCGCGTAACAGGGGAGCCGCAACTCAATTTGAGTTGGGAAAAATGCTGGCACCATTACGCGAGGAAGGCATTCTCATCCTCGCATCAGGCGCGATCACGCATAACTTTGCCTGGTTGGATTGGCATGCGGAAGGCGATCAAGCCCCATTTCCAAAGGCTCTCGCCTTTTCCGAATGGGTTGCCGAACGAGTGACTGAAAAGGATTTCTCAGCCCTTATCGAATATCGTTGCGCTCCTTTGGGTTCGGAATCACATCCAACGGAAGAGCATTTCTTGCCGTTTTTAGTGGCTTTGGGCGCGGCAGGCGGCGAGGCGTCCCAGCGCTATCGTCCCCGCTTTTCCTATGGTGGATTGTCCATGGATGCTTATCGCTGGGGAAATTCGGCCGATGTTGTCTTAGCGGAGAAAATAAATGACTGAACAGATATTTCAGGGGATCGAGCTATTGCCCGAAACCATGCCGGTTAAGCAACTTTTTATTTTGTTGCACGGCGTAGGCGCGAGATCGTCAGATCTTGTACCGTTGGCGAATAAGCTCAGGAATGTATTTCCAAGTGCGGCCTTCCTGCTTCCCGACGGTACCTTCCCATTTGACGGTGGAGGTAATGGCCGACAATGGTTTTCTATACGTGGAGTTGCCGAAGAAAATCGGTCAGCGCGTGTTGCCGAGGCCATGCCGGCCCTGCATTCCTTGGTACGGCAGGCTCAGGATCGCCTCAAGGTTTTGCAGTCGGATACAGCATTGGTGGGATTTTCTCAGGGGGCGATTATGGCTCTGGAATACAGTGTCATTCATGATGGGCACGTCGGCAGGGTCTTGGCATTTTCCGGCCGATTTGCGCAGCTTCCCGAAAAAGCTCCCGAGCTAACGACCTTACATCTGCTGCATGGAGAGGATGACCCTGTTATTCCTGTCGAACATGCCCATGCCGCTTATGAAAGTTTAATGGATTTGAATGGGGATGCGACTCTGGATGTCGCATCATCGGTTGGGCACGAGATACATGAAGCACTTTCCGACCGTGCAATTTATCGTTTGCAAACATGTATCCCATTACGCAGCTGGAATCAGGCGTTGAATAGTGCATAACGAAGAGCAATCATGAGATCATTCCGGCACCATCATGTGCTGATTTTCTAGCATTGGAGGATAAAGATAATGAATACCATCACCCAAGTAACATTGCGCCAATCACGCAGCATCGAGCGTCTCATCGAAGGAATTGCGACTTCGGATGGCGCAGGCGTGCAGCTGACTCGCGTGCTTACCGGTAAATTGCAGCGTCGCCTCGATCCGTTCCTGATGCTGGATGCATTCGGTAGCGATAATCCGGACGAGTACATCGCAGGCTTTCCCGATCACCCGCATCGCGGTTTTGAGACAGTGACCTATATGCTGTCCGGTCGCATGAGGCATCGCGACAGTGCCGGGAATGAAGGTTTGTTAGAAAATGGCGGCGTGCAATGGATGACCGCAGGACGCGGCGTAATTCACTCGGAAATTCCGGAACAAAAAGACGGCGTAATGGAAGGTTTCCAACTTTGGCTCAACCTGCCCGCACAGAGCAAGATGAGCGAGCCGTGGTACCGCGATTTTCCCAGCGAAACAATTCCGGAATATGCTACGGTAGAGAACGTCATCGTGCGCGTGATTGCCGGAGCAAGCAATGGTATAGAAGGAGCCGTCCACCGCAAGGACACTGAACCGCTGTATCTCGATATCCACGTACCTGCCGGAGCTTCGTTTTCAGCTGCGTTGCCGAATACACATAACGCATTCATCTATGTTTATCGCGGTGCAGTGAAGGTTGGCGACACGCAAGTGGAATCGCGCCGCATGGGCATCTTGAGCAACACACCAGAAGCCGATGGCGTGACGCTCACTGCGACAGAAGATGCGCGCCTGATTCTGGTCGCAGGCAAGCCACTTAACGAGCCCATTGTGCAGTACGGGCCGTTCGTGATGAACACGCAGCAAGAAATTCATAAGGCTCTGGAGGATTTTGGTTCCGGTCGCCTTGCTTAATATTCGCTGCGCCCATGTGAGTTTCTGCCGCAACTTTGTTTATGGAACGGGCGAGTTGAATTGAAATCTGTAGTTGTATGAAAACTTAACATTACTTAAAGGAGAAATAAAATGGCAAAAGTAGCAGTGGTTTATCACTCGGGTTATGGTCACACCAAACGCATGGCTCAAGCTGTTGCTGAAGGCGCAAGCGCGACACTCATCGCCATTGACGCCGAAGGCAATTTGCCCGAAGGTGGCTGGGATACATTGAACGCGGCTGATGCTATTATCATGGGCAGCCCGACCTACATGGGTAGCGTGAGCTGGCAATTCAAAAAGTTCGCTGATGCGTCCTCCAAACCTTGGTTCACCCAGCAATGGAAAGACAAGGTGTTTGCCGGTTTTACAAATAGTGCCAGCATGAACGGGGATAAATTATCTACCTTGAACTACCTGTTCACGCTGTCTATGCAGCACAGTGGCATCTGGGTCGGCACCGGCTTGATGCCCAGCAACAGTAAAGCGGCGCAGCGCAATGACGTGAACTACGTCGGCTCCTTCAGTGGCGCCATGGCACAATCGCCGTCAGATAGCAGCCCCGACGAAATGCTGCCGGGCGATCTCGAAACTGCTAAGCTGTTCGGCAAACGGGTGGCCGAAGTGACCGCAACATTCAAGGGCTGATCTGATCTCAACTCGGACAGCACCCGCCAATGGCTGTCCGAGCTAAGCTTGTGAAATTCTCCTATAATGTTTGGCCAGCCAACTAAATTATGTAATACGGTTGCCCACTAAATTATTATGCACACCGCCTACATTACGCATCCTGCCTGCCTCAAGCATGATATGGGGGCGGATCATCCAGAGTGTCCGGCGCGTCTCCATGCCGTCGAGGATCAACTGATCGCATCCGGGCTGTTGCCGTTTCTTGATCGGCATGATGCTCCACAAGCAAGCAAGGAGCAGTTGGCGCGCGTCCACGAGCGCGCTTACATCGAGCAGATTTTTGCACAAGCGCCCAGTGCCGGGCTAGTCTATCTGGATCCGGATACGGCGATGAATTCACATAGTCTGGAAGCCGCGCTGCGCGCCGCAGGTGCTGCGGTGATGGCGACAGATATGGTGATTTCCGGCCAAGTAGAAAATGCATTTTGCAACATCCGCCCGCCCGGTCACCATGCCGGACGGCGCAGCGCAGCGGGTTTTTGCATTTTCAATAATGTGGCGGTTGCCGTGGCGCACGCGCTCGAACGTCACGGTTTGCAGCGGGTGGCCATCGCTGATTTCGATGTGCATCATGGCGATGGAACAGAAGACATTTTTCACGATGACCCGCGCGTGATGTTGTGTTCCACCTTCCGGCATCCCTATTATCCCTATTGCGGCGCCGAGAGCAGCAACGAGCACATCATCAATGTCCCGTTGTCCGCAGGAGCCGCTGGCACAGAATTTCGCGCTGCCGTAAGTGGGCATTGGCTACCCGCGCTGGAGCGCTTCCAGCCGCAAATGCTGTTTATTTCGGCAGGATTTGATGCACACCGGGAAGATGATATGGGCGGTTTGTGCCTGTGCGAAGCCGATTACGCTTGGGTGACCGAGCAGCTTAAGGAACTTGCCTATCGCCACGCCGACTGCCGCATCGTTTCTGTACTCGAAGGAGGTTATGCTCTGCATGCGCTGGGGCGTAGCGTCATGGCCCATATTAAAATCCTGAGCGGGTTGTAAAGCCGACACTCAAACGCCTTTTTCCGCCTACGGGTAGGGGGTTACAAGCCTAGCGTAGTCGACGCAACCGTCGGACGGGAGGCTGCCCACATCTCTTCGAAGCGTAACTTCAGGACGCGCGCGCCTGTCGGGTCGTGTTGTGCCAGGATGCCGCGCGGGTCGTCAAAATGAAAGCGGCGCACGTAATTTGCTTCATCCGCTACGGCGAAAGGTTCGGTCAGATGCAATAAGTGTTGAGGCGTTTGGTAGATGTGCATGTTGTGGCCGAACTGGCGCAAAAGAATCATCAGTCGCGGGCAGTACAGCGTCAGCGGGCGTGTGTCCTGCGCCAGCAGGTGCAGGCGATTGGACGGGCTGGCAAGCAGGAAAGAGCGCAGGGTGTTGTAGCGCGCTTCCGAGTTGAACCCGATATTCTCGAAATCCTTTTCGAAGACATACAGCTCGCGTTGCGCTAGGCCGCACAGCGTATCCAGTGCAGAGATATAGTCTGCCATGCCGTCCAGGTGAGTGTGTTGCAGTTCTTCGCTCATAATGATTCCCTCACTTGCTTTTGACAGGTGCAATATAACCGTCTGTGTACCACTGGTAAAGCAAATCAAGCGCTTGCGGCGGCAACTCCGGCGTGGCAGCAAGATGCCGTGCATCGGCGAGTGAACGCAGCACATGGTAGCTGTCCTTGCCAACCTCGTGCGCCACACCGTTGATGAACACCTTGCCGTCGTGGCACAGCATCTGCGTTTTTAAATCCAGCTCTACTCCACGGGTTTGCAAGGCCTGGCCGAAGCGCGCGCGGCTGAGCGGTTTTTCCGGCGGATCAAAAAATATGTGCGGCTTGGGTTCGCTGAGATAGCAACCAAGGAAACCGGCGATGTCGCGCTTGCCCCATTGCACCTGATTGATGGCGTGTTCCACCTGGTGCAGCATATCAGTGCTGATTTCGGAAGGGTGGCGTTGCGTCTTGAGGTCAGGGTCGGCATACATGCCGTCGACGCAAACGCGATCCTGCAAATACACCAGGAATTGCTCGGCCAGTTCCTGATAAGCGGGCGTACGGAAGCCGATGGAATAAGTCATGCAGTCGTCTTCGGCGATGCCGTTGTGGGCGCAATGCGGCGGCAGGTAAAGCATATCGCCCGGCGCCAGCACCCATTCCTGCTCCACCTTGAAATCTTTCAGGATGCGCAACGGCGCACCCTCGATCAGCGTGCGATCCGCCTGTGTGGAAATTTGCCAGCGGCGATGCCCCATTCCCTGCAACAGAAATACATCATAAGAGTCGAAATGCGGGCCGACCCCGCCGCCTTTAGAGGCATAACTCACCATCAGGTCGTCGAGGCGCGCGTGTGGCACGAAGTTGAAATGCTTGAGCAGTTCAGCCCCTTCCGGCAGGTAATGGTTCAGGCCCTGTAGTAGCACCGTCCACTTCATTTTCTCCATGCCGGAAAAATCATCAGGCTTGAAAGGCGCTTGATACAACTCCCACTTGTTGCGCCGACAAACTACCGCACGCGCCTGAGCATCGGGGTCGCAAGCCAGCGTTATCAATTGCTGCAGGTCGAGCAGGCCGTTGAATTGCGGCAAGGCTTGGCGGATGAGCAATGGTTTTTTCTGCCAGTAATCGCGCAGAAAGGCATTTACGGTCAAGCCGCCCAGCAGGGCGAGGGGTTTTTTCATTGTCGGATTATAGCGTTGGAAGGGCATTACAAAAATACTTTCGCGGCGTATGAAATAAGTTAAAATTCTTGCAAGCGTGTTAATTACCGTACTGACGGTAAATGTTGTTTAATACGCAGCAAGGAGGAATGGTTAATGGTAATGGTGGTTTTACAAGCAGGAATGGAAGCACCGCATTTCGAGTTGCCCGATGCGGATATGGAAACGTTCAGCCTGGAGGCACAGCGCGGCAAGAGAAATATCGTGTTGTATTTCTATCCCAAGGATGACACGCCGGGCTGCACCATGGAGGCAAACGAATTCAGCGATCTGGATGACGCCTTCACCCAACTCGACACGCTGGTGGTCGGTGTCAGCCGTGACGAATGCTTGAGCCATGCCGTATTCCGTGATAAATATGGGCTTTCCGTGTTGCTGCTATCCGACACGGAATCCAGCGTGTGCAAAAAATACGGCGTGCTTTATGACAAGGAAGTGGATGGACACAAGAAAGTCTCCATACAGCGCTCCACCTTTGTGATCGACAAGAAAGGTAAGCTGCGCCATGCCATTTACGGTGTCCACGCCCACGGCCATGCCCATGAAATTTTTAATTTGATAAAGGAACTGAAATGAAGATTGCGAAAGAC
>Ga0302277_1001930_pt1 | contig 15052 bp, 26 predicted proteins | sample III_Bog_N3_1_FD_198759 | JGI IMG/M metagenome (GOLD analysis project Ga0302277, IMG submission 198759) | Peat permafrost microbial communities from Stordalen Mire near Abisko, Sweden - III_Bog_N3_1 | ecosystem: Environmental > Terrestrial > Soil > Wetlands > Peat | place: Sweden: Abisko... | reverse complement strand
ATTCTGCGCAGATGATAGGGGTGCAATCCACGGGCCACTTTTCAATAACCTTTTGTAAGGTGGAGGCGTGTTCAAATGACAGAATATTAAGACGTTCTGATTGTTCAGCTGCTTCGATTGCTAAAGTTTGGCATCGTTCGATATTAACCTCTCGTATTTGTGTTCGGGATGTTAAGATAGGATGCAAGGATGTAACTCCAAGTTCAGCTGCTTTTTCGATCATATAATCGAAATGTGATTTTTTGATAGGTGCGCAATAAAGTCTTAAATCGGGTTCTGATTTCTGAGCTCGAAGCTGTGTACGGACCTCGACATTGATTGAGCGTTTTGTGATTGTTTGGATTTGACCTATCCATTCACCATTATGTCCATTAAAAATGCGGATCGAATCACCAACCGACATACGCATAACGTGCGTGATATAATGAATTTGCTTTTCATTGAAAGGACTAAGTAGGCCAGCTTGAAGTTGAGAAGAGACGAATAGCCGGGGTAAAAGATGATATTCCATGTTTGGGCCAAAATATTTGAAGGGATGATGTGTTATAGCATATATCAAAAGGTTAATTTGGGAGTAATTGGAGGTTAAAAATCGTAATTTATCGTGACGGGTGCGATAAACATCCGAAATAATTCCATAATTTAAGGAAATCATTAATCTCCCCTTGACGGGAGAGATAAAAAAACATAAAAACCCCAAGCCTTTTCGGAGTCGGTGGTAGGTTGTGATGCGCTTAGCGGCGAGGAACAAAATCTAAACACGGCGATGAATGTCGCAAAAGTTACATAGCCTGTGGTGATGAAACGGCTGACGGTTAATCCCGGCGCAGCAGAGTCACCCGGTGTTAGGTAATACGCCCAAAACGGAGCACTGAACGTCGGTGCCCCGAGGTGGGTTTTATGTTTTTGTACAGATTTTTGGTTGAAACGGAGATCGAATGCCTACGATTAACCAGCTAGTAGCTAAAGGACGCAAACCCCTTAAGGCTCGCGATAAAGTTCCGGCTCTACAAGAGAGCCCTCAAAAACGTGGCGTTTGTGTTCGTGTATACACAACCACACCTAAAAAACCCAACTCCGCTCTTCGTAAGGTTGCGCGGGTTCGTTTAACAAATGGGCATGAAGTTATCAGTTATATTCCAGGCGAAGGCCATAATCTTCAGGAACACTCCGTTGTCATGATACGTGGCGGCCGTGTGAAGGATTTGCCTGGTGTTCGTTATCATATCATTCGCGGCACTCTTGACACGCAAGGTGTTAAAGACCGCAAGAAGCGCCGCTCGTTGTACGGCGCTAAGCGTCCTAAGTAAGGAGTAATGTAATGGCACGTCGTCGTCGCGTAGATAAAAGAGAAGTGCTTCCCGATCCTAAGTTCGGTGAAGTTCTTATTACAAAGTTTATGAATGTCTTGATGTATCAAGGCAAAAAGTCAGCTGCTGAGCATATTGTATATGGTGCTCTTGAGAAGATTCAGCGTCTTGCTAAAGGTGGCAATTCTCTGGATATTTTTAAAGCAGCTCTTGATAAAGTGCGTCCCCACATTGAGGTGCGTTCGCGCCGCGTTGGTGGTGCGACTTATCAGGTTCCAGTTGAGGTGCGTCCAGAGCGTGGTATTGCTTTGGCGATGCGCTGGATTATTAGTGCTGCACGTGGTCGATCGGAGCAGACTATGATGGATCGTCTTGCTGGCGAGCTGGTTGCTGCTTCAAATGATAATGGCGCTGCTGTTAAGAAGCGTGAAGATACGCATCGTATGGCTGAAGCTAATAAAGCTTTCTCGCATTTCCGTTGGTAAGGATCATCTAAATATGTCACGTCAAACACCCATCGATATGTACCGCAATATTGGCATTATGGCCCACATTGATGCTGGTAAAACTACGACAACTGAACGTATTCTGTACTACACCGGAAAATCTTATAAAATCGGTGAAGTACATGAGGGTACGGCGACCATGGATTACATGGAGCAAGAGCAGGAGCGTGGTATTACGATTACCTCAGCTGCGACGACGACGTTCTGGAAAAATCACCGCGTTAATATTATTGATACGCCAGGGCACGTTGACTTCACTATTGAAGTTGAACGTAGTTTGCGTGTTCTTGATGGGGCGGTCTGTCTTCTTGATGCGGTCGCTGGTGTCGAACCTCAGACAGAGACGGTGTGGCGACAAGGTGATAAGTATCATGTGCCGCGTATGGTTTTTGTTAATAAAATGGACCGTACAGGTGCAGATTTCTATCGCTGCGTTGAAATGATCAAGCAACAATTGACTCCCCAAATTGCTATTTTGCAGTTACCAATTGGGAATGGAACTGACTACAAGGGGCTTATCGATCTTAGGCGTATGAAGGCCGTTATTTGGGAAGATGAGGCCTTGGGTGCTAAGTATCACGATGAAGAAATCCCAGTCGACATGATGGAGCTGGCGCTCAAATATCGTCAGCTTTTGGTTGAAACAGTCGTCGATCTCGATGATAACGCTATGGAAGCTTATTTAAATGGAACAGAGCCTTCACTTGAAGTGATTGATAAATGCCTTCGCAAGGGAACAATTGCGATGAAGTTTGTCCCCATTCTTTGTGGAGCTTCGTTTAAAAACAAAGGGGTACAGCCTCTTCTTGATGCAGTTGTTGATTATCTGCCATCGCCTGTTGATATTGGCGCTGTTTCAGGCTTCAAGCCAGGCTCCGATGTTGAAGAAGAGCGTAAGCCAGAAGATGATGCTCCTTTTGCAGGTTTGGCCTTTAAGGTTATTAAGGATGCTTTCGTAGGATCCTTAACTTTCGTACGTATTTACTCGGGCACACTTCAGACCGGAACCTATATTCAAAATTCTGTTAAGGATGTTCGTGAGCGTGTTGGTCGTATGCTTCTCATGCATGCCAATACACGTGAGGAAATTAAAGAAGCCCACGCTGGTGATATCGTAGCCTTGGCAGCATTGAAGGACACAACAACTGGCCAGACCCTATGCGATATAGAAAAGCCTATTATCCTTGAGCGTATGGACTTTCCTGAACCTGTTATTGAAATGTCAATTGAGCCTAAAACAAAGGGCGATCAAGACAAGATGACGGCAGCTTTGCTTGACATGGCGCGCGAAGATCCCTCTTTCCGCTTGGCTGTGAACGGCGAAACAGGTCAAACCGTTATTAAGGGTATGGGTGAGCTTCATCTTGATATTAAGGTCGACATTCTTTTGCGTACATACAAAGTAGATGTAAACGTAGGGGCGCCTCAGGTCGCTTATCGTGAGACAATCACGCGCAAAGCAACAGTTGACTATACACATAAAAAGCAATCGGGCGGTTCAGGTCAATTTGCTCGTGTTATTATCGAGTTCGAACCTTTGGAGCCTGGCTCAGGATTTGTGTTTGAAAGTAAGATTGTTGGCGGATCTGTTCCTAAGGAATACATTCCTGGTGTTGAGAAGGGTCTTGAGGCTTCGATTAACAACGGTGTCATAGCTGGATTTCCGACGATTGACTTTAAGGCAACGTTGATTGATGGGTCCTACCATGATGTTGACTCGTCGGCCCTGGCTTTCGAAATCGCAGCACGCGCTGCCTTCCGCGAAGGTATTCAAAAGGCTGGCCCTGTTCTTCTCGAACCTATTATGCGTGTTGAAGTTACAGTTCCTGAAGAATATGTAGGCGATGTTATTGGTGATTTGAGTAGCAAGCGTGCTGAAATTGGTGAACAAGGACAGCGCGGTATTGCTCGTACAATTCCTGGCATGGTTCCGCTTGCTATGATGTTTAAATATGTCGGAAAATTACGTGGCATGACCAAAGGGCGTGGTAGCTACACGATGGAATTTGCTCACTATCAGCAAGTTCCGCCGTCAATCGCACTAGAAGTTAAGACCAAACTGGCTAGTTAGTCAGTAATAGCAACAAAAGTAGTTACTCAACTAAACGGAGAAAACGGAGAGTAAAATGGCAAAAGAGAAATTTGATCGTAGTCTGCCTCACTGTAACATCGGTACCATTGGTCACGTTGATCATGGCAAAACATCGTTGACAGCAGCCATCACAAAGATTTTGGCAAAGAGTGGCGGCGCTACATACACTGCATATGATCAGATCGACAAAGCTCCGGAGGAACGTGCTCGTGGTATCACGATTTCGACGGCTCACGTTGAGTATAAGACGAAGAACCGTCACTATGCTCACGTTGATTGCCCCGGTCACGCTGACTATGTCAAGAACATGATTACGGGTGCAGCCCAAATGGATGGAGCAATCTTAGTTGTTTCAGCTGCCGATGGTCCAATGCCTCAAACTCGTGAGCATATCCTTTTGGCTCGTCAAGTTGGTGTTCCAGCGATCGTTGTTTTCATGAACAAGATGGACATGGCTGATCCTGAATTGGCAGAACTCGTCGAAATGGAAATTCGTGATTTGTTGACCAAGTATCAGTTTCCTGGCGACAAGATTCCAATCATTCGTGGTTCAGCTCTTTGTGCACTTGAAGATAAGAACCCAGAGTTGGGCGAACAAGCTATACTCAAACTGATGGAAGCTGTTGATGCTTCTATTCCTCAACCAGATCGTCCGAAGGACAAGGCTTTCTTGATGCCTGTTGAAGATGTGTTCTCAATCTCAGGTCGTGGTACGGTTGTTACGGGTCGTGTTGAGCGTGGTATTGTTAAAGTCAACGAAGAAGTTGAAATTGTTGGTCTTAAGCCAACAGTTAAGACGGTTGTTACGGGCGTTGAAATGTTTCGTAAGCTTCTTGATCAAGGTGAAGCTGGTGACAATATAGGTGCCTTGCTCCGTGGTACGAAGCGTGAAGATGTTGAACGTGGCCAAGTTTTGGCGAAGCCCGGCAGCATTACGCCGCACACCAAGTTTAAGGCGGAGTGCTACATTTTGACTAAGGATGAAGGTGGCCGTCATACACCTTTCTTCACCAACTATCGTCCTCAGTTTTACTTCCGTACAACGGACGTAACGGGCGAAGTGATTTTGCCAGCTGGTACCGAGATGGTTATGCCTGGTGATAACATTTCAGTTGATGTGCATTTGATTGCCCCAATTGCTATGGACGAAGGTCTTCGTTTTGCTATCCGTGAAGGCGGTCGTACCGTCGGCGCAGGTGTGGTTGCGAAGATTATTGAGTAACGTAAAATAAAGCCTCACATCTTTAATAAGATGTGAGGCCTTTTTAAAGTGAGAATGAATATGTTTTATATTGAAGGTGACTGGAAAAGAGGAACAAGAGAAGTTGTTGGTGGAAAAAAAGCTGCCGAACAGACGGCACATGAGACATCTGCGGTACAACACAGTTCTTCCTGGTACGATTGGAGCGTATTTAATGGCGGAAAGCCAAAAGATAAGTTTCAGGCGATGCAACAAGAATGTACGCTGTAATTAAGTAAAAAGAATTTGAGGATTGAACATGGATACGCAAACAATACGGATACGCTTGAAAGCGTTTGATCATCGTACACTGGACCAATCAGTAAGCGAAATCATAAGCACAGCCAAGCGCACGGGCGCCCAAGTTCGTGGACCCATTCCGCTGCCTACATGGATTGAACGTTTTACGGTTAATCGTGGTCCTCACGTCGATAAAAAGTCACGTGAACAATTTGAAATTCGTACACATCGTCGTCTGCTTGATATTTTGGAACCAACGCCACAAACAATTGATGCGTTGTCGAAGATTGATCTCGCCGCAGGCGTTGACGTTGAAATCAGGGTCTAAAGGATAAGATCATGACAAAATCTATAAAAACTTCACAACGCACCGGGTTGCTTACCACCAAACTCGGTATGACGCGTATTTTTAATGACGCTGGCGAACATGTGCCTGTGACCGTCCTCCATTTAGATGAAGTTCAGGTTGTTGGCGTTCGTACAAAAGATAAGGATGGTTATGTTGCCGTTCAGATTGGTTATGGCAAAGCTAAAGTAAAGAATGTGCCAAAGGCGATGCGCGGTCATTTCGCGAAAGCTAAAGTGGAGCCCAAGAAGAAGCTTATTGAATTCAGAGTAACGGAAGATGCTCTTCTTGAAGTTGGGGCCGAATTGTCGGCTGAACATTTTGTTGTTGGTCAATATGTTGACGTCGCTGCTTTAAGTATTGGTAAAGGTTTTGCCGGTCCAATGAAGCGCTGGAACTTCGCTGGTCTAAGAGCGACGCACGGTGTGTCCATTCGTCATCGTAGTCACGGTTCAACGGGTCAACGTCAGGATCCAGGTCGTGTTTTTAAAGGTAAGAAGATGGCAGGACATTTGGGTGATGCGCGTATTACCGTTATGAACCTTAAAGTGATTGCGGTTGATGCGGTACAAGGCTTGCTATTTGTAAAAGGGGCCATCCCAGGTGCTGAGGGTGGTTATGTAGAAATTCGTGATGCCGTCAAACGTGCATTGCCAAAAGAGGCTCCGTTGCCAGCTGGTCTTAAGACTAGCACCAGCGCGGCTGCATAAGAAGGATTGAGCCATGAAAGCGACAGTAAAAAATTTAGAGAATAAGGATGTTGGTACCATCGATCTCGTTGATGGGATTTTTGGAGTTACACCACGTCGTGATATTTTAACGCGTATGGTTAACTATCAATTGGCCAAGCGTCGTTCTGGAAATCATAAAGCAAAAACGATTGCTGATATTAGTGGATCGACCAAGAAGCCATGGGCCCAAAAGGGAACAGGTCGTGCACGTCAAGGTAGTTTGCGGTCGCCTCAATTTCGTAAGGGCGCAGTTATTTTTGGGCCCGTTGTTCGTGATCATGCGCATGATCTTCCTAAGAAGGTGCGTCAATTGGCTTTGTGTATGGCGTTAGCGACTAAGCAACAAGATGGCAAACTCATTATTCTGGATAGCGCTAAATTAGATAGCCATAAGACAAAGGGCTTGATTGAGAAATTTGTTAAACTCGGTTTAAGTTCGGCGCTTATTATTGATGGATCTAATCTTGATGCTAATTTTGTAAAAGCGGCACGCAATATTAAACACATTGATGTTTTGCCAGAGCAGGGGGCAAATGTTTATGACATATTGCGTCGTGATGTTTTGGTATTGACCAAAAATGCAATTGAGCAATTGCAGGAGAGGCTGAAATGAGTAAAGCAAAAACTGCTGAAGTTCGTCCAGCGACAGCTTCGCACTATCAAATTATAGAGTCGCCGGTAATTACTGAGAAAGCCACCAATGGTTCGGCTCACAATCAGGTTACGTTTCGTGTTTCACGCGCAGCAACGAAGCCAGAAATTCGTGCTGCTGTAGAAAGTTTATTTAAGGTCAAAGTAAAAGCGGTTAATACGCACAACCGTCGAGGTAAGACAAAGCGTTTTAAGGGTCGTCTTGGTTATCGTAGCGATGTCAAATTTGCCGTCGTTACATTAGCTGAAGGTAACTCGATTGATATCACAACAGGCTTGTGAGTTTGAGGATAGATCATGGCACTCAAGAAATTTAACCCCGTAACCCCTGGCCTTCGCCAGCTGATCCAAGTGGATCGTTCTGAACTTTGGAAGGGTAAACCTGTAAAAGCGCTCACTGAAGGTTTAAAGAAAACCGGTGGTCGCAATAACAAGGGTCGTATCACGACGCGCCATATTGGCGGTGGACATGCTCGCCGTTATCGTTTGGTCGATTTCAAGCGTCGTAAATATAATGTCAATGCCGTAGTCGATCGTCTTGAATATGATCCTAACCGTACAGCTTGGATTGCTCTTATCACCTATACGGATGGGGCACAGTCTTATATTTTGGCTCCTCAACGTCTCCAAAAGGGCGACGTTGTCGTTGCGGGCGAAAAGGTGGACGTTAAGCCTGGCAACGCTATGCTTATCAAAAATATTCCCGTTGGTACCATTATTCATAATGTTGAAATGAAACCAGGCAAGGGCGGTCAATTAGCTCGCTCTGCGGGTGCTTATGTTCAGCTTGTGGCGCGTGATTCAGGAACAGTTCAAGTGAAGCTTGGGTCCGGTGAGTTGCGTCGTATTCCTCAAGAATGCATGGCAACAATCGGCTCTGTATCAAATGCTGATCATGCGAATGAACAAATTGGTAAAGCGGGTCGTAATCGTTGGAAGGGCATTCGTCCTTCTGTTCGTGGTGTTGTTATGAACCCCGTCGATCATCCTCATGGCGGGGGTGAAGGTAAGTCGTCGGGCGGACGTCATCCTGTGACACCGTGGGGTAAGGGCACCAAAGGCCGTAAAACACGTAACAATAAGAGCACTGATCGTTGGATTGTTCGTCGCGCTAACAAGCGTCGCGATCGTCAGGTCGCATAAGGATAGGGAGAAATACAGTGGCACGTTCAGTTTGGAAAGGTCCGTTTGTCGACAGCTATATGTTGAAGAAGGCGGAAAAATCACGTGGTTCAGGACGGAACGAGATCATCAAGATCTGGTCGCGCCGTTCAACCATATTGCCGCAATTTGTTGGACTTACATTTGGTGTTTATAACGGAAACAAGTTTTTGCCAGTCTCCGTTACAGAAAATATGATTGGGCATAAATTTGGTGAATTTGCGCCGACACGTACCTTTAAGGCACATAGTGTTGCCGATAAAAAGGTCGAGAAGGTTTAAGGGAGTAAAAGAACATGGTGATGTTGAAGCAATCTCTGCGTGATACGAAAGGAGCCCTGGCTAAAGCTAAGGCAGTTCGTTCGAGCGCACGTAAACTTAATCTTGTGGCGGCAAGCATTCGTGGTAAGTCAGCGGCTGTTGCTTTAACGCAATTGACCTTTGAACGTCGTCGGATTGCACAAGACGTCAAAAAAGTTTTGCAAGCAGCTGTTGCAAATGCTGAAAATAATCATGGTCTTGATGTTGATAAGCTTTATGTTGCCGAGGCCTGGGTCGGTCGTAGTTTTGTTATGAAGCGCATGCATACACGTGGTCGTGGACGCAGTGCAGGTATTGAGAAACCCTTTAGCAATTTGACGATTGTCGTCAGAGAGCAAGAAGGTGAAAAGAAGTTAAGCAGCCGTCGCGCGCGCAGCTTCTCTAAAAAAACAACGGCGGGAGCGTAATTATGGGTCAAAAAGTCAATCCAATTGGTATGCGCCTCGGCGTTAACCGCACATGGGATAGTCGTTGGTTCGCAAGCAAAGAATATCCTAATCTTCTTCATGAAGATTTTGAGGTGCGTGAATTCTTAAAGAAGCGTCTTGGAACACAAGCCGGTGTTGCTAAGATTGTGATTGAGCGCCCAGCTAAGAAAGCTCTTGTAACCATTCATTCAGCACGCCCAGGTGTTATTATTGGTAAAAAAGGCGCTGATATTGAGAAGATCCGCAGCGAGCTTGCAAAGATTACAAGTTCGGAAGTAAGTCTCAATATAGTTGAAATTCGTAAGCCTGAAATTGATGCCACTTTGGTTGCTGAAAATATTGCAAACCAATTGGAGCGTCGTGTTGCATTTCGACGTGCAATGAAGCGTGCTGTACAGTCGGCAATGCGTTTGGGAGCCCTTGGTATTCGTATCAATTGCAGCGGACGTTTGGGCGGTGCTGAAATTGCTCGTATGGAATGGTATCGTGAAGGTCGTGTGCCTTTGCATACTTTACGCGCTGATGTTGATTATGGCGTAGCAACAGCTTTTACCACCATGGGAACTTGTGGTGTTAAGGTATGGATTTTTAAGGGTGAAATTCTAGAGCATGATCCTATGGCGCACGAAAAACGTGCGACCGATGGTCAGCCGCACCGTACTTAATCAAAGGCATAGAGAGATAAATTATGTTACAACCAAAACGTACAAAATATCGTAAGGCTCATAAGGGACGAATTCACGGCACGGCTAAAGGTGGGACGCGTCTGAGTTACGGCTCATTTGGTCTTAAGGCCATGGAACCAGAACGTGTAACAGCACGACAAATTGAAGCTGCACGACGGGCTATTAGCCGCGCTATGAAACGTCAGGGACGCCTTTGGATTTTGATATTTCCAGATGTTCCTGTGTCGCGTAAGCCAGCCGAAGTTCGCATGGGATCGGGCAAGGGGACCCCAGAATTTTGGGCCTGCCGCGTTCATGCAGGTCGTATCATGTTTGAATTGGATGGTGTTTCAGTCGACACAGCGAGAGAAGCTTTTGAACTAGCTGCTGCAAAATTACCTATTAAGACGCGTTTTATTCAGCGCGAAGCAGCAGCGGCATAAGAGGAATTGACGATGGCAAAAAATACAGTAAAAGCTGCAGATGTGCGGGCAAAGACAGAAAAAGAGTTGGAAACGCGTTTGATTGAGTTGCGCAAGGAGCAATTTAATCTTCGCTTTCAAAAGGCCACAGGGCAGCTTGCCAATACGGCTCGCGTCAACCATGTGCGTAAAGAAATCGCCAAGATCATGTCGATACTCGGTGAACGTAAACGTTCAGGTAACTCAACGGTTGCCAAAAAAGTGAAACCGGCCAAAAAGACGGCTGCTTAAGGAGATGAGGGAATAAAATGCCGCGTCGTGTATTGCAAGGAACAGTGGTGAGTGACAAAGCTAACAAGACCGTAACGGTTTTGGTTGAGCGTCGTGTGCGTCATCCAATTTATAAAAAGTATATTCGCAAATCGAAAAAGTATGCGGCTCATGATGAGAACAACAGCCACAAGATTGGTGATGTTGTTTCTATTATTGAATGCGCACCGATTAGCAAGAGTAAGCGTTGGACATTGGTGGACGAAGCTGCGGCAAAGGTCACAAAGAAGACGGCAAAGAAATAACGGCGATTTTATCGTCATAACGTGTTGAAGCAATAAGGTAAAGATCATGATCCAGATGGAAACAGTTCTTGATGTAGCAGATAACAGCGGCGCTAAGGCCGTTGCATGCATCAAAGTTATTGGTGGTTCGAAACGCAAGACGGCCTCAATTGGGGACGTTATTGTTGTTTCAATACGTGAGGCTATTCCTCGCGGTAAGGTTAAGAAAGGTGATGTTCATAAGGCTGTTATTGTACGTCAAAAATATGCTCTGCACCGAAAAGATGGGACACTCATTCGCTTTGATCGCAATGCCGCTGTTCTTATCAATAAGGAAAGAGAGCCTATTGGAACACGTATTTTTGGACCCGTTACGCGCGAATTGCGTAATCTTGGTTTTATGAAAATCATCTCTTTGGCAGAAGAGGTTCTATAATGACTATAAAAATGAAAATTAAAAAGAAAGACCGCGTGATTGTTATTGCCGGTAAAGACAAAGGTAAAATTGGCGAAGTTACGTCTGTATTGCCTAAGGTTAATCGTGTGGTTGTTGCGGGAATTAACAAGGTAGCTCGTCATACAAAGCAATCACCTAAAGACCAAGGGGGCATTAAGCAGATCGAGGCTTCAATTCATGTCTCGAATGTTGCTCATCTTGATCCTAAAGATAACAAGCCGGTTCGTGTCGGCTTTAAGATCGTTAAAGAACAAAAAGTACGTTTTGCCAGACGCTCTGGCGAAGTGATTGATTGAGGAACCCAAAGATGGTTGCAGCAAATAAAGATCGTTACGAACCGCGTCTACGTAAGCATTACCAGGAAGTGGTAAAGCCCGAGCTTCTTAAAAAGTTTGGCTATACCAACTCGCTCGAAGTGCCTCGTTTAGAAAAGATCGTCATAAATATGGGGGTCGGTGAGGCTGTTAACGACAGTAAAAAGACAAAGAACGCCGCTGAGCAATTGGCTTTAATTGCGGGTCAAAAACCTGTAATAACGCGCTCACGTAAAGCTATTGCGACCTTTAAGTTGCGTGGTGGCTTAGGGATCGGCTGTAAGGTTACCTTGCGTCGTGAAAAAATGTATGAGTTTCTTGATCGCTTAGTAAACGTTGCCTTGCCACGTGTTCGTGACTTTCGTGGTGTGTCGCCGCGTAGTTTTGACGGTCAAGGGAATTATGCTCTCGGGCTTAAAGAACAAATTGTTTTTCCAGAAATTGACTACGATAAAATCGACGAAATCCGTGGTATGGATATTGTTATCTGTACAACGGCAAAAAGCGATGATGAAGCGCGCGAATTATTGCGCGGCTTTAATATGCCGTTTCAGAGTTAAGGAGAAAAAGCATGGCGAAAACCTGCATGATTGAAAAAGAAAAAAAGCGCAAAGCTTTAACTAAGAAGTACGCAAAGAAGCGCGCGGCTTTGGATGCTATTATCATGGACAAGGAAACGTCCATGGAAGACCGTTTTACAGCGGTCATGAAGCTTGCAAAATTGCCTCGTAATTCAAGCGCTGTACGGCAGCATAATCGTTGCCTTCTTACAGGGCGTCCGCGTGGTGTTTATCGCAAATTTAAATTATGTCGTATTAAGCTGCGTGAATTGGCCTCATCGGGGCAAATTCCTGGCATCATCAAATCGAGCTGGTAAGGGGGCGAGATGTCCATAACAGATACATTAGGCGATATGTTGACAAGAATAAGAAATGGCCAGACCGCCGGTCTTGCTGTCGTATCCTGTCCATCGTCGTCGTTTCGTAAAAACGTTTTAGAAGCTATTCAACGTGAAGGCTACATTCGTGGTTTTACAGAGGTACAGCATAAATCAGGTCAGCCTTTGTTAGAAATTGAACTCAAATACCACGAAGGTGAGGGGGCTATACGAAAAATTGAACGTATCTCAACTCCTGGGCGTCGTGTTTATGCAGGGATCAAGGAGTTAGGTCGTGTTTTTAATGGTTTAGGAATTTCGATATTATCGACACCACGTGGTGTGCTTTCGGATAACGAAGCAAGAGCACATAATGTTGGTGGCGAAGTTCTTTGCCGTATATTCTAAGAGATTGGGGTTTAAGATGTCACGTGTTGGCAAATATCCTGTAACGTTACCGCAAGGTGTTACAGCTGAAATGAAGGGCCATACTCTTGCTGTCAAAGGCAAGCTTGGGAGCCTTTCGCTTGAGACACCTACTGATGTAGAGGTTAAGATTGTTGACGGTAAGGTTGCTGTCTCTATGCGCCAGGATTCATCAAAGGCGCGTGTTTTATGGGGAACAACACGTAACAATATTAATAATATGGTCAAGGGTGTAACCGATGGTTTCAAGACAGTGCTTGAAATTGAAGGTGTTGGTTTTAAAGCCGCCGTCCAAGGTAAAGATTTAGTCCTTCAGATAGGTTTTAGCCATGAAGTACGCTACACAATGCCTGAAGGCATTATAATTAAAGCTGAGAAACCAACGGTGATTTCTGTAACAGGAACAGATAAACAAAAAGTTGGCCAAGTTTCAGCTGAAATAAGAGGGTTTAAGAAACCAGAGCCTTACAAAGGCAAAGGTATTAAATATGAGGGCGAACGCGTTCGCCGTAAAGAAGGCAAGAAAAAATAAGGGTGTAACATGCTATCGGCCAAAGAACTTCATCATCGTCGTGCACAACGCACGCGTTATCAAATTGCTCAAAAAGCACATGGACGCTTGCGTCTTTCCGTGCATCGTTCGGGCAAACATATTTCAGCGCAGATTATTGATGATCGGCAAGGCAAGACATTAGTCGCTGCCTCAACGGTTGAAAAAGATCTAAGAAGTAAGCTGAAAACAGGTGCCAATAAAGAGGCAGCCAAGACTATTGGTCAATTAGTGGCAGAACGCGCCATTAAGGCCGGGATCAAAGAAGTCGTTTTTGATCGTGGTGGTTATATCTATCACGGACGTGTTAAAGAGTTAGCCGAAGCAGCTCGCGAAGCTGGCTTAGCATTTTAAGGGGAAAAAGTATGGCGAAAGCTGAACGTGCAAAGAAATCCGAAGAAACCGAAGAGCGTGAAGGTAATGAACTGATCGAAAAGCTCGTCGGTATCAATCGCGTTGCTAAAGTTGTGAAGGGCGGTAAGCGCTTTGCTATGGCTGCAATTGTTATTGTTGGAGATGGAAAAGGTCGTGTTGGTCTAGGCACCGGCAAAGCTCGTGAAGTTCCCGAAGCTATTCGGAAGGCTACAGAGGCAGCAAAACGACGTATGCGTCGCGTTCCTTTGCGCGAGGGCCGTACCTTACATCATGATGTTCATGGTCGTTTCGGCGCGGGTAAAGTAGTCCTGCGTACAGCTCCTGCGGGTACAGGTATTATCGCGGGTGGGCCTATGCGCGCTGTTTTTGAAGCTTTAGGTATTCATGATGTTGTTGCAAAGTCAGTTGGATCATCAAATCCACATAACATGATTAAAGCAACATTTGCAGCTTTGGATCAGGTATCCAGCCCTCGATCTGTTGCAATGCGTCGTGGAAAAAAGGTCAATGAAATTCTCGGTAAAAAGCAAGCTGAACAGGCTGAAGCTAAGGAAGCGTAAGGAGTACGAATTATCATGGTGGCAGCAAAAAAGACTTTGGTCGTTGTTCAGACGGCAAGTGAAAATGGACGTATCCCGGGTGCGCGCGAAACATTGCGTGGTCTAGGGTTGGGGCGTATATCCAGTCGCCGCGAACTCGAGGATACTCCCTCGATACGTGGGATGATTGCAAAAGTTCGCCACTTGGTCAGTATTGAAGAAAAAGGAATGACAAAATGAAGCTCAACGATCTTCGAGATAATGAAGGCGCCCGTAAGAAACGTATTACGGTAGGCCGTGGTATTGGATCCGGCAAAGGCAAGACATGCGGTCGCGGAGTTAAGGGGCAAAAAGCGCGTACTGGTGTTTCCATTCGTGGGTTCGAAGGTGGTCAGATGCCTATTCATCGCCGTATACCTAAGCGTGGTTTTAATAATATTTTTGCTAACGACTATGCCGAAATTAATCTTGGCCGTTTGCAGCAAGCTATTGATTCAGGTAAATTGGATGCCAAAACACCCATTACTTCTGAAACTTTGATAAAAGCAGGCATCGTACCAAAGGCACGTGATGGTGTGCGTTTGTTAGGAAAGGGTGAGCTTAAATCGAAAGTTGATCTTACCGTTGCTGGAGCTTCAAAGTCAGCGATCGCAGCCGTTGAAAAAAGCGGTGGTCAAGTGACTGTGACAGTAAAAGCTAAAACAGAAGCGGCATAATTTTCTTTAGAGTGATTGTAGCTTTCTTTTTTATCTAGCTAGCCACATTTTTTTATGGCGGAATATTCATGTAGCACTGTTAAGCGCCTCTAAAGCTTATAATGTTGCGTCGCGTCACATCTCTTTCTTGTT